>Ga0126342_10007303_pt1 | contig 19702 bp, 19 predicted proteins | sample Cyp1metagenome_FD_92528 | JGI IMG/M metagenome (GOLD analysis project Ga0126342, IMG submission 92528) | Coral microbial communities from Lord Howe Island, Old Settlement Bay, Australia - Cyphastrea 1 metagenome | ecosystem: Host-associated > Invertebrates > Cnidaria > Coral ... | reverse complement strand
GGAATAAATTAAAAGCGCGAGTGAATGCATGGAAGGGAGATTCAAGTCAACAGTTGAAAACTTTTGTATTAATTAGAAATTCCTTGCGTTTATTTACTTATGAGTATATACATATATATATATGTATGCGTGTATCCAGCTTTTGCTTTGTTGGTTATATCTACTTGTATGTGATATAACTGTAATGTAATGAATGTCCACCTTGAACAACTTTAAGTGAATTTGCTTCGGCTGAGAGAATAATGGGATTATAACAATAGCTTTCATTATTATGATGTTATGACCCTTGAATGTCGTGGAATAAGGATAATATACCAAGAGAATGGCTTATTGCGTGGTCATTATTAAGACATGATGGTATGCTGCGTGACGCTCTTAGTTTACAACATTCGCATCTGTATCTAAGATCAATTTAACATCCGATGTTTCAAAAATACATCGTCATTTGACGCTGGCTTTATGACAATTTGATTCCCATAATGTGAATAAACATCATATTTCCTGATATCCTGTTGGTTTCTTCTATGAATGCAAAACATGCCCCTCAAGATCCTGAAAGGGAGGTCCGTTATCATTGGGCCGCGATTGGGGCCAGGATGTGAATACCAAATTGGCACGCTTCATTCATCGTCCTTGTGTGCAAATTATTTTTGGGCGCCGCACCGAAAACATTCCCAACATAATCAACAAAATAAACCCCCATTCAAATTAAGAAACTTTTGAAATGATGACAGCGCTTTGCGGCTGGGTTGCTCCACAACAAACTGGTGCCAAAGTCAATCGACTATGTTTAGAAAGTGATCTGTTTCAACCGCTTAAAAGTCTTCTTGCAGAACTTACATCCCCTCTTTTATTTTCCGGTTAATTTTCAGCCACAACTTTAAGAACATTGATTCCCACAACTTGGTATTGGATGCTGTCGGGTGCAAAAAGCTTATGAAAGTCTAAAAATGCAAGCGGATCATCCCCAAAGCCAAAACACGTTGAAATGAACCAAGGGACCACGCCCTCACAGTGTCAATCTTCCGAACACTCTTGATGGGTTCATGTGGTCTCACTGATGGCTTGGCCAACCAAGTTTCCAAAGCACGAACGAAAGCTGACGGACTGTGGAGCTCTGTGGAACTTTCAAGCATGTTCCCCACTTGTGAAAAAAACTGATCAATGTCCTCGTGCGAGTGGCCAGTCATAAGGTGGCGGCTTTCGAAGCGCGCCACCTTATGACTGGCCGTTAGCAGGGCTCCCATGCGGATAAGGCAATTATTTTTCCACTCCCTGCAACAGTTGTCAGTTTGTAAAAGGACCTCGCATGATCGAAGGTCAGTGCCTTGTTCCATCAGTGAATGCAATGCATGTAAGAGAAGATCAGTGCAGAAACTTGAATCTTTTCTCACCCATGATTGTGACATCCCCAGCAGCAAAAAATGTCCGTGGCAGATCAGACATGTCAAGTCCATGGTTGGCCGTATGTACGACCCGAATTCCTTACTCAGAAAAACTTTCGACCGCGGCCACCTGAACTTGTTGTGGTCGATGCTGTCAGCCACTATGCTGATGGTGCGATTCCCAGTGGGTGTCAGGGGCAATCGTGACATGGCACGACTTGCCCAATAGACCGTTCTGTCAGAGTATTGTGTGGCCAAATGTTTTTGAAACATTGCCACTTGATGATCTCGCGCCACCTGATCGTTGCTCAGCTTCTTGATCAACATCTTTGCTCTCGTACAAGTAGCACACTGCGCATGGTTTGATGCTTCTCGGATCGCAAGACGTGTCCCAAAGGAATGCGACCAAACCTGGTCACAAGAGGACACAGCCTTTAAAACAATAACATTGTAACGGCCACTCAGAATCACATCTTAAACTTCAACTAAGTGCTTGTTAGGCACAAATCACAAAACCACTCCAACTAGAATTTCACGCTTAAGCACTTTGGTGAACAGTTTCAGCGACAGTTTCTCTTCAGGGTATCGGGCCCTAAGAAGAGACAGGTAGTCATTGAAGCTTCCAGGTGGTAACAGCCGCAACTCGGTTTGATCTTTGCCTCGGTGCCACAAGCCCGCAGCTCGTGGACGTCGCCCCCGGTTTCTCCGAAAGCGCATGTTCCGTGGGACAGATTCAGCGCCCGCATCAGCACTGGACTGCCTCAAACTCTGACTTGCTTCAGGCATGGGTTCTGACAGTGTGTGATACAGTTCTGTCAAGAAGCTGGTGATCATGGAGCGCTTCGTGACAGATGCCTTGTTTTTGGTGAGCAAAGGTTTTTTCAAGCATCTTCCATCCAATGGGACAGGGGCCCCAGTGACAGCTGCACGTTTCAGCCGCGCATACCTTGAAGCCCCGATTCCCAGGAGCCGGCGAAATGCATCTTGACAAACAAGCCGGTTCAAGACCACCTGCTGTTTTCCGGACTTGTCATCCGGGAGCTGTTTCAGCAAATCAACGATCTGGCAGGGGCATGCGCTGGGACTCTGAGTCTTTCAAGTCTGAGAAAACATTCGAGTGTTGCTAGGATTCCGGGTCTATGTCGAAATAAAAAGTTAATATAGCTATAACATTCAGTTTGGCACCGTCCGCCTGACAATCTGCATCATGCTTGGACAGCTTCTGCATCTTCAAGACTAGCTGAAACACACTTTCCATCCCCCCACTACCAAACTTCTTGAAGCAACTCTTCGCTGATGAGCGCCTAGCTTGGCGAGCACAACCACACAGTGCGTTGCTTAGCTTTCCCAGTCTGGCCCGGACAGCGGATGGGGCAAGACCATTGGACTTAGAATTTGACCTTTTCAGCTGGGGTCGACATTCTTCTCTGAGATTGCTCCCCACATTGCCGTCTTCTGCTATGCATTCATCATCCGACAGAACTGCAATCTGGCGGTTGCATGGCATGAGAAGATTGCGAACAAGAAAGTCTGCAGAAGGACTTAAAGCTTTAAGTTTTGAGCAACTTCTCTTCTAGCATGGAATGCTTCCATGTCGTTGTTGAATAATATTCTCCCTCTCGCCTGCAACTTAATTGCAAATGCTTGTCATTTGTCACTGTTTGGAATCCTCCGAGATTCGAGAAGGGCAGTGGCAGCTGGCAGATCATGGTCCGAAAAAAACCGGTTTTGGTTTTTGATTTCCATCCGAACAATCCAAAATGCAACGCGAAGAAACAAGGCAACTGGCTCGAATCTTTTGACCTCAGGGCCTGTACTGAGCGTTGAGAAATTGCAACGCGCAGGGACAGAAATAACTTAATTGGAGTAAATTGGGGCGTGGGCACAACAACTAGAAGTCGTGCTGGAAACCAAGCTACAGCTCAAGGCTGTGCGTGCTCTTCAGGCGCTTCAGGGCGATGGCCGTTGCTTTATTCACACCTGAACAGCACTGACAAGCATTGCTCATGAAATGACAAAACAATGTCAATGCAAATATGACAAAATCATTCCGATTGCCCCCACCTGACACCATGGCTGAAAAGGATCGCTTGAGAGGGCCAACTTGAGGCTGGGATTGACGTCCTGCAGGCTACCACCCTACCAACCCCTCTGTCAAAAAAACGACAGCTGGTTCACCACCACTCCTTCCAACACAGTGCTCGCATCAGCACTTTCAGGTGCTGACTTGAAGTCAGCTGCGACCTTCCGGGCTTGATCAAGTTGCCAATTATCAAATTGTGGTATTGGGCTGGCATAAAAGCTGCATTGTTTTTTTGCACATGGGGCTTCTTATTGATTGGCACCTTGGTGCTCTCAGCGTCAGCGGAAGAATGCCCATGACCTTGATGCATCGCCGCCTCTCATTGCAAGATTGGGGGGCAGCAAAAAATACAAAGCACAACGTGTCATGAGATGACATCTTGTGATTCATTTTCTTAGGTCCAGGTGTGGTTGCGAAACATTCAGCCATCAAAATGGTGTGAGGACCAGCCCGAGTCAACAAATAGTGGTTAGAGGCTACAATGCGAACGCAATTCTCAAACCAGGCCTGGTCATATCCAACAAAATCACGGACCAACGCAGCATCTTGGCTGTCCTGAGCTATGAAATCTCGCGGGCTGTGCTGGGCTGTCGACACGGGCAAAAATACTCACCGATCTCACCGTTTGACACAAAAAAAATGACCTTCACTTGCAAGCAAAAATCTGCCACTGAAAGGCCATGAGATTCAATCGGATCATCCTCATCATGATGATCAACAACTTCCCACGGTGAATCCTCGTCCTCTGGAAAACCGGAATGGCCGCATCCCTCCACTCCAGGGCCATACACTGCTCCCCACCATGACTGTATGGGGGTATCAGGAACCTTGCGCTTTCGATGCAGCAGCTCGGAATCATTGCCGTCGGCACTCATGGCACTCATGGCAAGAGAAGTGCCTGCCCTGAACCTAAATTGCCCCTCTCAGTCTTCATTCACATAGTAGTAGTTCGCTTTGCAAGCAAAAAAATTCAATGACTGAATCTGAATGGACAAAATCAAAAAAACTAAGCGTGCACCGCCAACTGTAAACACGCATGGCAGGCCAAACGAATAACTCGCCGGAAGCATGCGCCACCTCCAGGCAATCAATCTTCTAGGCATTGTCGCGGCATGAAAGTGAAGCATGCTAGCTTTCAAACATGATGATCAGGTTGGAAAATAGCTCAGGCCCCCACTTAGTGGTGAATTAATCAGCATCTTCGCGATCAGCAGCGGCCATGAGGTGAAAAGCCAATGCTGCACACTTAGGCAACACCATGTTACCTACCGCATGAAGCCTTGAAGCGTCTTGTTTATCATGGCTTTGAATTAGCCATTGGGACACACAAGGCCTGTTTCTCAGGTTGTGGCACTTGTTGGCCTCAGCGTGGATCTCAGCCTCTGTCATGAGCTTTGCATCCTGCAGCCGCTGATCTCTTCCAAAGATTTAATTGACTACTACCCGGAAAATTCAAACTTGGACAGTGGCGAGGGCTAAACAGTGATCGATGCCTGGAAGAAATCTCGGGCACAACTGCCACGTGTGGCCATGATGAAAACCCGCTGTCGATTGACCTACAGCATTTTGCAGCAGCAGCAACAATCCAGTCATAGAAAACTGCAATGATTAAGGGCCAGGCATGGAATCCAACATTGCGTCCAGACACGACGCACCACCGCACCCTGAATCCTCTCCTCAAGAGCGCCTGGGGCCATCAATTCAATGTAACTTTTCTTCACTGTCACTTGTCATGTAAAGTTGCACCAAAAAGTCACAAACATTGAGAAGGCCTCGATGACGTAGTTCCAAAGGCTCCTCAAACTGGGAGATAAGATGTTCTTCACGTTTTCAAGGAGAACCAGTTTCCTGAGATGGGGGAACCAAACCAATCCACTTGGCACTGGGCCGCCAGCAGCGCAAAAAACATGGGAAAAACACAAGCTCGCGCAAGCTTCATGTGAGGACATTTGTCGATGATGGCAAAGACTTCTTTTACTAATGCTGTTCGTTGGTCGTCAAGTCCAAGGCATGCTCCAGCAACAGATGCGCCCTTAGAGACGCTGCTGCAGCAAACTTTATTATGAACAACCCCGTCGTGTGAACTTCAAATTGGATGCAACCACACAGCAATGATAATGACGGCAACGGTGACTACTTCTGACTATATAAAGTTGTCTAAGTTGTGGACTTGACATGGAAACCCCCCTGTCAAGGCGGTTGCCAGGCGTTGAGTTTCAGCGTCGGGGGTGTAGCCGCAGACATCACTTACCAAACGGCCCTGTGGAATCAGTCCATCTCTCATGCGGCATTCCAGTATCTCCTGGCATTCATGGCTCTTCTCAACCTTAGGTTGCCAGCACATGGAAACCATTTGAATAAAAAATAAAATCATTGTGAAATCAAACTTCAGCGGTGACCCTTTGCCAACAAAACTTGAGCCCACCACATACACCATCGGAGAAATGAACCTGCTAGTAAAAGAACATGCACGGTTCCTGCAATTGAATTTCAAAAACAAATTACACACACGTTCAAAGGTAGTTGGTTCTGAACTAAAGAAACAAGTTGACACCAGCATCGACACTGGGGTGATGGCTCTGACAGTCCGAGTTCAAGAGCAGCAATTCCTGAGAAGAGCGAGATGCCCTTCATCTTTGGAGCTGCACCCTGGGCCAGGCATGGCAACAATTATATGCACCCGCTGTGTTTCATGCAGTCAGTCCATCATCTTTGAGAAACGAGCCTGGTCCATGGCCACATGAGGAAACCATTTCAAGAAGTTCTTGTGGCTCACAGCTCCGGGCTCTGCAAGAATCCAGTTTTCTGGGAGCCCTTGCGCGCTTTGATTTCTGAGCAATCATTGCAAACCAGACCGTGAGTCTTCACATGGAAAACCAATAGTAGCAGTAGCACAGTTGGGGGGCCTGTCATGAACTCTGCAAAATTCGGATTCAAGAACTTGCCGCGTGGGAGGTGAAGAGCTTTGACCGCACTCTTGTAAAAGTCCCAATGGTATAGCTGCGTTGGCAAATCCTGCAAAATCCAATCACCGCAAAAACAAAAACACTATTTAATAAGGTGCACATTCTATGTTGAAATGTCCCCTGCCTGGCGACCACGCACTGACAAATGCGTGGTTGTTGCCCGATGTGTCGCCCCGAAGCATCCTCAAAACACAGGGCAATAACAAGCCCTTCCAAAACAAAAGAACTGACGTGTTGTCAAGCAACTCACAGTGCCAAAGGAATTGCGGACTATTGGAGAAGTCTGCAACCGCTGCGTCTTGGAAGCCTTCACGGCCCGCTTCAAGTTCGGTGGCACCTTGCAACAAGCCAAATGGTTCTACCACCATCAACCTACATACAAAAACAAGATGGGAAAATTATGCTGTACACTGTTCAATGCTGTTCATGACAAGTCTCCAATTTCATATTCAACGGACCGCAATCAGGGGCGATGGGCCCCCAGTTCGGCTTGTACAGGGCCACTGTAGCTGGCCCCAACTTGGAATCCGTCAGCCCAAAGCTAGGGCAAGTCATCGTCTCAGGAAGTTCAAAAGCCTCAGCCCCATGCTAACACTAGGACGCATAATAACTTGAAGCCATAATCATTTTTGTGCAGCAATTCATGGCAAACTCAAGGTTTGACAGTTTTCACGTCAAGACCCTGAGATCAGAACCGAATCCCTTTTCCAGTCTGAAGTGGCCTCATCCGCAGAGGGCCTTGACGGCAGCAAGGACATGAAGCAAGGATTTTAAAACACAACCCCAGGCCAGACCGCTGCTCAGAGGTTATCCTGAGGCCAAAGCGACGGATCATCAGAGAGCCGTGACACACTCTTCTTCAACGACAAGCCGCCCATCGCTCACAGGTAACAGTGGCGTGTTCAAAAATGAAAAAACTGTTCGCAAAAAATTGGGCATGGAACCCTGTTCTGCTGGAAATGTTTGTGAATGGGTCCTTTGCGGCCTCAAGCCAAGCAAATCGAGGCCAGGCAGAAACCAACATCACAGCGACACACTGCGGTCCAAAAATTTCCCTTCGCACAGCCATGAATTTCACCTAGTACTGTGGCGTGTTCAAAAAGAAAAAACTGTTGGCCAAAAATTCGAGCATGGAACCCTGTTCTGCCGGAAATGTGTTGTGACTGGGTCCTTGGCAGAAACCAGCGTCACAGCGACACACTGCAGTCCAAAAATTCCCTTCGCACAGCCATGAATTTCACCTACTAGTACTGTTTACTAATTAATAGTCTGACTGGGGATCCTTGGAAAACAATAATGAAACAAATTTAATACTCCTTCCACCTGATTATTAATCACCAAATAATCACTTCGAGTGATCCCCACCAACTGCCCTTGCACGCATGCGCAAGGGTACAATAAAGTTCCATCCTCAACCCGTTTAAAGGCAGCCGTCTTTAATTCCCATGGCAATATGCACGGCAAAAATGCTCACCCACAACAAAGAAGCGCCCGCAAACGGCCTCCAACAATAATGGTGCCTTTCACTTTATCTTTTGAAAGTTGGGAGGGCGGGTCGCAAGTCCATGGCTATCACCAGTAGATTATCAAAAGGTGCGCAAAAGCCAACTAGGATGGCGCACGGCTGGATCAAAGTAATAGTCATGTATTGTAGTGCGCTGGTGGATCAGTTTAAAGCGCATTGAGCCCCCAACAGCAAGCCGGAATGTGATCCAGGGACTTATAGCATCATCATGCAACACATATCCAGCCCCAACCCCGGTTAGGAACTCCAACCCCGATTAGAGAGAAAAAATCTTCCTCGAGGACGTTCTGCAAAATGATCATGTTGGAGATGTTGGGCATCATCCGGGCATTGTGCCGTCTCATTGCGTATGCCATGCCGATGGCCTCCTCCTTGAGGATCTCGCAAAGATGTCTGACCCTGGTCTCCATGATCTGCTGCGTGCATCCACTATCGTTTGACATCCTTTCAAATGTCCATTGGTCCCAGTACTCTCGAGTCAGGGTTGCGAACTTTGTCCTGGAACGGATTTGCTGGCAGAAGCTATTGTATGGCGGGTGCGACTGGTTCAGCGATCCGAAGTTGACAATACTGGTTCGCGAAATCTTTTCCCTGAGCTCCTGGACGGTGATGACTTTGTTGATCATGTTGTTTGTCCCGGAGTATTGGCTCTTCAGGGTGTCCCAGAATTCTTGCACGCGAATTGCGCACTCGTAGGTGCAAAGCAACCTGAGGAATTCCATCTGGTCTTCCTTTCGTGCATTGTGCTCTACCATCTTTGAGAATCGGGACCCTTTCTCTACAAACTCCGCCACTGTTAACTGCGCTTCTGCTGGGTCGTTGACCCTTAGCATTAACTTCATCAACAAGTGGATCGCATGCGTGACTTGCTCCTTGTGCGGTCTCTTCATCACGAATGCTAAGGCCACGACGATCGGTGCTGGGATCTGGACAGTATCAAACCAATGATTAATGTCGTTCTCCTGGCACATTCTTGCCATCGCCTCGGAATAAGTAGAGAACGCCCGGGGCAGCTGGTCGGCTTGCCCCTTCTCCTTGATCATGATCAGGGTCGTCCTCATGGCATTGTAGCCTTTCTGGGCATTCGGAATTGTGAGCTTCTTCTCAGCCATTGCAACAATGAATCCAACCAGAGGGGGATCCAGATCGGCCAGTGGGATCCTACGTTGTAGGAAAGCCCTTAGCTTCACCTTCACGCCACCTCGGCGGAGAATCAGGTCGAAAAGTTGTTGGCCACGTTCTGCAATGAGGTCAATGTCACTATCATCATCCCTGATAACAATACAAGCACATGACTTGTTCTGAGACCTTGGTTGGCTTGCAATCATGCTATGGTCCTTCCGGTATTTCCTACCGTATGCATTGTTCCACAACATTTGGCTCTTGATACCTTTGATGATACATCGGACTATTTTGTCGGTGTATAACTGTGTTGCACGAGTCTCTCTACCTGCACATGGTCCGTGAGAATGTGAGCCATCACACTTCGTACGCAAGTCAGGAAATGATACCCCCCATGATACGATCCTCCATGGTTTCTTAATGGCTGTTCCAGCATCTTTGAATTTTGACTTCAGACCATACATGCATCCGTCAAACTCATGCACTGCTGAATCTGTGCCATTCACCATGAACTTCATTCTTTCATCATTCCAATAATCGCATCCTCTAGGAAGTTCTAGCAAAGCCATTGCATACAACTCATGAACTCTTTGAAGACACAATGAGAATTCTTCCCAAAGCTCTCAATAAAGAAACGCCTTCATCCTAATGTTGTGCGCAGTAGCTTCACTCACGTTTTTGTTCAAACGATTCCACGGTGAACCACCAGTGCAAGGCCCGGCAAAGAACACGCAGTCGCTTGCACTTCTGATGCATCGCCTCCACTTCGCTCTTCCGAAGTTTGACATCAAATTGTCATCTTCTGTAATGGTGACCACATGCATCAGTTTAAATCGATCCATCCTGTGAATCTTCGTGAGAATACTTTGTACTTCCGCGCACATTAGTAGCAGGCATGGAGTCTCGTCTTTCATTTCGTATAGGTCCAGGCAGATCACTGTATCATTCAACATTTGCCCAATAAAGTCCGATGTTGATTGTCTGAAATGATATACCAGCGATTTACCATTCTTTCGGTGTAGGACCATACGTATATCCCAATCTTTGTTCTTCCTGGTCTCATGCTTCAGCTGATATTGATGGATAATAAACATGTCATCCAACGGGATTAACTTCATGTTACCATCAAATGTGCAGGTGACCACAGTGTCTTGACACGATGCCCTGTCCTCCACATCAGATCCACTGTCCATGAGGTCTTTCAAGTCAGCATTGGATATGATCTTGAAGGTTGTGGTCCCTGTCCAGAATTCATTTCTACGATTGGTCCGTTCAATGTTGTTCCCAGCTAATCTCCATGAATCTTTGATAGTTCTCCCATTTGACTGAAACACTTGGTATGTCTCCCGAACATCCCGACATCGTTTCAACTTGCATGGAAGGAAATCAGCTTCCTTTGGAACAAACATCTTCCTTCTTGGGGTGTTGTGCACTCTCACCAGAGTAGTTTCGTCCTGCCATACCCATTTATCTTCACGTTCATCACTTTTTGTAACCTTACGTTCTTTTCTCGAATGTGTTGAATTGTGGGCACTATCCCTTGAAACTCTTCCAAAATAAGGGTCGCCACCAGCAAAAACGATACGACGACGGTTGGGATCTTTGTTTTCAGTGGGATAATGGTCATCATTCGAACCAATTGGAAGACTACCCCAACCAGAACTCCCCCCATGAACGACACGAAGAAGCGTGTTGATCACCCGGGCAGTACCGGCAGGAGCTGCATGAATGGTTACAGGTTTGTCTCCATGAGATTGATGACAGAAAAGTTGATCAGCACCCACAGTCAGTTGCGGATATGACGGAACTTGGACCTGATGAGTCGGCACCGTAGCGGGGGCCCCTGGTCGTACTTGTGACGCCGGGTGTCGCGTTGTGACTAGCCCGGGCTTAGTCTTAGCATCCACCGTGGAAGGTTCGCTAATGTTGTTTGGATGATATTGGAAACAAGCACGCTCCACCCATTGATCAAAACGATCTTGTTGTTGAACAGGATGGGCTCGATCCTCTACCTTGATCCATTTGCCATGAGCTAATACCCATGTACTGCGTAAACAGTCATTGGGTAACGACACACCATGTGGTCTCCTTCTAAAGAAGGTTGGCGTCTTGACGACTAGAATGGGGTCCATCCCTGGTAATTGTTGAACTTGTTCTTTACCTGAAAGTCCCTTTTGATACACCTCTGGTGGCAAAATAGGAATTTCGGTATACGGAAAATTTGGAACTTCATTGGTTTTGGTTTGAAAAACTTGGCGAACCGTGGTGTCAACATCTGTCGTGGGTGAGACCATGTCACTGAGGTCCTTCGAACAGAGATCACCAGGGTCCAACAAATTGATGAGCATACATGCCCTTTTCCATGCAAGGGGATTCTTAAATCCTTTGGTGTGAATGTCCGCGGCCATTTTGGAAGTAACTTCATACATTAGCACGTAGTTCTCCCGTGTAAAATGTTCATGAAGAGATGTGATGGCTATGCCATGAGTCCTCTCCAGATGCCGCATAGTGGGGTTACGACCCGACCGGACCACACCGATCATGCCCTGATTGTCATCATGAAACAATAGTTTGGGCGATTTCCCCGTTAATGTCTCCCATATACTCAATGCAGGTAATCCCATCGTCCGAAGTGTGACATCAGCGGCTACTATCTCAGCTTCAGGTGTGGAATGACTTACGCATCCCTGCCGTTTGCTGCCTCCAGACAACGGAAAGCGGGTATGAAATCCCTGTATGTGCATATGAGACCCAGAAGTAGATCTCAATGATTGTGCGCACCCTGCAAAATCAGCATCAGCAAAAAGAGATAAAGAGAGATCTTTGAATTTATCTCCAACCCATCCAGTCATTCTTTTGGTTAGGCTAGAGTTGACGTAACACATCAAGTGATACAACTTTGCATCATCATCGACTGTCCATTTGGTCACATTCCTGGCCAGTGAATTGATTGACCTAAGTAAGTCGAATCTTGCGATCCTGGCAGCGTACAACAACTTCATGAGAACGCTGGCAGCATGTGGCGCACTTGCCTCTTGCAGACTCCCCAGAGGAGACGTCTTCCCCTGTGGTACCAGTTTGGTATAACACCGGAGCGTCTGGATCGAATTCATGAGAACACCAAGGACAGGATACCTTATTTTTGGGGTTACCTGGACAAGGTGCTCGTGATTTATGTTTCTTGGTTTCTTCCGGAAGACTGGGGGTAGAAACGTTCTTCAACTTGGTATCCTTCCCCACAATGTCAAGATATTTCTCAACCGACAGTTTCAACAAACCTTCCATGTCATAGGTCATAGTCGAGACCGGGGTACCGTCATGAAGTTTGGCAGATCCCTTGCTCAAAATGCATCCCAAATAGAGTCCTAAGTCAGTTTCAGGCTCGATGTTCAGCTTAGAGCGTAGCATCTCCCATCCCTTAGTCAGGTTCTCTTCCGGCCCTGCCACTTTCAAGTCATCTACATAGATAACTAGGAGCAATTGAAGCTTCTTATGAAAATACATTGATGGCCATTCTTCTCCTACAGGAAGGAAGTCTAACTCTCGTACTTTCCGATCACAATGTTGTTCCCACATTGTACCTGAATCAGGATGACCATAGAGCGCTTTAATTAACCTCACCACTGGTCTACGGAATTTCCGAAAGTCAACATCATCTGGCCATGCATCCTCGGGCAATTCCAACCAACAAGGTGGTCCCGTCAATGTTGCCTGAATATAAGCTTGGATTGCGTCAGCTAGCTTTACTCCATGTCCTGGTAAACACCCATAGAAATCAGCCCACCGAGATGCCTCAAAGGTAGCGGGCGAATTGCCAAGGTCTTGAAAGAATGCTGCTTCCCAAAATTGATTCTTGACTTGGTTACCAAGCAACACTCCTCGTCCCTTAAACTTTCTACTGGGGTTACCTTTGGGGAGCTGATAGTTCTTCTCCACACACATACCATGGATCCTTGCCATGTGCACCTCCTCCCCGTTCTTCTTGGCTTCGCGAACAACGTCATCATACTCTCTGACCACGCTAAAGTCATAGACTCCAGCTGCATGTTGACCTAACCATTCTTTCCTCATGGCCTTACGGGCGTCTTCGTTTTCCATCATTTCTTTCCTAGCAACAGGACGTGCAACAGCGGTGTTAAACATCTTGTTGAGGTTAATGCCACCATCATCAACTGTATTCTTTTCACGGTGATAATCAGGTTGATTGATACATGGCATACATGGAAACGAATGTATATTCCCGATCTGGTCACATGATTCATGAACATTGGGTCCAGTGCTGTGCAAAGTTGCAGTTGCGACCACCTTCCCCTGGTTGAAGTCATATACGCATGGCCTTTGGACCTCGTCCTTTCTCGATCTCGGACCATTCGTCCCATTCGATGAGGAAATCATCACCGTCTGGAACGTCAGTGTCAGACAGTTCAGAAACAGCATTAACAGTCCCTTTCCCGTTGGGAATGGGGGACGCCTTACCGTACTGAAATATCTTCCCTCTGCAAACATGATCCTGTCGTTTTGCCACACCAATCTCGTGGTCATCATCCTTCTTCTCAGAGCCTGACGATTTCTTCTCGGCCTTTGCCTTCTTCTTTTCTTCTTTTCGTTTTGCTCTGTCTTCACTCTCTTTGATCTTCGCTTCACTTTTCTTCCTCTCCACTTCGGCCTCAGTCTTCTTCTCCTCAGCTTTGGCCATTCCCTTCCGAACATCGGGGGACATCTTTCGCCATGCATCTGGAGTGTATTTTGACGGCCTTGGAGTACCAGAAATGCGGCGGAATCCACGTTCATCAATGCGATATGGATGACCTCGAGAGTTGAGTTTAACCCATTCACCATCATCATTTAGATAGACAACACCGTCACCGGCCTTCCCAACGGCGTAGTGTTCAGGGCCTCCTTCAGGAATAGCGAGATCAGGGTGAGCAGGTTTGTCGATACCTGGTGGTCCCATCCTTGCAGGCGGTTCTTCAGGAAACATCTCGGCGTCTATTTCATCCAATGATAGTTCACCTGCAATCTTTGTTTGTGGGACCTTCGATGAAGGTAATCCACCACCATCTCCCCCATCACCATCGTTGTCATCATCATCGTCATCTTCAGGTGGTGGCGGCGGTAGAATTTCTGAGTTCCCGTCCAACCTGTCTTTGACCTTCAAGCCTTCAATGGTCACATTGATTCTTTCATACTCAGCTTTACATGGGAATTCCAAAGGCTCTTTCAGCTCAACTCTTTCGGTGTGAGGGGTCCTGAGCTTTGCGATGGGCTTCTCAGCATCGTATGCCAAACTTTGTTTAGTCCAATCACATAGAGCCCAAACCCTATACTTCCTCGACCAATGGAGTCCAGGTCCAAGAGAATAACCAGCGAACACTCCTGGTATCCCCATAGGATCAAATTTGTGTTGTTGTTCTCGTTCTCTAGACCCACTTGGTTTGAAGTAAACAAGAGCACCGAAAGGAATCATCTTACCCTTGAACTCTTCACCATGAAGTTTGCACCAAGAACTTACCTCTTCATCATTTGGCTCAATGTTCAACAGGTGGCTTACACACTTGATCGCATACATCCAGAAGCAAGGTGGTATGCCGGCTTCAAGTAGGCATGTAGTTGTAGCCACCAACACGAATTGGTTCGTTCTTTCGGCGAGTGAGTTGTGTTTGGTCTTTCCGGCCAAGGACGTGTCCATAGGAATCTTCAGAGCTTGCATCGCTTTGTCAAACTGTGGGGCGTCATCTGAATATGCTTCTCTGATCTTGCGGCGACCCATGAACTGCTTCACCGCACGGATGACAGCATCTGTGTCTTTACGTGCAGACGGATACGACTGAAGCATCCCCGTATATCGGTCTCGGATCACGAAGATGGTCTTGTCATCACCATAATCTTGTTCAGCAATGCGACGATTGTCGACATAGTCAAAGGTGACAAGATCCCCGAACTTTGTGAGTTTACGTTGGAAAGCTCCCCTAAAGGTTTTCCTATGCTTCATCTTTGCTCGAACACACGACTCACAGTAAGGGTTCTTGTAACGATGAGTCAAAAGATGGACCTTAGTTTTTGCTTCGTTCTTCAAAGTTCCTCTCTTGCTCAATCTGACACTCCCATCTTCTTCATCCACATCAGTTACATCGTCGTCATCTTCACGTGCACCTTCAGGGACTTCCTCAACTTCAATGTCATGTTCTACGTCATGAACATCAGGACCAATACTTGGTTCATACCCTGAGTCATCATCAAATTCATCATAATCATCAACATGACATTCCATTGCTTCTGCATCACCTGCATCACTACCAACGGCAACTTCGGGCATTGTGCGACTCTTCCTTGTCTTATTCTTCTTCTTCTTCTTGCCCTTCACATTTGACTTGCTATCCGAACTTCCGACGTTGTCGGCGAGATCTTCCAGCTCATCACCGCTCTCACCATCAATAACCATCATGTTCTCACCCTCGGATGTCGAGCAATCATCGCTGATGATACTCAGGATCTTTTCAACCTTTGATGATCGTCCTTTCTTCTTCACCTGATCAATGCTGACATACGGGATGTAGTCTTTGACGGTCATCTCAATGATGTGTCCGTCGGCATCAAGCATGTATGGGCTTTTCCCGGAAGGCCATATGAATGAATATCCAAGTTCAAGACATCGTTTCCCCATGGATAATACTGATGGCGTGTCTTCCAGTATATGTGCTTGAGCAGGTTCATCAAAAGCCTCGAACTCGATGTTGGAGCGTTTCGTAGAGCTTGTTACACCATTTGCAGTGTGAAAGTTCACTGTTGTGTCATCATAAGTCGGAAGATCCATTCGATCTATTTTCCTGGCAGCGATAAGATCATGACCACTGCCAGAATACATAATGAATTTCTTATCTCGCTCTTCAACTGGAACCGTTATACACATGATGTTTCCCCTTTTACCATATCGACCTTCAACATGTTGGACATAGTTCTCAACAAAGACTTCTCGTGATAGATCACCGTCATCATCATAGTCCATTTTGATCATGATATCCAACGTTGGGCCAACGATGACAAGTACTTCATCAATGTCACGATAATCCCCTTTCTCATCCATGATGATGGCCATTGCTTTCCCTCGGCTGAGCGCAAGTCTGCATGAGTAGGCCCATTGATCGTCCTTTCTAATCTCCTCCGTGGTCTTGCCTACTTTTCCATGCGTCTTGGAAAGTGTCTGAGATTTCTGCGAGCACTTCGCGAAGTCCTTCTTCTCGTAGATGTGGACCTCGTCCGCTTTCATGTCGAACTTGACTTTCTTTCTCATCTGGCTCGAAGCGGCTTTGAAGATCATTATCTCGACGTCACTGTCATCATGTATCAGAGCGGAGTTGCACTTGAAGACGATGGTTCAGTGTTGGGTGCCGTGTTGAACAAGTGTGGATCATGGCGTTTGTTGCATTTGTCGCCATAACGGCACTTCCCTTTCGCCCAATGCCAACACGGTTCATCGATCTTCTTGGTCTTGTTCGCTGGAGACTGGCTCCTCGGCGTCTTCCCACCTCCTTTTCCCGACCCGCCAGTCTTGCTAGCATCGAATGTCTTCTGATCATGACTATATTCACAATCTTTGCCCTTCTTGCAAGACTTCTTGATAAAGTGAAAATGGCAAGGAATCTTCTTCTTGTCTCGGGGACTTGGACTACGAGATTTGGACTTTCCACGATTCTTCCCTTTCCCTTTACCTTTGGCGTGCTGTTTCGGTTGTGGAGATGGTAGCACTGGTGCAGCCTCGACTTTAGCTTTGGCCTTCGGAGCAGCTTTCTCCTTGGCCTTCGCCTTGGCTTTGGCTTTTGGATTTGCATCCGATGGAGCAGGTGTAGTTGGCGTTGGAGTCGTAGGCTTTCCTCCGCCCGCAAAGTCTCTAGCATACTTCTCTCTTGCGGCAACATGCTTATCTTCTCTTATTCTTGTGATATGTCGCTCGATAACATCAAGAAGGTGCTGGTATGACTTCCTTGGGTCCCCTTCAATCCATGATTCATATTGCTTGATGTCAAACATCAGCAAGTGGGAGTTTCTTATCTTCTTGTACATGACATCTCTGAGCCAATCATCGGGTGGAATATCTTCCGGCATCATGTTCGTGACCATTTCCATCCACTTTTCATAGAACGCTTCGATATTCGCATCTCCAAGATATTGAGCTTTGATGATGTGTTCCATGGTGAATGCTGTTTCCCGTTGCCCAGGTGTTCTGAAATGGTTCAAGATCATTGCCAAAATCTCCCTTCCCATGACGTATGTGCCCCTACGACAATGTGCCTGAGTCCTCAACCTCAACTTCATAGATACATGTCGTGCCACGTCACCAGCCTGTGTGATGACATTCGACAAGGCAATGGAAAGCTTTGCGTCGATGGACTGAAATCTTTGGCCATCACTGTCGTTCAGAGCGTCAAGATCAGGGTTTGGTTGTATTGCCGGTTGTAACCATGCCTCCCATGCGGCCCTATCACCATCATTTGCTGCTAAACAGACACTCTTGATGAGATCAGACGTCCAAACTCCCAGATTTTGATGCTTCGGCCATGGACTGATATACACTTTGTCGGCTTCCCTTCGAGAGACTCTTGGGGGTTCTATTGCAGTAAATGCTCTTGTTGACATGCCATCTACTTCAGAATCTCTCTGGGATCCGCGGACTGAAGGTAGCCCCGGAGGTTCAGGTGGTCCTGGAGGTCCTGATGGCCCTCCTGGATCATGTGGTCCGCCACCATTCGGAACATCGGATCCTTGTGCTCTTCGATCTGCGGCAGCTTTTCGTTCAACTTCACGAAGCAGTTCTGCTACTCGCTGGCTTGGCTGCGATGGTTGCTGATACACATGACTAACGGATGCATTGCCAGTGTTGGCCGCGTTGGTCTCCTCATTCAGCGCTTCATCTAATTGCCGATTCCAAGCCCTTAGCACAGCCATCTCCGTGTTTGCGGAATCCACCTCGTTCTCCAATGCTTCAATGATCGCTCTCGATGAAGGATCAATCGGAGGTATACCTGCGGAATAAGGAAGCGAACTAGGATTCCCCTGTGCTTTGATGATTGCTTCTGAATCTTTCAAACTTCTTCTCAAATCATCAGCATTTCGTTTCATGTCTTGAATCTCGGAATCCTTCAACATCAACCATTCATCCCTATCCCGTAGTTCTCCCATGTATTCACATGATCTTTCATACAATTGAGCACCGCTAGCTAGCCAACTTTAGTTTACGTTCATTCTCCAATTCAGACCTAAGCAGAGAGACTTCGGAACCAAAGTGAGCCGTTGGCCCTGACTTCGGAACTTCAGCCATTTCTTCCTTCAACTTGATGTTGGCAGACATGCATTCTCCAATCTCCGTTACGAGGTCCTGTGTCCTAATCTGCGCGATCTTGGCTTGGCTCTCAAAGTGTTCGATCGCAGCTCGATTAGGATCTTGGCCGTTGGCCGAAGGATCCTCCCTTAGTGACCGTCTCAACTTCGTCTCCCGGTCCTTGATCTCGGCTTGAAGTTCCCCGTTCAAAGCGTGCTCGCCCTCATAGAGCTTCTCATAGTATTCCATTTTACTGTTAGCACTCATGCTCAAACTGGACTCAAACCTTAACTCTGCGATAGCCTCAGACTCAACGTTCCGGTAAGCCTCAAAGCGTTTCATTGTATCATGTTCAGTATTTCTATGACGTAGATCACTCTCCATCCTAGCTTGATTAGCTTCATGAACCTTCTTTCTATATTCTTTAGTGATCTGTTCCATACTGTTTTCATACAATTCAGCTTGCTTTTGGGAATGTGCCAAGGCTTCATACATGAGGTTGTTTTCATCCTTCAATTCCTTCATCTCAAATGTTCGTTGTTGGCTGACCATCTCAAGATGAGTATGTGAAGACAATGCCAGTTCAGATTGATTACGATACTCCATTATGGAATTCTCAAAACCAGTTTGCATCTCACTTCCCTCTTGGAACAACCTCTCGGCAACACTTGTAGCATAATCACTGTTAAACTGCATCTGTTGCAATCTTGATTCTGTGTTGCCCAAAAGTCCTTGTAGATGAGATACTTCGTCCTTGTACTCCTTCTTGGATCTCCATTCCTCGCTGATGAATTCTCCTGGGCCCATCCTCCATGATAGCACCTCGGCGTTCGAGCTCTTTGATGCGAATTGTTGCACCCTCATCTTCTTGTGAAGCTACCATGAGTTCAGCCTGATATTTAGCTACTTCATTTGTGGAGTGTGTCAATCGCTGATTAAAGGCGTTGAATTCACCATAGACGTTCTGATTGTGTACCCTGAGGTAATCAGTGAATTTGATTTCAATGTCCTTGATGAGTTGATCTCGTGTTCTTGAAGAGAATGACATTGCGCCCTTAATTCCTCAATGATTACAATGGGTTCTCTACTTCCTCTACTTCCACTAGTGTCAGTTGTTCGTCTCTTGATTCGACCTTCACCCACTCGTTGAGGGTAAGAGCACTACGGCTGATAACCTGTGAGCAAAACGATCCCTTGTTCCGGGGTATATTATGCTTGTAGTTCAGGATGCTCAGTTAGTGCACAATTAGCCAACGGCAAGCAGCATGCACGGTGAGCAGCGATCAGTTTTACCTGCAATTGGGG
>Ga0126342_10007302_pt1 | contig 19703 bp, 16 predicted proteins | sample Cyp1metagenome_FD_92528 | JGI IMG/M metagenome (GOLD analysis project Ga0126342, IMG submission 92528) | Coral microbial communities from Lord Howe Island, Old Settlement Bay, Australia - Cyphastrea 1 metagenome | ecosystem: Host-associated > Invertebrates > Cnidaria > Coral ... | reverse complement strand
TATATATATATATATATATTCATTATTATATGTCAGTGGGTTGATGATAACCAAATTGTTTTTTTCCACTTACTGAAATCCACCTAGAGGTCAGCTACTTGGCTCTCGGGATTCAAATCCGAACTTGGTGCTTGAAGGGATGCCATTACAGCAGCAAAGACTGCCTTGGAGAGTAGCTATGCCAAGACTTTGGGTAAGTCAGATAAGGACATCCAGGATAACGCAGAGCTGTTCGAATCACTTACAAAGAACTTGGCCGATGTTGAAGCTGCTTTTACTTCGTTCAATGGCACCATTAAAAGCATCAAGCTGGCAATTGAGCCTAGGCTTAGTCCCCATTTGGATCCAAGTAATACCCACCGAAAATTAAATGGAACCTGATTTGGATCCATCCAGATGTTTATTTGAGATTTGATTTGATTTATCTATTTTGTTTGAACCCTATAGTTGGATATAAGCCCACCACATTATAGTAAGTCCATCATGCCCATTGTCTTTTGTGCTCAGGACCCACCACCAAAAAAGGAGCCCAAGGCCAAGGCCAAAGCGAAGGCAATGGCATAGGCTTCATGCAGCGGTGGATTTTGCGATCTGATGCGACCTTGTGAGCCGGGTGACTTTTGAAAGGGGCCAGGGGTACAAGCCAAATATACCCAACACTTCCAAACCACCAAGCAAAAAGTATGACCCCCTATGTTATAAGATTATCGTATTCTTTGCATTGAGGGTTGACAATGGGATCATCATCTGGAAATAACCTGGGAACCTAATCTAATAATGTTTGTTGTTATTATATGTTATTATGTCTATTTAAATTTATTCCCAAAAATCTGCTGGGTTTTACAACATAGATTCACCTTATTACATTTCAATTCCAAGTCCCTCGAAGCTTTGTGGCGAACCCCTGGCCAGAAAAGTGATACGCAGTTTGCCAAGTGTGGAGATTCATCAACCAAGGCTTAGTCATGTGTGTGGGATGTCACATGAGGAGTTCAATGAGAGGGCCCACAATCTTTTAATCATGAATCATAACCAATTGAGTTTTAGTAGATACTTGATGTAACCGCATGTGGCTCACTCATTTGGTGATCCAGCAACTCAATCGAGATGAGCACCATGGCCATGTCCAGCTGTCCAGCTCCTTGCATGTCACATGTGCCACTTTTGATGGCCAATTCTTGTGGTTGAACTTCTCCTTTTCGCATTTGCTCTTGAGCTTATCTTGGTGCCATGGCGGGCCATGGCAAAAGTGCCACAGGATTTTGTCGCTCCTCATGTGACTGTCTCATCGGCTTCGGGGTTTGCAAATGCATCCGTGTTCAGCTGGTGGTGCCGATTTGATTCACTATGATTAATTATTTTTTCCCCAGACTCCAAGGCTTCCCGACTTGATTGCCTAAACAGGTTTCATTAAATGGAACATTCTCCAGGCACTATAGCTGAGAAAAGTGCATTTGACCAGAGGTGAAACCATCTCTCAATACAGTAGCCGATTTACAACATGTGTCTTGGTGCCGGAACCACTCCAGTTGAAAAGGAAAACTTAACTACCAAGTATAGGGGCGGCTAGTGCTGTGATTTTGGTGGTTTCCTGGAAATCCAATCCAAACCAATCATTAAATTTTCCCTGGTGATGTGTTGCAATGGGCTGTGACCACCTGCACTTGAACCAATAGTAGATTGGAAAACATATGAGCACCATATACCCTAAAGCTTATATTGGGTTTAACTAATATGGTCCAAATGTTTGATGAGGGGATGATTGGGGTCAAGGAATTGGTTATCTTGTTGGGAAAGATTTGAATCCACACAGATTCTAGCATAGGTTTATTGTTTAATAAGTCTATGTGGTATGTGGCATCAGCCCCCACGCAGGTCACTTGCGGCCACAATGCAAGACTTCGCCATTGACGGCCTTTGTTCTACAGGAGAGCGGGCTTGGCAGTGTTGCTTGGCTGCTCAATTGGAAGTGGTTCCCAGCAGTAGTACTGTGTTGATTTGAATCTCAGGTGATATGAGGGGGCCATGTGATTGCAAAATTCTTTCCAACTCAGTGGTGGGTTGTACCAGTAAATTTGGTTTCTATGGTGTGGTTATGGTTATATGGTGCTGGGGGAAACTCAGGATTCCTATCGGAAAGCCCATGAGATTGTCAACCACGTGCGAAAGGACATGGGTACAAAACCATGCAACACATATTATATTGATTTGCATTGCTAGATCTGCATTCATTAATGATTGATGTATTTTGTTGAGAAAAACTATCCAAACAGTTTTTTTTACTTGGGGGTGTCTGGCCCCGGCAGCAGGAATTTGAGTTTCAGGGCTATGAGCTGAATGGGCCAGCAGCTGACCTATTCAAAGCTGGTGCTTCTGGACGCCATCCCAATAATGTCAAACGTGACTGGTTCCGAAAGATGGGGGACATGAATCATGATCATCGGGTGGCTTGGTTTTTGAAATTGGTACAATTTCACCTAATATTTTACCCCGAGATGTGTGATATATTGGGTTATGATAACCATGAATTTCTTTTAACACTTTGAGTTGGGATCCGAGTACAATAAGGCACCAATTCGCTGGGCCAGTGTTCCTCTTTGGGAGTATGGTGAAGATGGATGGGATGATAGCCCCAAGTGTCTTGGAATTTCATTTGTTTAACAACATGTTTATTTTTTTTTATGTAGGAGGTATGAAAAAAACACATATGTTTCATTTGCCGAGGGTCCCTCTGATTAGTTGAGGATGATGCCATACATTTGCCTTGATGAAATTATTCCATGGCTGATGCATCGCCAGCTATGGCCTGACATCCCTGATCGAAAAATCAAGCGGTACTGGAACCACATCAAGGAAGTCAAATCTGATATCTCTGATGTTTCTCCAGATGGTTGCCACCATCCTCTCTGGGTATGAGGTGATGCAGCCAACTAAAGCAAAGATCAAAATATTATTGTGATTTGCTTTGGAAGTGTACTGGATGATGAAACTGATTCCATTAGAAAATGCTTTCCCCTGGTACTTTGCAGGGAGGAACCTTGAATGCATTGAGCTGTACATCTATTTAATTCCAATTTGATGTTGGGGTTCATGATGATTTCCCTGGGTCTTCCAATATTGCCACATTGTTCACTAATGGTATTACGTGCCTGGCCCAGGAGATGAGCTGTGGATTTGAAACTGTCCGAGCGTACCTGGAACCTGTCCCTGGTCTGCAAAAAATCTGTCCTGTATTGGTCTGGAGGCTCGGGAGAAAGATCAGCATAAAGGCCTTGACATAACATGGGGTGGAGTCAGCAAGGATAATGTCAGTATAATATATATATTTATTTATATATGGTTGGACCCATGCTGGATGGCTATATTACTTTTATGTCCTGGAAAAAAATGAATTTTGGGCTATATATAAACCACCACAAATACCTCCCAATCATACCAAGGAATTACCTTGGATCCATGAGCCTATGGGGACAACCTGGAACTAACTAACAATTAAAGATATGATAATAATGTAACCAATATCTTGAAGATACACATTCTCAAACCAAGCCCATGGTCCACTGATGAGGTGATGAAATCACTCGAGCTTCTCTATGATGGCATCCGATGCAATGGGAAGACTCACCGCTTCTGTTTGACGGAAATCAGGGGTGATTGGAAGTTTCAAAAGGCCTGGCTGGATTGGTCCTATTTTTTTGGGTTGACTAAATTCATACCGAAATGGTGTTGACTTTTGGGGTCTATTGCCAACCCTGCAGGAATGGCTAAACCTCAAAAAATTTTTCCAGTGCAAACTGATCTGCCATGAATGCAAAGCCGACAGCAAGACCTACATGCGACCAACTTTGCATGCTGAAAGATATTCAATTGATGAATTCTGGGATCATTGCCTCAAACCAGGACCTGTTTGTTCCCTGGCCTGGATTTTTTTTTACTTAGATCAGTACGAGCTTTATTTTACCACCAGTTTTTTAAGGTCATATCACTAAGGGGCATGTGTTCGTCTAGACAATTGCCCACTAGGTCCTCTGCTACAAATTCCCCACTTCCGGATGTCTATGATAAAATGGTGTGCTATGCATGTGATCCATCTTGGATGTGACTTATGGCTGGTTGGCAATGCTCTCAAAAGTTTATTGCTGGATACAACTTTGTTTGGGGATGGATGTGATGATGAACGTCTTCTGAATGCCTGGCATGAGTTTAAACAATGGGCTCGGCAAAACAAATGGCAGCCACTTGGGTTTACAGATTTGGCAGTAATTACTACTGGATGTCTTTTTTAGATTGAATTTGATGACCACAAACTTCAATTTTTACTTTCCCCCTTTTTTTGACGCAGCATGAGTTCTCCTGATTTGGGCCCTTGAACAAATGGGAATTTCTAAAGGGGTTCATCAAATCAGAACCCAGGCACTCCATGGGGAAGTTCGCAACAAAAACCATTACAAGCCGTCAGCATCCCTATCCAGAACTTCAATCAAAAGCCTGGAATGTTACTAGAATGCAATGTGTGTTTTCATTTTTGGTATTTGCCCCAAGTAATTTTATGGGTCTAGGCATGCAATCCCCCACAAAAGATGAAATTGTCCAGTACCCTTCAATGACTACACCAGGCAAGAGTCTGTGTGGCATGGATGGCAGATTTCTTGGACAACCTTTGCGGAGAAGAACAATACCAAGGCCTCTCTGTGATGAGGGATTGCTTGTGCCTCGACTTACAATGGGATGGCACTGGCGGTTATATCCCATAATTACACTATCACACTACTTATACTATCTTATATTTATTATCACAAATGATGGTCCACATGGAAGAAAATGTTGGGAAGATGTAGTCCCTGTCTCTTGAACGCCTTCTCCGGTTCATCCTCCATGGGCAATCGAAAAGGTTCCACAAGTGGTAAGAGCCCTGTTTAACTCGCTCTGCGCCATATCTTGTCGCACGACAGTGGCCCACTGGTGCCCTGAAAGTCTTCCAATGCCAGCCACGGGGCAAGGACGGACCATGACCCACACATGTTGGCCTTTTACACCAGGCGTTGGAGCCGTGACTTTTCAAGAGTCAATGCCACTAGCCATTGACATAGCTTCATGGTAGTCTGCCCGAGCACCATCTTGTAAACTGCTCATGCCCCTTGCCCCCAATGGAAGAAGCTGGGATCGATGCGATCGCCAGTTCATGGGGCCTCCAACCACAGTTTGGCTGCCATCTTGTTAGCCAATCAGCGCTGCTGATGTGATGTTTTCTCAGAACGATGAATCCAGCTAGTCCTTTACCCTCAATCCTGACCCTGGGGCCCCGTTCCAGATCTTTGGTATTACCTGCATGGGTGGAAGCGCTCGAAGTAAGGTGCTCCATGGCTGCTTTTCATCGAACCTCAGAGGGCAGCGGTCGCTACCTGGATGTGGCAACAGCCAAGCTCTTACAGGACCAATCGGTGGCTTGGTGAAATGTGGCACAAAACCAGGTTTGTTCAAAAGCCTCTGTGTCCCCAATTTTATTAGATAGATATAGTCAACTTAAAACTTGTTGAGGCTTGGGGCAATCAAACCCTATCAAAACCATATTAAAACATGCCATATATACTATGGCTGTGTGGGATAATTCACTTTAAAGCCATCACCTCGGAAAGCCTTGAGGATGCATGCATTACTGCATATATCGATTTGGCCAAGAAAGCCCTGGAAGATGGTCGTTTGATGTGGCCAGCTCGCCCAAAGTGGCATGTGTCTAGACTAAAATTGGTTTCCCTTTTTTCTTCAAGTTTTTCTTCATGTTCAGTGAATGCCTGCTTCACTGCTATTTAATTATGGCCTCTTTGATCTAAGGGCCTTCAGGAAATGGTCCGACAGCAATCGAGTGACAGTGCCTAAGAGAATATATATACTTTTTTTTTTTACCCAAACGATACCTGCAAGTGGAATAGTTGGGTGCCTGCTTTTCATGTAGCACCATCTCTTTGTCAAGCTAAGGAATCAACTGCAGGAAATTCCATTCTTTTCATACTGAAGATTTCATTGGCCGCATCAAACAGTGCTGTGCTGCATCTAAGCCCCAAAATATGGAGATGATGGCAACCATTCGATGGTACACTGGGTTTCTTACATGCACATAAGGGCTTATGGATTGAAGTGTACTTGGGGAAATCATCTTAACCTATTATCCTGAAAAACTTGTTTCTATCTAGCCTCATTTGGGGTACTGAAATGAGTTGGTCAAGTTGGTCCTATTTCAATAACTGGACAGCTTGATTCTCTTTGTCAATCTAAGGCTGACCAACAAAAACGAGGTGGTTTCGTTCGATTGCTGAGACCCAAGCGAGCTGCAAGGGATGTTGAAAAGGGGGCTGCCACAATGTGCTTGATGAAGTCATTGGCAGAGCGGTTGGTTGGACATGATGGGTTGGAATGGATCAAAATGACCACCTAGAGGGTCAGTTTGGGGTACATTGGTGTAATTTGGTGTATTTATCTGAAAATTAGGTATGATGAAAAATCTATGATTTTCCAACTTGTTCTGAGAATGGACTTGGGTACAAACTGTCTCCCACAATGGTCTTCCAGCCCAATCACTGTCTAAGACAATACTTGGGATCCATAGGGTATAATATAAAGAGAGAGGGAGTAAAACGTATTATACACAAACTATGTACATACACGCTATGTATACATACAATGTACATTTATTTATTTCGCATGTATCGTGAAATATATGTGATGTGGATTTGATTGGGATTTAGACATTGGAACGTGAATATATATATATATATATGATAAATACATTTAGATAAATAGGTAAAAGTATAATAAAGAAAATACATCTGGAAATTTGTACGGACATGTCGCACATGAATGATGAATTTGTCAACAAATCGGGAAAATTCATGGACATCATGCAATTTATGGATGATTTTCCCATTTCAATTCCCATATAGTTCGGGATCCCAGCCAGCAATGTTTGATGACACCATAGGGTATATTCATGAATATCCCATTATTGTCCCATGAATATGTCATGAATATCTTGTTATTTAACCATATGAGTTCCATTATCCCATTGTTCTCCCATGAATATTCCATTATTGTCTCATTATTATCCCACTATTATCCCTAACAAAACCAGATTAAACCACTATTTATAGACACACTTTCCATGAAAACACCTCCATTTATCGTGATTTTCCCATCGCTTTTCCCTATAGTTCACCTTGATTCTCCCATCAAAACCTCGATTTTTGCTGGATTTTCCCATGTTTCCCATGGATTTTCCCATGCCCATTCGAGGTGGCGGATTCAACATCCAGCTTTTTGGAGAGCCTTCTTTGAGCCCGAAATCTTGGAAAACAGGGGAAAAACCGAGAAATCTGATATGGCAAAAGATGATCTGATCTAATGTGGTTGAGTGATGTCTCAAATCTCGGAATTCGAGCAAAAATTGTGGAAAACAATAAAAAACACTCACCATTTTAAGGGATGGAACTACATGTAAAAAACAATGGTTTGCGGTCGAGTCATGGGAGGTATAAAACCAACAATAGCAGGACATATTCATGGGATGTTTGCAGTATCTATATCGCTATACAGGAAAACAAATATATATATATATATACACATCGTCAAGTTCAAAAACATGGTGTCATATCTACCGCACATGTCAATGTCACGTAAAAGAGCCTAAGGTTTATCATCATGATCGCTTCATTAGTTTGGATTCTGACCCATTTTTGCCTAGCCCAACTAGCCCAAACCCATTGCTCTTGGGGATGATTGGACGTGTTGGACAAAACTCCGCAAGAATGCGGTGTCAAGACGTGGTTGGTAATCTCATACTGTCATGTTTGACTACTGTCCAGAAATCGTGGTTACTTCCATAATGTACATATATATATATACATTACACACACAATATATATATATATATATGTCCAGCCCAGTTGGAGTACTTGCCAAGCCCAAGCAGGGTTATCCTAGGCCATTATATAACCAAATACTACCTGGGATGATCCTCCAGTTGACTGAGGGCCCTTGATCGACACTCAAGCATGGCTTTGCCATCATTCAAGCCTACTGGATCTATTGGGTCCCTATGATTGTGATTCTCATCTACCCTCTGGTAAACTAACATAGCTATTGAAAATGGCCATTTATAGTGGATTTACCCATTAAAAATTGTGATTTTCCATAGCTATGTTAGTTTACCAGAGGGTAAATTGAGGTATCATGCGCCGGTGATGATCAGACCTGGCAATGGGGATACGACATGTGCCACTCGCAGACATACCGCAACCCTTGACCTAGGCGTTTGGGAGAACTGAAGGATCAGGCGGAACGGGAGTTGCTGCTGGGTACCTTGATCCTCGAAGTATCATCAAACATGTATTGAAGTTTGGTTGAAAGCTGATGTTTATGCAAGGTAGGGCATCCTAGATAGCTAAGTTGATTTGTAATTAGGTTGTACAATGTTGTACAGCTATTGTTTATAGTCGATACACACATATATACCTGTATAATCCTGTATATATATACGTATATATATATATATATATAGGTATACATATATATATATATATTTACTTTATTTATGGGGTTTATAAACCAACTCGGGGCTACCATCTTGTGGAGCTAATCAGGGATGGTACAGTTGGGTTCTCCCATATCAATAATGAGTGTTGATGTAGTAGTGGGGGTGAGATTGATTAGTGACCAGGGGTGTATGCTTCTGAAACCCGGTTTTTAACGGGCTTTTAAAAGCCGGTGTTGGAACCTCAAAACAGTCAAAAGGCGACATGCTTTGGCAAACGCGGCGATGAGGAAAAGAACTCCAAAAACCAGCAGTGTGCATGTGTTTTTTGGATACGCTCTGCCGGTTTACAAATTCATATGTGGAATGCAACACGAAGAATATGCAATGTTTGCATGTGTTGTTTCAATTGCAGTATGTACATCAATGAAGACACAACAGTTTGTTCTTCCATAGATGAAGATACATTTGCAAGGCAATACATGCGATTCGTCCCCACCAATGATGTTAACTTTGTTGTTGGATTGAAATTGTTGAGTGACTCACGAAAAAGAGAGGAATACGTCATAAATAGATATATAAATGACAATTGATCCAACAAAAAAAATCACATATGTCATTAATCATGCAGATTCATTGAGGACTACTGGTCCACTGGTTGTGTCAAGTTGTCGTCCCAAACAGAAGTCCCAGATTTCAAATCATGGGAATCAACGAATCAAGACCGACCAACTGTCGTGATTTATCCATTAAGATCTTTACTATGATATATATATATATATAATTATATATATATATGTATATATATATATGTATGACATAAATATATATATATATATATATATATATCATGGGTTGAAAGATAACTATGATGTGAAGTAAAGATCTTTACCCATGAACTGTTTACAGCATCAAACCAACGAACAAATATGATACTCTCCGAGTCTCCGGTCATCAAACATGGCAATTGAAAAAGCCCCTGTATTTTTTTGTGATAGAGGGGTCCTCCCGTTCACGTTGCGACGTCACTGCAATGATGGGAATTGGATGGGGGTAACTACCCCAGAATGACCGAATAGTGATTGGTGAGTAAGTGGTTATATAGTTCAGTCAGAATTATGTTCAGTGATTATGGTTCACTATCATTGGTGGTTATACAATGTTATAAAATGATTGGTGATTTATGTTGATCATGCATTGTATAACCAAAGCCTGCCCAACATTTCTCCCCGCCCGGGAACTCATCCAGGTCAATGTACGAGAGGCCATCCAAGTTCTAGAAATTTCAGCGACACTGAGGCGGGAATTATGTCCATCTTCCGGTGTCATCAAAAATGGCCACTGGGGAAACGATGAGAAAATATTGCAAATCCATGGAAATCCACTGCACATATCTGCAAATACTATGAGAAAATATGGCAAACTATGAAAAAGCAATGAAATTTGTAGTGGATTTTCATTGATTTTTCATAGTGGTCCATTTGTAGTGACCATTTGCAGGAAAATCCACACAAACTATGACATACTATGAGAAAATATGTCACTGGAATGGACCACTAATCGATATTTTTTTTTCTTCTAGCAAGGCATATTGGAATATGTTTGGGGATGTCATGGATTTGTTTTTGGGGATGGTGATACCGTGGTTTCTTTTGAATTTTGAATTATGGGATATTTTGTGGATATTTTGTGGATATGTTGGGTGGATTTAAGAAACTAACAGTAACTAACATGGGAATATTTTCCAACCAGACTTGGGACACAATGGGGATATAATGGGATACAATGAGAGCCAAACAACATTTTTTGCTGCGTCTGAGATAGGTAAAGCCCCCAATAGCCCCCAAATGACTATTGTTAATAGCGAACAAAAAACAAAGTGGATTTTGAGGTATGTATATACCCTCTGGTAAACTAACATAGCTATTGAAAATGGCCCATTTATAGTCGATTTACCCATTGGAAATTGTGATTTTCCATAGTTATGTTAGTTTGCCAGAGGGTAGATTCTTTTTGAACACACCCAGAATGTGTTGGGGATGGGTTGAGACCACCAATCAGCTATGTTTGTTTGTCAAAAATGGTTTGTATTGCCATTGGCAAATGGGAAACTTGAGGTTTTAATCTGTTGGAATTGGGGGTATTTTCATCCATTTTCAGGCATACCCTCCGATAATCAAATGTGGCAATTGACCCCACCGTTTATAGATGATTTCCCTTTAAAACCTGCAGTTATACGGAATTTGGCATTGCCGCGTTTCATTCCCAGAGGGTACGTGGTTTTTTTCACCATGGGATTCAATGGTTCAAGACGGGGAGGGAAGCAGCACAATAGAAAGAAACAAAAACAGGGTGTCGGGATCTATACCAGAAATCCAGAAAATCTGAGAATGGGGATGATTTTATGTGTGAATTGAAGCGATAATTCATTAGACACCAATAAACAAAAACAGATGAACGCGGGAATCTAACCTATAAACATGTGGCTTGAGCCAATAAAAACTGGGAGGAAACCACCAAGGTGGGAGAAAAATCAGCAAAACTGGGAGATCATCTCGGTCACCAGTTGTGAATTTGTTTACGCTCCCGTTGGCTAGTAATGGATGTATACAGTATATGTATGTTCGGCATATGCATGTACAGATGCACACATATCTCTGAGAATGTAGAGATCTTATCTACATTATCATCCATTTTTTTGTGTAATATGTATGTGTATATATATATATATCCCATATTGCAACAATTCAATATGCCTAAACATACAAGGTGTTGCCCCAGTTTGTTAGCTAAGTTGATTTATAGTTAGGCGGACGGATGGGTATGTTGGGGGGGAATATATCGAACTAGTTTACTGGGTTTAGCCAACAAATATAACCTGGGGAGCACCACCAACAATCCTAGTTATATTGCAAGTTTATTAAAGTTTGGATATATATATATAGTCATCATAGTATAATGAATATTGTTTTATATATGTATATAATACATATATATATATATATACACACGCGATTATATACATACACATTGTATTATACAATACGTTTCTCACAGTATGTATACCCCAAGTTTCTCAATTTGGGCGGGACAGCTGGGGACCAGACCAGGCTGGTGGATTTGGAGTTGGTGAATGCCTCAGTGGAAACGTTGCTGACGGCGGAGGACGAGGAGCCAAATGGCTGATTGGTTGGAGTTGGGCTACCAAAGAACATTGTGGGCTTATAATGGTCTGAATGGTGTGTTTTGCGTTTTTTTTTTAATCTATCTATGATATATGTATTGATTTGTTTTGGGATTCATTTATCTGGTTATTGGATCAAGATTCATCAGACATGTATATATATATATATCTACATGGTACATATTTACTATATATATATATTATATATTATATATTATATATATAATATTACATATATATATACGACCTATATGTACATATATTGTCCCCAGCGTTTCTGCGCGGCAGGACTTGTTGGATCTGCCCCAGAGGGACTTGGCAGAGGCTGCAGAGGCGGGGAGCTGAGTTTCTTGTGGTGGATCACAGGGCCAGTCATGGGGATTCAACCCCCAAATGGAACAGACAATATATCCTCTGGTTATTGAACATAGCCATGGTATAGATGACCCATAGAAATAGATGGTTTACCGAACTTAAAAATGGTGATGTTCCATGGCTATGTTAAATAACCAGATGGTATAGATATATATATATATATGCACGCCATGAATTTATGTATATGTATATATATATACATTTAAGTTCACCACCCAGGCGGAACTATGCTGCAACTCCCATGTTTTTTTTTAACCATCATGCAGACATGTTGTGAAGATTCTCTGTTTTTTCTCGTATGAAATCAAGTAACACCCAAACCGTAAACCCTAAAACTAGGCCTAGAAGCCTAAAACATCCTAAAACCATCTAAAACCAGCAGAAACCTTAATCTTTGGTTGTGTGTTCATTTACTGTAAGGGGTGTTTCTGTAATGCCGCCAAAGCAATAGATCATCCCCAGTCATTACCATAAAATCATAGGTGATATGTTTACCATTCCCAGTCATGGGTGGTTCATGAGATTGTTTTACCCACATTACTATGATTATCATAGTATATCATAGTCTATCATAGTATACCACTATTATTTTTCTAATCCTATCCCAATATGATCCCATTATGATACCATCATGATCCCATGATTACACCCTATTAACCCGTATAAAACCATTTTATCTCAGACATATCCTAAACCCTACCGCCTTGCGCCACGCCACTGGGCGCCAAGGGCGCCCCAAGCGCCCCCGCGCCTTGTGCCCCGCTCAGGCTTTGGCTGTGATCCGACCTGAGGCTCTCGCGCTTCATGCTGCAGAAGTAATGATTCATGGTTGATATATATTATATAAATCATATAGTATACATTATATACATATACATATATGTACATATATATATATACATATACATATATATATATATATACACATATGGCAATACTATGGGTTTTAACCATCAATCAGTCACCAACAAGCAAACGGCATAATGGGTTGTGATAAAATTATACCGACCTGACTGCGACGTCAATGAAATGATGGTCAGGATCGAGGTAGCTTGTCCAAACTTGCTGAACTGATCAAGTTTCTCAATTATCATTATTTAACCATGTAAAGGTATATAGTATATACTATATATATATGTATATACAAAAAGTGTAAGCCCCAAAAACAGGGGTGCCCCAACCCATAGGTCCTGTACATGATAGCCATCAAGGGGGGAAAAGCAGTAATTCTTGCCTTCCTACCATTTTTTTTGCCCGTGGTACCTGGGGCGGATGGCAAAATCCTAATCATTTGCCACTACTTTAAGGGTTGCTATCATTATTTAGGTTGCAATGAAAGAAACAAATATCGGGAACTATGACAAATCCAAGGATTGAGTTCTATTTGCAATGTGTTTGTCCACATTGCTCGGTAATGCCATCTAATGCCCTTGTTTGCACATCTCAGTAGTTGCCCAACTCTGTTTCTGCATTTTTTGCCCGACGCATTTGCACACAAGTACTGGTATTTCCAAAGACAACAGAACACAGTCTTACTTTGTGGCGAAGCACCCAGGAATGGACAGTGGCTTCAAAAAAAATGAAAGTCTCATCAGAACTAACTATAACCAACTGTGGCAAAATCAACTGGGTAATGTCCAGAACTGGGGCGAACTAACTCTAACCAACCCAGCAGGTACCCCTCCCCACCGCCATCGGAGGCCATGAATGTGGTGCTACGCGTCTTGGCCACCCGGGCCCACAGGTGCAACTGGAGCCCGTGGCTTTGGTGAGTCATTAGGTTTTGTTGTTTTTCGTTAAATGGTATTTCTTATGGCATACAAAGATGAAAAATGTAATATATCTAGAATTTATGATGTAGTCATCAGGTTTTTTTTCGTCGTCATCATATTTAGACATATTTAGAAGATATGCCAATTTTTCAGACAGACCCATTTGTGTGTATGAATATAGATTGAGAATGATTAAAAATGATTGATTTATAGCGATAGATGAGATTGAGATATGATGTATACATCTGAACGATGAGCATATGACTTGCAATCCGTTTTTGCTGGTTGATTTTGTCAAATATGTAGTGTAGGAGGTATACAATATTGAGTGAATGGCTAAACTCATGGAATATTCAAATGGAAAACAGTGAGATTGTCATTGAAGGAAGAAACACACAATCATGGTTAACTGCAGGGGTGAAGTTTCTTTTGTTTTGTTTCTAGGCAGGTTCCTGCTTGTTGGGTAGAACTACATGTTTGTCTCGTCGCGTGCTTCTTGAAACATGTTGTCAACCATGATTGTTTTTTGTATATATTCCCCGTCTAGGGTAAACTCAGGACGTCGTTCTCTTCGTCAGAAATGCCTGCGAAGAAAAGGAATAACTCACTGCTTGGTGAACCCAACTATCGGTTATTTCCATTGGTTCGAGCAGATTACAATTCAGAGACGCGTGTTTTCGAACACAATATTTTGCAGTTTAAATATCCATATATATATATCAATTTAAGATCATGGATATCCCCTCTGGTAAATTAACATAAACCCTAAAAATGACCAATTTTAGTGGTTTCACTAATCTTCCAACCCCTGTCTGGCAGGGTCTATGTTAATCTACTGGAGGGTAATATAATTAAAAATGTCTATACAATAATAATATGTATATATATAATGGTTAATTTCATGGTTAATCTATGGTCAAATTAACCATAGATTAACCATAGATTAACCATTAGATATGTGTCATTTCCATGTTCACCGTTTTGTCATAGGCTGCGCGCCGCGCAATTCTCCAAAGTTGTCAGCCTTGCGTCTCAGGCCTTGGCGCTCCAGCATTTGCGATGTTGGATTGTAAGAGCTATAACATTGGGAAACACATGAGGACGATGGGGCAATATATATATGTGTGTATATATAATTATATATATATTATATATATTTTAATAGTTATATACAATGATTTATATATATATATACACTTTATTAACAATTATTTGCATAGTCTTTTCATCTTCCCTTATAACATTGGGAAACTATACCAAGACATAAGGGATAGAAAGAATGGAACATTCGAAATCAGTAAATCATGTTGGAGCGGAGGGTTGCAGCATATAGGTTTGTTTACTGGATAGAAAATGGAACGCATGATAGCCTATGACACCTATGACGTGGGAACTAGTTACACCATCCAAAAGCGAAAACAGTTTGGTGAATCATGGTGAATCACTAGGATCTGACGATGTTTGACTGATTTAGCTGGTCAACGCGGTGATTTTGCTTGGCCAACATGGGAAATTCTCAATCATCCCACAAGTCAATGTAAAGAATTGTTTGATATCGTTTGTTTTGGGTCTTGGGAGAAATAAGACATCGGTTGCATTCGTTTGCTGCATTGTTGAAGAACCAAACAAGCCGCACTTGCAGCGCTTGTCGAAGAACCAAGTCACTCTCATTGCACTGCCGAAGGATCGGATCTGCTCCCATTTCTGTTTGCTGATGATATTGGTATCATAATGGGATCATAATGGGATAATATTTGGGATAACAGGGTTTTATACGGGTTAATAGGGTGTAATCATGGGATAATGATGGTATCATAATGGGATCATATTGGGATAGGATAACCGGGATAATAGTGGTATACTATGATAGACTATGATATACTATGATAATCATAATGAAGAAATCATCCAGATTAAATTCGCAACATATTTGGCGTTGTCAAGAAAAATGTTTGGAAACCCCTCGTTCCAAGAGATTCAAATATCATTGTTGATCATGCTTCCGGATGAAAAGGCAAATCAAACATGCCCCATAAAAGGAGGCTTGATGGGAGCATATACAACGAATTAATTACATAAATGATGGATTGTCCATTTCCATGTTACTACCAGAGGGTATGTTCATTGACAGTCCATTGTTCTCCAATTAATATGTCCATCAATATTCCATCATTATCCCTATTACCCTCTGGTAAACTAACATAACTATTGAAAATGGTGATTTATAGTGGATTTTCCCATTAAAAATGGTGGATCTTTCCATAGTTTTTTTGTATGTTTACCAGAGGGTAAACCATACAAAAGCCATGGGGCTTGAAACTGCGATTTCGCACTAGAGAACGTCCCAGATCTTTTCATAAGATCAACCCCGATCTCCCAGGCGAAGAGTTCCGAAAGCCACCATCTCGCAGATGCCTTTTGCCGCGCGCTGGTGGAACGTCAGGACATCGAAAAAAAGTCGATGTTGGAGAACAATCCCTATAACTTGTGTGATTTTATAATATTCTTTACATGGATATCGATGATATATATATATATATGATATATGATGATATATGGCTTGTTGATTCATATTGATTCATGGTTGTTCACATTCCATTCTCATGGCGGGATTTCTCCCATGAAAATCCGATCTTCAGGATGCGTCCAGTCAGTCCGGGAGGCCCAGAGGTAAAACAAACTGGCGTATGACCACTGCAAAAAGCCCATTTAAAAAAATCGGGTGATAGAATCTGAAGTGTGGTTATTTCTTGGTTATAGTGCAGGTGTTATGTTATGTTATGTTTTGGTATATGAGAATTGCAACAAAGCCATAAGTTGGGATATAAACCTGACTAGAACTATGGTCGTATCACCACTTATTGTGGTAATTTCCGCAACTTAATTTTACCAACCATCAATAGATTGGAAAACCAACAAGATTGGAGAATCATCTCCAAAACGAACAATTTAGTGAATGTTTGGTAAGATTTGGTAAGTGTGTTGGTTTTCCAATCCATTCATTAATTCTTGGTGAATGTCGGTTGAATCGAAGATTGTTGGCGATGTGCATGAAAGGATGTGACATCTCACCAAATTTTGAAGAGGTTTTTTGCGAGTAGGTTGGTCCAACAAAACTTATGCGGCAAGGAACGTGATGAAATAGGCGTTACTTTCACATATTTGGTTCCAAATAGTACATAGCTACTGTACTAGGGGGTGATTTTTGAAGCATCAAACTTCGAACAAGCCTTCTTTTGTGCTTGCCCGATATGAACACAGCAGATTGACCCCGAAATCGAGTAAAGCTACCTCTTGCCAGAGAAAGTCCTGCAACTACGTGACCACCTGTTCAGGGACATCACTGAAGAGCCCCTGGGTATCAAGGGCATTGGGAGCCATCTTGCCAGCAAGGCTGGTATTCAAAACATGATGTTTTGTGGATGTTTAGTTTTTCCCTTTAGTTTCTATATTCCCTGAGGCTTTTGTATTCCCTAAATTCCCCTAGTCCAAAACTATGCAACTGTTGAGAGACATGGGTGGATTACCCCAATGTCTCTCAACAGTAACGCTCGGCACTGTTGCTGGATTTAATCAAGTAGAATCGCCAATTATCGTGGGGTTTTACCAATACAATCTACGGGGTTACCAAAAGGTGGCTCATCGATATGGCCATGGCTATCATGATGTGGAAATGCTGATGGAACTCGGCTTGGTGCTGAGGGACTTGACCTTGGCGGCAGAGACGACGGCCCAATTGGTGCCAAAGGCCTTGTACAGGCGAGCCATTTTGGTCTCGACGGAGAGTGGTGGGGTATGGTGGGGTAGCGTAGTTTATCAAGTTGTTTTCATGTCTCATTTATTCTCATTTACGAATTTTATGTTCAAAGTAAATAGCATTAAAAAGCAGCGTCTGGGTAAATGATGACATGGATTGGGTTGTCCGAAGTGCTGTTTCAAGACAGCTGGGGGGTGGGATTTTGAAAGCACTGTTTGAGTATTAGTCTTCGCATGTCTTCGCTAGGTGAGTAGAGATATGTAGAGATATTCCTTGCAAATTGATGCAAATTGTAGTTGGGTAGTCGGGAATTGTTTTTGGTGCCCTTCAAGGATCTGTGTTGTGATAGAGTCTCATTCTAGCCCAAGAGGCTGCATAGATCAAACAGATATCCTGATATCCAACAGATTTCGCATGCCTGGGACCCTGTGGCACCCTAACATCCTGAACATTTCCCCATTAACATACATTGTTAGGCATATTTTCCAGTACTGAATCGATTTCCTGTTTTCCGTGTCCATCTCTGGAGGGGATTGTCGTTCATACCGTGCAGGTTGGAGCCCTCCCCATGCGGTTTGGAGCTTCTTTTTCAACATGCCGCGTGCGGTACCCCGGGGTACAAAAGGGGGGTGAAGTTTGAAGGGAGTGAGTTGAACATCATGATTACCATTGGATGGACTGCAACGCCTCAAACAGATGGAAGAATTCGAAACCTGGAAACTATGGGAAAACATCATCGCTACCATCCTGGAAAATGTTTTTTGGGTGGTTGCTCAGGCCCTACTCATTCAGCTGTTGACAGTCACAGTCTCAAAAAGTGTTGCGATCGGCCCGATCGGCGCCATGTTTTCTTCAGCCATGGATTTGTTTGGACTGGACGGCTGGAGGTATACATTGATTATATAGGTTAATGATGGTTAATGTACATTCGCATGTTTGGCGGTTCATGTATGAAAAGTGTGTGTGTGTGTGACAGTTGCACCATTTATCATTTACCATCCTCTACCAGTGGTCCAAACCTTCCAGATATATATCTTTTGCCAAAACATGGCATGACGTGATGCTAGTTCTGCATCCACCTCGTGAGTGCATGACGTCGATTTTCGGGTCAGACTCCCATCAGTCGATGCATCCATTTGGCTATGCAAAATGATCGCAGTTAGAAGTTGTTTCAATTTTGCCCATCCAGATGACAGTATAGATGACAGTATAGATGATATAGATGATATAGATGATATAGATGACAGTATACCGCATCCATCAGAAACCCTTTTCAATTCTTTCAACAAATGTTGTTGATGCTATAGACCACCTTCCAAGAATCCCCCTGCAGATTCTCTGTGCAGTCCCATCAACGTCTTTGGAAGCATCGGTTGTTTAGTTGAATCCAACTCCACATGAAAGCGTAGTGTTTGCTTTACCCAACATTGCATGGGGCACCTTCTTTGGATAAAGGGTGGTTTTCTGCTTCTTGTTGTCCTGCCATCATTGTGGGGAAAATCACCCTTTTGTGCAGGGATCCCCTCAGGAACTTGCTCTCAGGCGTCGTGTGCAAAGTTTCACACGCTTGAAATTGGAGCGGTTGGTCATGACCTCAGTGGATGAGCAGGACATCACTATAGACTATTCTTACCCTCCAGTACTCAAACCTGGCAATGGGAAATCCACGATGACTTTCAATTGCCATGTTTGATGACCGGCGGGTAACCATCTAAACATCATCGCAGTTGAGTCATTGAGATGGTTAAGATGCCGATCCCATGGTTGCAGATGTAGCTTCTAAATATTTAACATCGCAGTTTCAAGAATGGAAGCCATGGTCCATTTATATCCGTTGATGCTAAACCTGCATTGGTACCCCTGGTCCCCGGTCAGAGCTCCACATTTCCACGTCTACGAGGACAGCAACAGGATTTGTTGATGAATTTTGAGCATGTTGCCAATTCCTTATGTTACCATCCCCAACTGGTGATTAATGGTGATTAATGGTGATTAATGGTGATTAATGGTGATTAATGGTGATTAATGGTGATTAATGGTGCTTAATGGTGCTTAATGGTGCTTAATGGTGATTAATGGTGATTAATGGTG
>Ga0126342_10007301_pt1 | contig 19703 bp, 11 predicted proteins | sample Cyp1metagenome_FD_92528 | JGI IMG/M metagenome (GOLD analysis project Ga0126342, IMG submission 92528) | Coral microbial communities from Lord Howe Island, Old Settlement Bay, Australia - Cyphastrea 1 metagenome | ecosystem: Host-associated > Invertebrates > Cnidaria > Coral ... | reverse complement strand
CCGTAGTTAGCTCTGCTGTTCGTCCAATTCGTTCTCCTGAGCCTTCTCTTTGAACTGGTTGTTTTTTGAACACTGATACTGGCTTAGGTTCGGTGCACAGACTTTTTGTGAGTCTGCACTTGGAAAAAAAATATGTAATTATATGTAATTATATGTGATTCTGTGTGTGTATATATACATATATATATATATATTGATATACGCACATTTTCAATTGCAGTATATTCAAGGTCACCAAAGGTCTCTATTGCACATGATATTGGGCACACAAGTGCCCCCACAGAATCGTCAGACGACCAGCCTCCACGAAACTGTCACAACGAACCGGGGGCGAGCGTCCGTTAACTAAATATTATAAAGGTCGATATGTGGAATCAACAATATCTTTAAACAAATATGAAGTGTGGAGGGTGATGTAAACGGATACTGCAGTGCACAATGTGTACATATTGAACGCAGAAACAACTTGAATTTAACTCTCTCATATGTCCATGTACACATGCTAAAGGCATTAAAGACACATTCCAACAAGCACATTGATGTTGAACGCAGCTGGCAACATCGACCTTCAACAGCACACTTGTACTTGTAGCATTCTGCCAGTCGCCATTTCGTGGGTGCTTAACACCATCTACCCAGGAATAATTCCATCAGGGTAAAATTGCGCATCAACATGTCCGCAATTGGCAAAATTGGTGTTTGTGATTTTTTTTCGCTGGAAATGCCAATTTTTGGGAGTCCGGTCCGGGGATTGTGGAGGATGGACAGAGTCCCACGGCTGGCTGGGTCTTGGTGCTAGGCTTAGTGGCCTGGCATCGTTTCCTTGCGATGTTTGCCGTATGTAAATTAAAAACCCCTCCAGCGGATCGAGATAAATATGGATTTTCTGCACTCTTCATAGACTATTTTAGGGAAACATGGTTTTTTCTTCATATCTATCTGGATTTACTGGGAGTTGAAATTGGCCCAAATCCTCTGATTGTGCCAAGGCGAAGCAACCCTCTGAAGAGGAGTGCAGCCGACTCAGGCGTGGAAAGTGGACAACGATTTGGGGACGGAAATCTTTGCGGCCTGGGCGCTTCAAAAAGATTGGCTGCCAAAGTTGAGTTTTTTTCTTTATCAATATGCTTTTCTATTTTTTAGGGCGTGGGTAGAACTTTTTTTGTGGATCTTTGGGCAACAAAAACATGGAACGCCTCCAAAGTCATTCTTTGTAAGGACATGCATAGAATTTTATGGTTAATTTTGAATAATAACCAAGTTGAACTTATCTCAACAAGGAACAAAAACTCATGGATTTTTGGGATTCAAAAGAGTCATTCACACTTAAATAACAGGTGTTGGGTGGCAATATGCCAAGCTTGGCCGGTGATGCCTTGGTTTACCGTGATCCCTGATGGCAGGGGGTCAGTGACCAAACTTCAGGCCTCCGGTGGATGGGGGATAGGAGTCGCTGGATGGGATAGATTTTGATCAGGGACAGGGACTCCGGGTTTCTGTTGATTTCTAGATCAAGCTTTTGATTTCAAGTCGATCCAATTTTGTCCCCAACTTCGTAGAGTGCGCCCTTTTCTTTCACCGCCCTTGTTATGTTTTTCACTGGTCATGGTAGCGATGGCTGTTCCTGTGAATGAAAGGCTTCTTGATAGATTGCCTCACTACGCTGTTGAACCACTGGAACCAGGCGATTCAATGCCTCCCCGGCCTCCCCCAACCCAGTACCCAGTGCTGTTTGGCTGGGCCGCGTCCCACGATTTGATGGCCTTAGCTGGGATCCAGGCCAAGTGCAGCACCCTGCGTGCCTTGGTGGATGCGGATGAGGCGCCCAAGTCATGGTCTGATGGGATGATTTGGAGGTACCGGGATGACTTTTGGAAATCTCCAGATATCATTTGTAACATCCTGGAACACCATTTTCTTTCCTTTTTTTGCAGGCATGAAACGATCACTAACCACAATAACATGGTGCAGTTTTGCGGAGTGGATGAGTGTACTTCTGCATATTCTACGCCGAACTCTGAGCTAGTGAGGACACTAGCCCTTCACAAAAGCTGCCAGGTACCTAGTAATTAAACACAGCTATTGAAAATCACCATGTCTATTAAATCCTCGAACAAAATGGGCGATGGCTTCCAGTTCGACTGTGAGTCACCAGAGGGAACTGGGGCGCAATTGGATGACCCGAGAGAATCTGCACACGGTGCGGTTGAAATTTAAGGATTTAAGGAAGTCGTTGCATGCATTTTGGGAGCTTGAAGTGGGATGCAGTTGGAATTGTATTGCAGATTTATTTGCCAACAAAGTTACAAAAATGACATAGGATGTAGCAATCGGTCAATTGTCAAGGAAAGGGTCCTTTTTGGTCATAAACCAACATGATTTTTGAATTTTGAGCCATGCCCACATATCCAATTTATATATTGAAGCATGTTTAAGTGCGAGGTTTTTGTTGGTTGAGTGACCCCTGGCGCTTAATGGTTATTTCTCAAACGATTTTGAACAAACCCGAAGCCAACTTTTGGTCAAAGACCTTATTTTTGATTGCCTAGATCTCCTATGTTTACTGCTGAAAACCTTCATTGGTGAAATCATCCCAAATTCGCTTCCTTGATCCTATCTAAGTGCTCAAATCCGCGATTTCACTAGTTAAAAGTTGAACTTTTATTGTAGTATTATTAGTTCCACAGGCACTGTACCTCCAGAGTTTTCTCTTTCGACCTCCCAAAATCTACTCAAGTCCCGATATTGATTTCGCAAACTCCTTTTTACTTTACCTCTTTCATCCATTTAATCCATTTTTTTCAATCATTTCAATATATATATATATAGATATGTATATATATCTAAATATGTATATATATATATTATATATATCCCAAATATCTCCAGGAGTCTTGCCTGTTTCACCCCATATTTTGCCATTTTTTCCCTATCGAAATCCAGCTGAACGTCTGAAGGTGGACCGCGAGGCCTTGGACGAGGAGGTCCATGGCCTGGACTTCCTGGTGCACTCGGCGCGGCGGATCTGTGGCCCGGCGAACTTCTTCGCGTTTCTTCCCCGTGGGTTATGAAGCATTTGGAACCATTAATATTCGGAAATGTGGGAAACTAATATTAATGGTTCCTAATGTGATACTAATGGGTTATTGGTGATACATGTGATACTAATGTGGGATACTAAGATGATTTAGTTAATAGGAACCAATGTTAGGAAGCATTGGGTCATGAACCAACATGATTTAATTGGGCATAAACGGTGATACTAAGAGTCATCTACATTAGAAGCTAAGATTAGACATTAGGAACCATGAATAGTACTGGGCGATACTATCAACTGGACTATTGGAAAAAAATAGTTTGGGGATAGTCATCTATATTAGAAGTTAATATGAACCATTAGTAACCATGAATAGTAGGTTGGTGATACTAAAAGTAGTTATTTTATGAACCATAATAATGAATAATAGTAATTAACCATATAATAATTAACCACTATTACTATTCGTTTCAAACCATTAGTAAGCATTAGTTTGGGGATAGTCATCTATATTAGAAGCTAATATTAGCCACTAGGAACCATTATATGATAGCAATGGAGATACTATCAACTGGACTATTAGACACATTATTACTAGTTAGTAAGTTACTAGCACTAAATTATTAGTGGCATTGCTACCAAAAAGTTACAGTACTATTATCAATGGTTGCTATCTTTGATGCTACAACTTTGGGGATGGTAACTATTGCAACCATTCAATCCATCGTTAGTTTGGGTTTCATGGGGTAAACAATAATGAACCTATGGGGTACCTAAGAAGTGGGATAGTCCATTAGTCTGGGGATACCTCAACTTATTGTAGGTAAATGATTGGTACAAGGGGAGAACATAGGTCCATAGGTGCTTTTAGCTGTGACGTGGGTGTTTTTACAGTTGGGCAGTTGGGGATGAGGACCACTTGTATCATTTGGGAAATTCACTGGCCCAAGAAAATCTAGAAAGCCTTTCACGAGATATGCATAAGCCGTCCCATGACATTGATTTGGGCCAGGGGATAGTCACCTGATAAAATTGGGGATGTCATGGGGTTAACTTAACCATAGATTTGGGGATTGTACCATATTGTACATAAGAATTGCATAGAATTGGCCCCCCAGTGGAATGTTTGTTGCTGTAAAAAGCCATGAGTACGGTAGTTATAGATGAATATAGATGAATATTGAAATATATATATATATGTATATATATATACATATATATACATATATATATATATATGTATATATATATATGCATATGAATAAGGCATTACAGTTCAAGGGCCCCCGATCAATTGCCCTTTCTGTCGTTGCCTAAGCGGGGTGTTCCGGTGTTTCCCCGCGGGCCATTTGCGCTGGCCTTCGATCAAGCGTCCGAAACTGATCTGGCACGCCCTGGTTTCTGGCGACTTGCATCTGTGCTCTGCCAATTGGCATCACCTGCGCTGGTGTCCCGGCACCGTCATCAATCCCGGGTTGCACTATAGCCTTCTCCCTCTGCTGGTGGACTACTTCAAGGTATTCTTCATCCCTGTGGATGGTCTTTTTCCTTGTGTTTGTCTTGGTGATCCTGTTGAACAAGGACCACTACATCTACGCAAAGGAGGACGGCTTCGATATCATCTCGCAGAGCAGCGAGACGACAACGAGCGAAAGCCAGGTTGAGTTGGTACTTGCACCGACTTGGAGTTCAACGCCTGTCGGCTTCACAGCTGCTCAAGATCCACGATACGCTCAACAGGCATCATTCGAAAGATCCCCTGTTTTTGCGTCGACTTCTTGCAGCCTCACAAGTCGCCATGGCGCAAAAGCAACCATCGTGGAGATGTGCGACTTGTCATGTGGTGATGAAGGGGACGTTTCCCCGATGCTGGAAATGCGGTCAGGAGTGGAGCAACTGCTACGACCAATCCTTCACTCCGCCCGATCACCGCAATCAAGCGTACAATCAGCAAGCTGGCAGACCACCACCTTGGGATGGGCAGCAATGGGAGAGTCACCAGTCGAGCTCGTGGAGTCCGCGCTCCCGTACGAGGCGATCTTCAAATCGAGGCAGGAAAAACAACAGAGGCAGCAATTCATGGCAGGATGGAGATTTTCAACCTCATGGCAAAGGACGTGGCAAAGGGCAGGAGCAAGGTTTTGCACAGGCTCCGATGGCACCCTTCATGCCCTTCCCGAACATGATGCCCCAATATCCACAGCCTATGATGCAGCCTCCTCTGCCACCACCTGTGAACGACAAGGGTGCAGGCAAAGGTGTTGTACCACCGCCTCCAATGATGCCACCAAATTCGATGGTCCATGCAGTTCCGGCAATGCCATGGGGTCCTTTGGGACAGATGATGCCAATGCAGACAACCCCAACCAGTTCCTCTTTGACACCAGAACCAGCCACGACATATCGGCAAGATGGACCTGCCCAACAGAAGCTAAATCGGCTGCTTCGAGAGATGAAGAAGGAGGAGGACAACCTTCCACCACATCTCCAGTCCATTGCTCACGAGATGCAGAAGCAGGACGAGAAGAACAGCATCAAGACGCTTTCCCAGGCAGTTCGAGCGCTGGGGGATGCGAAACAAGAATTGCTGGAAGCCGAGAATGCGAGAGCCCAGCTGCTGTCACAGTGGAAACTGTTTTTGCAGCAGTCTGTTGTGAAGTGGAGAGAGTTCTCCGCAAGCTTTCATGCATCGGAGACAGCACACCAGCAAGGTGTCCTGGCAGCAAAGCAGGCTGTCAAGCAGGCTCAGCGAACCTTCGATCTGGCGTCCAAGAAAGAGCAGAGTGGCAAGGACGGCACAGTCACCATCTCCGACGAGGAGGCAGACATCGATGGAGTGGACGACGTGATGGAAGACCCTCACAACGAGAGTGTCCAACGTATCCACCAGGGTATGGATTCAATCGTGACGAGCCTCGAGGAACTTTCTTCATCGGCAGATCAGCTGGAGCAGCGTGTCAAGCGTCCAAGAACGTCTGCTCCCGATGGAGGTACTTCCTCACCTGGGCCGCCTTTTGGCAAGCCCGGTGCTGTATGACAGACATGTATACTCACCAAGGGCTCTCTGCCAGGCTATTCACTAGCCCAGAAGCTGCACGGCTCCACTGGTCGCACTCAGTTCTATCTGAACGAGACTTTCTCAGTGAGTGGCAAGCACAGGAACATGCGTCAACACTAGCTTCTGAATTGGGTGTTTCAGGACGGCTACGAGTTGACACTATTTCCATGACTTTGAGGCGTCGAACCAACCGCTGCACTGTCCGCTTCAACAATGACATTACAGTTTTGATTGGTGAAGACAGTGGCTTTGACCTTCGACCCACTACCATTGCACACTCTGCATTGCAGGACTTCATGGACAAGCCTTGGGGTCTTCGTTCCACTTTTTCAAATCCAGATGAGCAGGATGCAATTTCTTTCATGGCGAGGCGCCCATCACAACCTCAGAGGCCAATGTCGTCTGCAGGCTCTTCTACGTCATTGTCTTCCTCTTCTTCTTGTACCAGTTCGTCAACCACCCGTTCCCGTGATTGGAGACAAACTGTGTTGATTTTGTTGGATGGACGCATGTTCTCAGCTAGGCTCCCTTGGGATGATGGTGAGCAATTAGTTCAAAGAATTTGCACAATCATTGGCAATGGCAATGAAGCCCCAGGACAACGAGATCTTTATGGGGCTTTTCATGTACGACATCGTCCTGCGGATCTGGTTCAACAACGATTGGAGTGTATTTTGGTGCAAACTGATATGGAGCCACGACCATCTTCCTTCTTGCGTTTGGTTGTGATCGATCTCGAGATCTTTGAGCCGAACGAGGTCCTTCCTGGAGCCTTCAAAAGATTTTCCAGATGGCTTCCAGCGACTATCAACAGGCTCTCAGTATTTCGCTTGCTTGGACTTGAATCTCTCCTTGTGGCCCACCCAGATCGAAGTCGCTTGTGGCACAACAATATCCCTGTTGAAGCACACCAAATTTGCCCGCTCCACCTACAAGACGGTGATTTCTTGCATGTTCTCATTGGTGACAGTGTGGATGGCTTCCTCTGTACCAGTGCAAGTCCAACATCTTTTCAAGAGAATATGAGTGAGGAAGCTGAGGCCTTTTCTGGATTTCAAGTTTCCACAACTTTACTCCAACCAACTCACAAGATGATTGAGCCCGCTGATGTTGATCCCATCTTCAATTCAGATCTGTGTATCTCCAGCGCTGACTCTTGTCTACGTGGGCCTCGAGCAATGAGCATGAATGAACCCTTCTCCTATTTCCAGTCTGGAAGCGACTCACCGAGTAGTGATCGCAGCAGCATCAATGACTTCAGCCGACCTCCTCGAGTTGAACAACCCATTTGGCAACATGACCTATGGGATTTGCTGAGAGCCCATGGTGAAACTGAGTTTCAAGAAGAAGGACCAATTGTGTATGTGACGTCTCACTACATATCACATACCACAGTGACCCGCAACACTGTGACACGTCCTCTCCGGTTTGACACTGACCATGAAACTTGGGAAGCATCAGTCCGCTTCATGTGGGAAGACTTCATCGACAACCAAGCCCAATTGGAGATTTTCATTGTCAGCCCTGACCTGCCCATGACGGTATACCAAGGGACTGTGGCAACCGTTGTTGTCACTCAACATCCACAACCTGGTCGTGCGGCATGTGTTATCTCCACCTATGAAGATGGACAATCGCATCTGCGAAATTCTCAAGCAGCCCTATCAACGGCACTCTTGACGCCACCAGATGTCTTCATTGATGCCACGGGAGCGAGATCCAGATGTCCACAAGGTAATGAATGCCAGCTATGGATTGGTGAAAGACTTCTTCCTCATGATGATGATGTACGGGTACATGATGGTCTTGGCATTCGTGTCATCATTCCGGAAGCACCACTCCAAGAAGATGCGCCTCCGTCTACGGCGGCAATGCTGCAAGACCCCATGGAATTGCCTCAAGAGGATGAAGTCACACTCCTACATGTTGCACAAAGTGTCCAGCCTTCTCTACTATCGACCACTATGGACACAAGTGAGTGCAAATGTGCTGAACCACACGTGTGTGGAGTTGACCTCCCTTCCAGCGCTGAGACCAATTTCTACCAGCAGGTGTCAACTACGCTGGTTCAACCCGCTCTGCAATGGGATCCCGCAGCACCTGACCTCTTCTTGGAAGATCTGATGGGCTTGTGGGAACTACTGGCATTTGCTTGGGAGGATGAACCAAGATCTGGCACTGTGTTGGTATGGTTTGTTGATCATCACTGGCATGCTCCGCGCTGCCTTGCACCACGTCCAGTGCGATTGTACCCTGCTGTTATGGACTGGCGTCGACTCATTGGGCAAGCATGGGAGGATGAAATCATTCCTGGAACAGCCCTGGACTATCACCTTGTTTTGCCCAAACCACCCACGACAGATCATCGCATCATTGCTCCTGTTCTTCTGGTTCAGCGACAACAACCGCATTGGGCCACTATGATCATTTCGGTTTTTGATGCGAGAGCTCCTGATTTTGAGGTACGACAGCTTGCGTTGACGTTCTCTGCGCAGATCAGTCTTGATGATCTATTGCAGGTTATGGGATTTTTCAGTGCCTGTACGGCCTCACCACCGTTGCTGCAATGCACTGCATGGCATCATGACATCACTCTTCAACGAGGTGTCCCTTTTCATGCCCATTCTGGACTCTCCATTGTGATGCGCGTGTGGGAGCCGACACCTATTGCTCCAGTCCCCATGGATACTGAAGAAGTTGCCAACTTACAGATATCCTTCAAGCGGAAGCTGGTGCTGGATGAACTCGTCCCTGAGCCACCACGAGTCCTTGTGGATTTCACTGCTGCAGCACAGGCGTATTATACCCTCATGAGTGTGCGTTTGGACTTCATTGCAGTTTGGCCTGATGAAGTCATTTTACCTGAGGAGACGCTGAATGCCATTGGTACTTTGCAGACCTATGATGACTCCCAACCTGTCAAAACCTGCCATTTTTATGTCGATGGCTCCAAAGTTGCTGGTCATGGAGTTGGTGCTGCCACTGCGTTTATCCTGGAATTCGACACTGGATTTGCTCTTGCGGGTGTTCTTCCAGTTCATGTCGATTTCACCACGCATGCCTATGTTGGGGAACATGCGGCCATGATTAATGCTTTGATTTGGGCGGTGCAGCTTAGCACTTGGCACCTCCAGCAGTTTCCGGCCCACACCATTGCCTTTCACTTCCACTTTGATGCTATGAATACAGGATATCAAGCAGCTGGATGGTGGCGAGCTCATGAATACAGAGAGTGGCAAACCCTCTTTCGAAGTCTTGCCCATGTTCTTGAACATCCACATGGAGTTCGACAACTGTGCTGGCAGCATGTCCGAGCGCATGCACAACACCCATGGAATGAGATGGTTGATCGATTTGCCAAATTTGCTTCCATGAATCCTCATGCTGTAGGAACTTGTGAACAATGGCATCATTGGGTCACCGACTTGTCACTGTTAAATGCAATGCAATGGATTTGGTACCTTGAAGTTATGAGATCTGGCTCACCCACTGCAGCACCGCTCCATGGGCTTCTTCTTGAGCACTCCATGTATGCGCCTGCGATGATGCCTACTCCTTCAGTACCAGTCAATGTTCAGGATGTGGAGATGCAGACTTTCAAGATTGAGCTACAGATTGCAACTGCAAACGTCTTGACATTGTCCATTGATCCAACAACGCGTACCACCTCCAGATCGCGCCAGCAAATCCTCATGCGCCAATTTCATGAAGCTGGATGCCATGTGGTTGGGTTGCAAGAGACTCGGCATCGCCATCTCCAAGACCTTGCAAATCCATACTATCACATTGTGGGTGCCCCTGCGACCAGCAATGGCAATGATGGCATACAACTATGGGTCTCCAAGACACTCCCGTTCTATGAAGATGGGCCTGCCATTCATCCTCGAGATATCCAGATCGTTGCTGCAGATGCTACCTATCTCATCGTGAAGGTGGTTACATTGGTTTGGAGATGTATTTTTGTCACGGTGAGGGCTCCCCATTCAGGGCATGGATTGCATGAATGTGAACTCTTTTGGCACTGCATTTCCACTCACATACGACAAGCATCCAGAACTTGGCCTATCATCTTTCTGGGTGACACAAATGGCCATATTGGTGATACCGTCACTGATGCAGTTGGAGCCCTACATGGACGACAGGAGAATGAGCCTGGCACTGCGTTCCATCATTGGATGCTTGAACATCAGCTCTTTGCCCCTGCCACTTTCCCACAATACCAAGTTGGTCCTTTGGACTACACATATGTGACTCCTAATGGTGAGCATCGTACACGCATTGATTATGTGGCGCTGCCTCGCACCATACATTTTGAGTCGCTTCGAACTTGGACTGCTGAGGACATTGACATCACAACCCATCGAGTTGATCATCTACCAGTTCTCTGCCAAATGGTGATTCCGATCTCCAAACCCAAGACAACTGCATCATCCAGGTCCACCAGTCCTACTTTGGGTGCTGAGGGCTCCTTCTGCCATGCCCTACAAGATCCTGACAAGATGCATGATCTTCATGATAGCATCAACCTACCACCTTGGCATACAGATCCTCATGGTACTGCTGATGCTTTGGCCCTGGAGTCGCAAAGAGCCATTCGGAGCATTCAACCTTCTTCACGACGACAACCACGGAAAACTCATTTGAGTGATGAAACATGGCAATTGGTATGCCACAAGAAACTGCTCTTCAAGCAGATGAGGGCCTTGAAGAAAACGCGCTCTTTCACCATCCTACAAATTCTCTTTGGAGCATGGCGCCAACCTCTCAGTGACGCTGCTGCACATGAATGGATCAAGCTCAACGACCATGCCGTTGCCGTCACCATGAACATGCTTCGAAAGACCACCAATCAGGTCACAGCTGCCATTCGACGTGAGGATGCGGCCTATTACACGGCATTGGCCCAGCAAGCAGCCAATACCTACACTGTCGAAGGACTCACTGCACTATGGCGACGTATCAAGGCAGTCTTGCCCAAAAATCGCCTTCGCTCTGCAGTTCAACGTTTTGACCTTGGTGATGAAATGATCCAACATTTTGAGAAGCTTGAAGCAGGCACCACGCTTCCAATGCATGAGATCCGTGACAAGTGCATCTCGCGCAACACACGCAATGTACACCAGCTGCCTCAGGTCACCTATGTTGATTTGCGAGAGCTTCCCACACTTGCTGAAACAGAAGACCTATGTCTACGTCAACGTCCGAACAAGGCACCGGGCCCTGACGGCCTTTCATCCAATGTCTGTCGATATGGCGCGGCGGCTCTTTCACCACACCTTCATGAAGTCATGCTCAAGGCCTTTCTCTCAGCCATTGAACCGTGTCGATTCAAAGGGGGCTTCCTCATCCCCATTTGGAAGCAGAAAGGACCTCAAAACAGAGCTGAATCCTATCGTGGGATTCTCCTCAGCGAGACCTTTGGTAAGGTGTACCATGCATGGCTGAGGCGCCGCCTGCTCCCCACGATGATGAGTCGGAGAGCGCTTGGCCAGCTAGGTGGGCTCCCGTCTCAGCAGACGGTATCGGGGATCCAGCTGCTTCGTTTACATGGGAGATTGGGCAAAGCCAAGAAGATGTCTACAGCTGTGATCTTTGTGGACCTCAGATCTGCCTTTCACCATCTTCTACGAGAATTTGTATTCAATGATGATGCCCCCATGAACTTCGATGAGCTTCGTAAAGTCTTGGAGCCGCTTGACTTTGATTTACAGATGCTGGCGGAGGAGCTGCGACATGCAACGCAGCAACAGCCTGATGATATTCCACCGGCGCTTCGCCGATGCCTTGCGGATGTGCATTGCAATACATGGTTTCAGCTTCATCACCATGGATCTTTGGCCACTGAGACGAGAAGGGGAACACGCCCTGGCTCCCCGCTGGCTGATATTGGATTCAACCTCCTGATGGCTGAACTGGTGAAGCAACTTCAGGACCAGCTATCCTCCTGTGCTGCGTACTGCCAAGGCCATGATGCTCTTGGTGTCCAGGTGCCCCCAGTGACCTGGGTTGATGACTTGGCAGTGCCGTTAGCGACACAGCAGCCTGATCTCCTTCAACCTCTGGTGCAGGAGGTGACAGCCACTCTGCACACGCTCTTCCAGAGGTATGGCCTCTCTCTCAATATGCAGAAAGGCAAGACGGAAGTGGTCATGATGTTTCGTGGGAAGAATGCCAACAGATGTCGCTCTGAACTCTTCGACACGGAGCTGCCTCCGAAGCTGGTTACCACAACTCCAACCCATGTGCTATCCATTTGGGTGGTCCCATCTTATCGTCACCTTGGAGCGCGATACACTATGGATTTGGACATTGCTGAGGGGATTGTCAGCCGTATTGGAATGGCGAAACAGGCTTTCGTGGAGATGCGGAAAGCCATTTTTGGCAATCGAGCTCTTGCGCCAGATGCCCGGGTCAAGCTGTACAACAGCCTTGTTCTTACCAGATTGCTCTATGGATGCTCGGTTTGGAGCGATGTTCCGGCGCCACTTCTCAAGCAGCTCGAGGCCATGATCATCAAACACCACCGAAGCATTCACAATTGTGGTTTTTGGAAGGAAGATGGCATGTCAGATGATGCGTTTATTGCAACCTATGGTGTCATGCCCTTTCGTTTGCATTGGGCTCGACATCGATTGGTTTATTTACAACATGTGGCCCGACATGGACTTCCTGTGCACCTTCGCCTTCTCCACGCTGAGTATGCCACAGGCAAAGGATGGCTACATGAAGTTGCACAAGAGCTCACATGGATGTCAACCTTGATTGATTTGCCATTTCCGCCTCCCACTACAGAGGCAATGTGGATTGAATTCTGGCCATTGCTTGCAGCGTGGAAGCCATGGAAATCGGCTGTCCAACGTGCATGCCAGAAACAAATGCTGCAAGAGAAACTTGCATGGGAAGTCAAACATTTTCACAATCACATCGTGCGTGAGCTGGAGATATTTGGTGGGCAGCTTTATTGCGAGGAGGACGCCCCTGCGGAGAACATTGACACATTTCGATGCAGTATGTGCACCTCTTGCTTCCCTTCTCTCCAGCAGCTTGCGCTTCATGCCTTTCGACAACATGGGGTCGTTGCACAAGAACGGCAATATGTGCAGTCCACTATTTGCCCAGGCTGTTTGAAGGATCATCACACGACCTTTCGTGTCACACAGCACTTGCGCTACCGACGTAATGGATGTTGGGATCGTATCTTTCTGGCTCGCCAACCTGATGACCCTGTCAATATTGGGCTACCTGATCATCTTCAACGAGTCAAGCGCCTTCCGGCTGTACGTCGACATCACGGTCCCCTACGTCCTACGAGTGTGCAACGGTTGCGCATCCAGTTGAAGCAAGCAATCACTGCCCTCCGAGCCGAAGGTGCATCTGAGCATGCCTGGTGGTTTCCACATGATGATGAACCTCTTGTGCAGTGTGCCAATGCAGCCCTTCGCGATGCCCTACATGCATGGATGACTCTGGAGCACCCCAATGAAGTGGACTTTCAGAATCACATGTTTGGAGCTCTTTTTACCCTGGATCTTGCTGATTCGCAGCGCTGTCGTTTGTTCATACATTGGGTTGAGAAACACATGTATGATGACTGCTTGCCTGACATTGATCCGGACGAGGCGCTCCTTCTTGAACGAGCCTACGTTGCCATGCTGGAGGAACTCCCCACGTGGCAGATACGACAGCGAATGAAGGTGCTCACAGATCGATGGATGCATTTGCCTTCTGATTATCCAGACTTTGGTCCTCCACCTGTGCCGGTGACCAGCAGACCGTATAACCGAGCTCATGACATCCCTTCGGAGTATCAGATGATGGCCCAAACCGAGAAGATTCGTCAGACATGGGTCTTCCATACGCGCCCCACTATGCGTGCGATTTCTCCAGAAGGTCCATATTACGTTGTGCACCTCTATTCGGGCAGACGGCGTGAACAGGATTTTCAGTTTTGGATGGAGAAGTATTTGGACGAGAACCACTCGCGATTGCGGGGCTGCACCTATGTCATCTCGATTGACACGGCCATCCACCATACCATGAACATCCACAGCCCTGAGCTCTGGAATCATTTGCTGGATTGTGCGCGAGCTGGCAGGTTGCTTGGGCTTCTCCTTGGCCCCCCGTGTGAGACATGGTCAGCGGCTAGGAACCATGTCCTCCAGGACGAAGGTCGCCGTGGTCCTCGTCCTCTTAGGACAGCTGCTGAGCTATGGGGCATGCCGCTTCGCACCTTGTCTGAGCTCTTGCAGCTTAGCGTGGGAAATTGCCTTCTTCTGAAAGGCATTTGGCTGGCGGTGGCAGTGACTTATCATTCTGGCTCAGCAGCTTTGGAACATCCGGCCATGCCATATGACGCGGAGCTTCCATCGATATGGAGGAGTGGCATTTTGCGCCTTTTGCTTCGTGGGGGAGTACCTTTCCGTCGAGTGACCATTCACCAATGGCGCTTTGGCGCCGCCGGAGTGAAACCCACGATGCTGTTATACAGCAATGGAGCACTGCCTTCAGCGTTGGAACGCTGCGAGCTCAGCGACGTGGTCAAGCCTGATACGCCGCTGCTGGGACGTGATGCTGAGGGGCATTTCAGAACTTCCAAAGCGAAGGAGTATCCTAGCGCGCTCTCGCGAGCTTTTGCGCTGTGCTTCAGTGATCGCATGGCAAGGTTGCAGCTAGACAACCGCCCACAAGAAGCCGATCCGAAGCTATTTGATTTTGTGGCACTTGCCTCCTGCCTGGATGGCGGATGCATGATGCCGGACTACCAGCCGATATGAACATCTGCTGGTCCGCATGCAAGGGCACGAGTTTCCACTCACATGCCATGGAAAAAATGCATATGAATAATATATACGTATACATGACGTGGACCAGGGTGAAAACCGCACCCTCCACAAAGACATGAACATAGCTGTCGTCATACTTTTACTGCCCTCTCAAGGCGGTGATCCCTGGTTATTTTTTTGAGCATATGATGGTTATTACTGTTGTTGTTGTTGTTGTTATTATTACTGTTGTTGGTGTTGTTGGTGTTATTGTTGTTGTTGTTGTTGTTGCTGCTGTTATCATGGATTGTTTTTACGGTCCTCTCGTTATTCTTCTCCTCATTTTATGGATGATGACAAATAGCTAAAACCACTTTCAGAAGATTTTGGGATTTCTAAACCATTTTCACAATATTTTCAATGTATTATTGTTGAAATCCCATGGTTTGGAACCTCACTTTCCACACAATTTTGAGGTATGCCCCATGTTCGACCCCTTTCTTATTGTGGTTAGGAAAAAAAACCATGTTTGGATTTTGAGGTCTACTAATCATTTCCCATTCTCGATTCCATGTTTTGTTGGGTTTCAATTCTCATTTTCATTGGTGATTTATGGTGATGATTGATGAATGGTGGTGCCAACCATTATTGGCAATGGTGATTTAGATTTATTTCCATAACCATCCACAACCTATAATTCTAAATAATTTTCGAGACATGTAATTACCATTGGTAGAATAATTGCCAACAACCTCATCATGCTAAGACCTGTAACTCGTCTTGTGATTTTCCCTGGTGAGGTCGCGGCGCCGAACCCATTGAACCGCGCAATGCCAATCGCCTGCGGCACCATGTGCCCGGAGGACTCGGTTGCGGCAACGACGGCAATGGGAAGAGAAACAGGGGGATTTCACCATCACAACCATTGCCGGTTAGGTGCTTTGCTCGGGACTTTCCTGTTAAAACAGCTGGTTTCGTTGGATTTTCATGGGATTTTCATCGAAATCATTTCAGTGTACCTCAGGTAGCCTCTGGAGATCAAACAGTTTGCTATGGAAAATTGTGATTTACCATGAAAACTATTCAAACAATGAGTATTTACCTGGCAAAATTTGTGATATAATGCGGCCATAATAAGAAAATGGCCACGAAAATAACGTGTGAAACGTCTACACGCGGGGAACGCATCCATGGCAAACTGTTCAATTACCAGAGGGTAACCAACGAAAACATGGGGTTAAGCAAACAAAATTGGTTTAACTAAGAACATAGGGAAACTAAACAGCATAATGAATGAATGGATTCAACATGAAAAATAGAGATCCTACCACAGAAATGGAGTTTTGTGTCTCAGAAATATGATATTCAGTTGGATGAACGAATGGGGTGCCCCCGGAACCCTCACGTGACGTGTGGCCAACATGGTTGTTTCATGCTATTTCATGCTATTTCCATTGAAACTGGGGGCACCTGCGGAAAGGATGGGTCAAATCTTCCAAGTCAAATTGCTTTCAAAGGTGGATCAACAAACTTAGTTCAACAAATCCTGGGTAGCCATCAAGGATCATCAAGGGCTGGGTCATCCAGGTGCAAAAAATCCTTTGAAGCGAGAGGAAACTCACAGTGACGCCACATGACACCACCATGGTGGCTAGGGGACGACCAGCAAACTCAAGGGATTTCAGGTTTTTTCGGATTCTTATCATTTGTTCATTTCAGGGGTATCATGAACCTTATGTGGAGGTTTCCTAAAAAGGTGATACCCCCAAATCCTCCAAGTCACGGATGACCATTTGAGTATTGAAACAACCATGGTGACTTGGGGATCCTCCATTTCACCACCCATTTGGCCGATTGATCCACGCCCAGGTCGCAGTTGGTGGCTGGCATTGAGCGGTTACAGTTGGGGGGCCCAAGTCACCATTTTTCCATGGGTTTTATGATGGAAATATGAGGAAAGGGAAGGTTTTTGTCGACATTCCGTGTCTTTAGCTTGGTTAGCCAGAGGATTCAAGGGTCAAGTAAATGAAGTATGAAATTGGGATCGGCGAGTGATGAAAGAATTTATATTGTGGGAACTTTCTATTTATTTCAGAACTGGAGCATTGTACTTTCTATTGATGAGTCCACGTGATTTAGGACTTTGATATCAGCGGTTCGCGTGGCGGGGTGAATCGGGATAGTTATGGCAATGACTCTGAGGGTGTCCCAAGGTGCGGTGCAATGCTTAGTTTCACTTCGCTTTACATTCCGTTCAACGTCAGGATCTTTCTGTGGAAATCCCCAAGAACAATCACAACCACAAGCCATGACTCCCATTTTCAGGTATTATCCAGCTTTTCATCCTATCCACCTGATCTCAGGTCTATTCACATACCCCATCAAGCCATATCAAGCCCCAATTACTGTATCTCAATGAAGAATTCTAAAACCCTGCCGCGGCTTGACACCACCAAGGCATTTGGACCTGAGATACCCAGCCGCGGTGGACCAGGAATTGAAATCAACCGCTGTGGCTCGGTATAATCATTGCGAGTTATATGTAGGCTTGTCTGAAAATGGGGTGCCTCTATATCCACTAAGCATTATCCAGTTATCCCTATTTAAATGGTTATTCAATGTTGTTCGGGGTTTACACCATTTTCAGACATATGCGTAGTCCAAAGAAAAGCGGGGAGCCAGATGGAGCTACGAATTCGCTTTCCCAAGCACATGATATGTAAGAATAATTGTTTTATTTATTGTGATTTTTATTGTTATCATTAGTGTTTTTATTCTAGCAGTATCTATTTGTAAATGTTGTCGTCGTTGTCGTTGTCGTTGTTGTCGTCGTTGTTGGTTGTGATATCGACTGGATCATCACTTTATGAATCAAGTATTTGATTACTTTAGAAGTCCACATACATCTGTATAAACAAATTGGATATGCATTGTATATATATATATATATACATATACATATATATATACACTGTCTGGTAATCAAACGTAGCAATGGACAATTCTGGATCAACAATGGAGGTTTCTTGCCGGGATTTTCCATGGAACATGGGGGATTTTCCCGGCGAGCCACGTTTGCTAACCAACTCCTCGGCATTGGTCCGCTGGTAACCGGCTCCCCTTGTCTCCAAGAACTGAACTATTTCTTGAAAAACCAAAGAAAACAGTGCATTGAACTTGAGTATACCAGGACCAACCGTTTAGATCCGTTTAGAACCCATTGTTTTAATTTTTTATCATTCTTTTTGGTCAAATTTCTTTCAAACCGACCCAGTAAAATTGCTGGTCTCAGACCTACTTAGCGGCCTATTTGAGGCGTGCGTACGTCACATCCACTCGCATGCGGAGCGTTCGGGGGCCCTTTTTTAAGATCTACGGAAAGGGTGAGAAGTGGTGTTCATGGCCATTTAATGGGGATTTTTTTTCCAACAGTTTTATGGGGCTCCACTCAGAAACATTCTTTTTCAGGGAAAATGATTCAAACTCTTTGGCTTTCAGGGGTAGCGCCACAGATATATAGCTGTCCACCTTGCAGTGATGCAGTTTACGACATCGCCAAAGAAATCCTATTGCAAACCATAATTACTGTACAGTACATGCCATGATTGGATCAGACCTTACGAACATGGGGCGACTTGGCCATGGCTCAAAAAATCAAATCACCATTTTTAGGCATGGACCATTCTGATGGAATCGCAAGATTTCCGAAAAAATATTGGTTCCACCACTTTTCTTGAGGCTGCCACCATTATTCTTGCGTAAATCCTCATTATCTCAACGCTTGGTTGGTGGTTTCAAGCCAGCAACGGCAGTACACAACAAGACAACATGATGATCCCCATTGAGGAGCATCCAGGGGGTTCAACCACGTTTGAAATTAGCGTGTTGCTCAAACAGATCTGAGGTCGCTATGTTTCCCGATCCGGGAAGTTTTGGGGTGGCTCACTCATATTTCACAAGGGTAAACCACGACTTGGAGGATAAGTCCCCTAGGGTCAATCCCACAAGTAGCTTGCCCACTAGTCCACTAGCCAGTGGGATGATCCTCCAAGTTTGTTTCATCGAGTCACCAACCACCAAACACATCTAGTCAACCACATCTAAACACATCTAGTCGCTCGAAAACACATGGGGAACAGATGGAAAAGATGAAGCGTTCACCAACGAACGACGAGGTGCGACCTTTCGGCGCTGGCACCCTCCGCAACGGGAGGTGAGGCCCTTGCCCACCGTGGAGGAGGGCGAGGCGCCGTGGTCCGAAACGGTTCGCGGGAGCGGCCAAAAATATAGATTTAATGTGGGTTTAACTATGATTAGCATGTTTGATATGGGAATAATATGGCTACATCATATGTCTTTATGTCTTTTAAGTATTGATTGATATGGGAAGATGTTTATATCATATGTTTTTAAAAGTGTTTTAATGTTTTTATATAATCGCCAATGATTGATATGATTGATCTGGGAATATGTCTATAGTTTTTCATGAGATATACTTGGAAAATGACGATTGGTCGATGATCCGTGAACAATTGGGGATGTAATCCATGAACTGCGAATCCCCAATTACTCCTTTCACAACCAATTTTCGTGGAATTACAGAGGTTTCTGAAGGCTGCTCATGTGGATTTTGAGTGAACAGTTTCAGCTGAATGAAGTGTTTTTTTTTTTATTTGGGGGGGTTACATAGTTACTAGTGTTACTGACCTTGATTTGTGAATCGGAGATGATGATCCACGAACTGGATGAAAAGCAAGTATCTTTGGGTTTTCCTATAGGAATTTGACACTGGTCAAGTATCAAACATGGGAGTTACACAAGTACGCATACACCGGTAATTGAATTG
>Ga0126342_10007300_pt1 | contig 19707 bp, 14 predicted proteins | sample Cyp1metagenome_FD_92528 | JGI IMG/M metagenome (GOLD analysis project Ga0126342, IMG submission 92528) | Coral microbial communities from Lord Howe Island, Old Settlement Bay, Australia - Cyphastrea 1 metagenome | ecosystem: Host-associated > Invertebrates > Cnidaria > Coral ... | reverse complement strand
ATATATATATATATATTATATGTGCTTTGGCCAAAATGTGGTTTACGTGGTCATCCAATGTCATCATCCATATCCATCCATATCCCATATTGGGAATCCAGAAATAATGGGTGTATGAATGTGCCAGGGAATCCCTAATGGATTGATGACCAGGGAAACCGTGTCCCATGTTTTGACATGTCTTGACCGTGGCACTGCCACTGTCGATGGACAAGCCATCCTGAAAAACAGTTGGAACCTTTTAGCTAACTACTGGTCACACTGCAAAATCATTGGATTATTAATGGGATAAACATAGATAACTCATCTACCAGCTGGTGCAGGATTTCGCAACAATCCGCGATATGTTACCCTCTGGTAAAGTAACATAACTATATGGGAAATCACCATTTTATAGCTGGGTAAGTCAACTATTTCTATGGCCATGTTCAAGTTCGCAAACTGTTAGTTTACTGATAGGAATATCATCATATTAGATCATATATCCAATGAAATCCCATTGAAACCGCATTGAATCCCATTGAATCAAAGTTAGTTTGCCAGAGGATATCCTTTTCCCATTGGAAAGAACAGATCCTGGCGCCAGGGCACCTTATTGCTCTTGGGTGCCGTGGCCGCGACGACGGCAGCCTTCCAAAGCGCCTGGCTCGCGTGCTTCGCCAAGCAAGATGACTGACAGAACTACCCTCTGGTAATTTAACATAGCTATTGAAAATGGCCATTTATAGTGGAATTTCCCATTAAAAATGGTGATTTTCCATAGCTACGTTAAATTACCAGAGGGTATGGTGTGTCAGCCAAATCTCTTGAAATTCTCTGGTGAAACTGTGAAACTCCAAAAAAGGTTGATCAATTCTGATGTGATTTTTTTGGAAGCGACTTTGAATGTGAATCGTACCATATACCATATGTCAGTGCATGTCGTGTTTGGGACTTGGATCTGGTGTTCAAGCAGGGAACGCTGGATCTGCATTCTGCATCTTGCATTCACCAGCAAGAAAACCATTGAACGGGCTATTTGGGACACAGCCAAAGTCAAAGCAATTTGAGACAATCCCTACATCAAAACAACTTCTACAGTATCCCTTATGTTTTGCCATCATGTTTGAACGTGGGGTGCAAATCACATGAGATCACCAAGTTTAAGTCGACCTCATTTGACTGGGTAAAGGCCCCAGGCCGCAGGTAATAAATTGTGCAACGCCTATAAATCTGCAACCATGATCAAATCAATGACTTCAAATGAGCAGTGGCAATAGAACCAGCAGTTCTGAAACTCGTTCATGCTGGTTGGTGAATAGAAACTTGAATCACCTGGGCTGGTAGTATAACCCGTTAGGAGATCTCTTATTTGGGGGAGCTCTGGCCACTGCTCCCAGGCAGCTATCTATGCCTTCACTTCATCTTTGGCAGTGAATTCCTGAGCGATGTATTGGGTTGGGCCACTCCTTGATTCACCACTGAAGTGGTCAACCTCATATTTTTTGCCAGTGTCCTACTCATTGGATTGCTTTACGTGAAATTTTACAGGGAAATCTCTCTATATTTCATGGTAAAAACATGGTAACAACCATGATTTCCGGTGAGTTGTGTCCTTTAAACCAATCCAAATGTCGTGTGCAAAAAGACAAGTGATAGCTTCACCACAATCGTTCCAGGGTCCCACACCATGGGTGCAGGCAACTCTTCATGTGGAACCTGGTTGCCTTGCACCTGGCAGGATGGGACGTTGATGTGCACAGCTATGACATAGCCTTTAAAGGGATGTATCGCTATTTGGAAAGATCCCATCACTTATATGGGATATAGGATATCCTGGAGGATGACAGGATCAGTGAAAAGGACCAGCACCTGCATCTTGTCGATGTCATGTGGGCCTGAGTGTGATGCAAATATGAAGCTTGGGACTGCGTGCTGAATATTCGATAAGATGCACCAAAGCGAAGGGCTGGGGCTCCTCTTTTCGGTCTTGAGATTCTGAGGATTCAAATTCGTGAGTTGATCATTTGAAGCCACATACTCCGCTTTTCGGTCCGGCCTCTTCTGTCAGGGGTCTTGTCTGAATGTCAGGACAAATTGATGTCACTTCAAAGCCATTTGGTGGTTTCCTAAAATACCCCGAGTACCCCCAAATCATGCATTTTTTGGGTGGTTTTCCAATATAAACCATCCAGCTATTGGGGTAACCCCATTTTAAGAACCCCCCATTTCTGGCTCCTCCCACGTCTCAGGCCCCCCAACTGAAGGTGATTTCTTCCCACGTGCTGGGAGCCGTGGTATACAGCAGAATCCCGCTCCAGCCATCCTGCCGGTTAGACATCCACCATGGAACCATGACGACTATAGTTGATTGGTAAAACAAGGCCATGTTTACCACCCATTTTCCTGGGAATGGTTTATATATACCACCTATAAAAATGGTGATGACTGAGGGATGACTGAGGGATGGTGCAAATGGCATTGTTTTACCCCCATTACTTGTTTGGTAGATTGTTTTTTTTGTTTTGGCATCCAAAGCGAACAACTTCCCGATTCAATGGTCTTGATCAACCCAAAACACAATCTTTAGGTTCATATGGAATCAACCGGAAACTCTTTGGGGCCTCACAATTATCATAGGATCTCACCCATGAGACGATTTGGATTTCAGTGGATACAGGATCCGCTTCAAAACTCAATCTATTCGAGTGACTGGATGTCAACCTTCTATTCTTAGAAGGACTGATATTAATGTACCGGAGATTCCAAAGATGAATCCAGATAATCAACTGGTTGGTGGTTTTAACATGTTTTAACCATCTTGAAACATATGAAAGTCAGTTGGGATGATTGTTCCCATATATTATGGGAAAAAAACATGTTCCAAACCACCAACCAGTAAATCATCGATTCCTGGTCTTTCCAGGAATAAACGGAATAAATTTTACCTGTGAGGTGTACCAACATCACTGTGCTGCTAATTTGGTACCCGATTTGTGCATCATGAAACACTATGTGGGGAGTCCATTGGAAAACTCACCATTTCTAGATGAAATTCCCATTTAAACCTCCATGTATAGGAAATTTCGCATTGCCAGAACTTTGTTTTCCGGGCCTTCCGCAAAAAGGAAAGGATCTTGCGAAAGATCTCCAAAGGAATCTTGGAGTCGTCCTGACGTCAGTGGCCATTCAGGCCGTTCTTAAAATGGAAGGCCTTGACAGCATCCAAAATGGTGATTTCTTGGTTTTTAGGGTACCTCAATTTTGGGAAACACCAGCCATTTAGGTCTGGATCCAACATGGCTATCCCGAAATTTCGAAAATTCCATGGCTGACTGCGAAACTGGGCGAAACTCTCTGGGTCAAAATCTGAGTCAAACAAAAAGATTGCACCCATAGAAATGCTCTTATCTGAAAAGGGTTCCTCGTGCTTTTATCGATCATGTCCAAAGCATTGCCAACCACGATGTCATGACTATGTCCAATCAGAATCATTATTTCATCATTTTTGACCTCACCAAATCCATTGCCAACCACATTTTCTCATTGGAAACTCCCCACCTTCCAGGCTGCGATGCTCTTCAGCATGAGACCCAACAATCCTCGGAACCTTGCTAGCACGCTGCGTGAAGAGCTTTCCAACCACACGTGAACACTTAAAATATATATAATATAATTACCAGTATGTATACAAGATGTATTGATATCTACTGGTTGGTGGTTTCAACCCCTCTGAAAATTATTAGTCAGTTGGCGTCAGTTGGGATGATTATTCCCAAAATATGGAAAAATGAAATTCATGTTCCAAACCACCAATCAGTCTATGAAATTTCTATGATACAATTGCAATTGAATGAATTTAGCACCACATTTTTGCCGCCGTGTCACAAGTGTTGCTGTGGCATGTGGGTCATCTCCTGGCGAGGGGCGACTGTCGCAGGTCGCGGCTTCGCGACTTCTTTGTCCCAATAGATCCCAATAGGAGAAATACATGGAAATACATGGTAAATACAGAGACATGACATATCCATCTCAAAAATCTCGAAAAATATTTCGGACTACTGTGGTGGCAAAATGTGGGAAAGAAACATCAAAAAACTGGTCTCTCAAAGGACTTGAAGGTTTCCGAATGGAGAGGTCCTTCACAAACAGGATCGCAGTCGTCTTGTTGGCAGCAGGCACGTGGCTCCTCAGAAGACAAGGGAATGGCTCCATGGTGACTGCTTCATTGGCTCTGGCTTGGTTTCAGGGAGAATTGTTGGGGAAAATCAGGGTTTACACATACCAAAACAATCAAATGTTGTGGTTTCCTATAAATTCGACCTGAAACAAATCCGTTGATGGGCAAGTCACCGAAAATGTTCGTGTTGTGAAGTTGCTATGAATGTCGGAAAAGTGATGTTTTTCAGAACACCAAACGACCCAAACAAAGGCATCTTGCCAAATGTCTCCAGGGATTCAAAAAAAAAACCTTTCACACACTTCCAGCCTGATACCTACGTATGTAGCTTAACAATCAGCGTTCCTTTCTAGACTAATTAGTTCATTGTTTTTACCTCAATTTATGGCTGTTTTAATGGGGCAAACATATTGGTTCCACCAATTTTTGAGGGTTTTCCCATAATTCTATAGTTTTCAAACCATGTCCTTCATGGTTTGGGGTCCGGCATCAGCCACGTGTAGACTATGCTATTGAAACCAATGACATGGTGCTACCCAGTCTACCCATTTTGGCAAATTCTCATAGGTGCCATGGTCAAGACATGTTTTTTTCAGGAGTTCTGGTCACCACACCATCATTGGAAATCCTAGTGTTGGCCATTCTGCTTCCCTGCTGAGGGTAGTGCGACAATCCCCCAATATGGGGATACAATCCCCAAATCTTAACACTGGCACATATATGTACTGATTGTACTGTATATATAGAACTAATACCCTCCTTAGCAGCTCCAGCACGCAGCACGCGCAACGCTGAGTGCTAGCACGCAGGTTCGTCACGCAGTGGGTTTTTAGCATTGTGATAACTAGATCCGAAAAAAGCATCCATACAATGTTTTAGAACTTTAAGGGCTAGTAAATCGCAAGTTCGAAACGCATTGGGTTTTATTATCCTATTCATACCTCGGTGCATTTTCTGTGAAAAAAGCATCCGGTAACGTGCGAATATCTGCCTGACGTCCGGATGCATTTTGCGCTTCCCAAAAAAAGCATCTGGGATTTCCCCGTTTCCTCCAAAAGGGTAAATTCTTTCAGGGTGTTGAAAAAATCAACGCCACTCGAGGTACTCGTGTGGCTCTCATGAATGTGATGAGTATCTCATGATATCTCATGCTTATCGTCACTCCAATGCATTTTTCCTATTCCAATAAAAGCATCCAGTATCTAAATCAAGATAAATATATCTACTAGGATGCACACCGGGAAAAATGCATTGGAGTGAGTGCTGAGCACGCGAGTGCTGGCAGGCGAGTGCTGAGTGCCAGCACGCGAGTGACGAAACAGCTACGAAACACCCTCCGGTAAAGTAACTAAATCCATTCTAAATCCCATTAAGTTGACGGTGAAACGTCCATCTTCCCTCAATAAGTTTGACCGTCAACTTAATGGGATTTAGTTACTTAAATCCCATTAAAGTAACTAAATCCCCTCAATATCGATTCACATCTTCAGTCTCAAAACACCCCGGCTCTCCTGGTCTCCATGATATAATCCTCGATGCTCAAATGTCCCCTGCGATATATCCAAGTTGGGCATTGGTTCAGGAATCTGCTGGAACAACGTGGTGTATATATTGTGTGTGTATTAATACTCTATACATATATATATAGAGAGAGAGAGAAAGAGAGATAGACAAATATAGTTATCATAATTGTATGTATAATGCATCAGTCAGCAAAAAAATATAACTCGTATGTAAAAAACATCACACATATAATATATGTACACCTATGATATATATATATATATATGTGTTCTATGCATATACACATAAATTAAATATATATAAATAATATTTTAAAGATATTCCAATTTTAGTGAGTTGCTTTGACATGTCCATATTCTACCTATTCCGGGATTGTTATAGTATATATATACATATACAGTAATAAAATACAAGAACTTTCGTTGTTGAGGTGGCCTGAAGTTGTCCTTGCCACCGATGAGAGCAAAAAGCACCTGCCATGGCCATGGCCATCGATGAGGAAACACCAGACTGCGCAGGAACATTTCCAGTATTATTCCACTATTTTTCAGTATTACTCCATGTTTATTCCAGTAGAAAATTCCAGTATCAATTTTATGGGATATTATACTGGAATAATACTGGAATATGGGATATGATTCCAGTATAATATATCCCATATTCCAGTATTATTCCAGTATAATATCCCATTTATTCCATTATAATATTCCATTTTTGGCTGAAAATCGAGATATCCAGCTTAACCACAGCGGCCTGTTTGTCGGGCCAGATCTTCGGAGTAGGAAGCTTCATGGCCTTAGATTTCGGGGGTGTCTCCACATAGAAAAAAAACACCTTGAAAGCAGGATGAGAGAGATGCTAGTTCATGATATTTTATGATATTTCATGATATTTATACTCTTTCAGGTTTCCAACTGTTCTATTTTTTGTTCGGGTTGCCATAGATAGTTATTGATAATTATACACATAGAATCATATAGACATTTCATCTGAGTGTGTCTGTTTTTCCCTAATTTCCGCGAAACAAGGTTGGTACGACATAGGCGGACAGGTACCTCTCTAAAAAACTGGGCCTATGTGTACGTATGTGTATGTATGTATATATATATATAATCTCTATATATAATATAGATACGAGTATGTGTTCTTTAGGCTTATTTACCGTACACATGTGCATGGATAGACATCTTGGTGAATAATTATTACATACAGAGACATCAATATCTACATGCACGTCCGTACATATAGCTATCCTGAACTGAATAGAACGTAGGAATATATTCCTCCTAATCCTGGATGATCGTGTCTATGTACTTGATACAGTGTACGTGGGTAAGGGGCAACCTTGGCATGGCCATTTTGCCTGAACACAGCTGCGGCCGGCTGCGGCAGTGGATCCGGTAACTTTCAGATTCATCCAGTCGTCAGCAAGGCCAACTGCCACTGCTCTCAAGGAAATCTGCACTTACCCTCTAAAGTTACGCCCAATAGGGGTGTGGTGGTTAGTAAGCCGTGAGCAAAATCTCGATGATGGCAAAACCCATACGTTTCATCATTATCCTCCTGAGAAATCGACCATGTTTTACTGGCAAACTCTGGTAGTCAAACATGGCTTGCTGGAGGAAAATCCCACATATTTATAGATGATTTTCCCAGCTAGAAACCTCCATATTTAGTTCAGGGATTTAATCACCAGTTGCCAACCATGTTTGATGACACTGGAGGTACCCCTATTAGACCATGATGATCCTCCTTCTAATCACAGTTGTTGCTGTCAAACTCCCATTCATCACCATCATGATCCATTAATCAATATCATTCACCATTGTAGCCATTCTTGACCATTATTAACCAGTATTAAACAATAAATCATGCCTATTAACCATTACTCACCATTAACCACTATTAAACAAAAAATCACCATTAGTAACCATTACAAACCATCATTAACCATTATTAACCACAATTGAACAATAAAAAACATCATGATTAACATTATTAACCATTAATTAACCACTATTAACCCCTAAAAAAAACATTAAAATATCATCATCATTAACATTGCTAAGCATTATTAACCAATATTGACCATTATTAACCACTATTAACCATTATTAACCACAATTGAACAATAAAAACCATCATGATTAACATTATTAACCACTATTAACCATTATTAACCATCATCATTATTGACCCATGAACGTCCGAGCCCCGAGCACATCCTCCATTGATCACCACGACGGGCGGAACGGCCTGAGCCACACCTTGCGCCTGGCAAAGCGTGGCAACAAAGGGGCCCGGCCCTGGGAGGATCCCACGGGTCGGAACTGGTTAGATTGGTTACCCTCTGGTGATGTCAAAATAGCTCTTGAAAATGACCATTTATAGTGGATTTACCAATTGATAGCATGGTGATTTTCCATCGTTTTTTGTATGTTTACCAGGCCGGGTAAATCCCATTAAATCCCATTAAACCACCATAAAACCACCATTTTCAATGGGAAAATCAACTATAAGCCATCTGAGTCTAAGCGGGCCCACTTAGAGGACTTGCGATCGGAAATGATTGACCACTTGCTAAGAATGATTTGCTACAAGGCCCCCAGCTAGAGTGTTCGATGATCCAGCGGCTTTCATGGGGATTTAATAAAGATTTAATGGGATTTATACCTGATTTATGATAGCTACGTTGATGCACATCACTTGGTGAACGTTTGGGTTGACTAGGGAAATGTAACTATAATGAACTGTAGTTATATATATAATTGGAAAAATAACAACTTATAACTGAATGGGACGCACTTCGTAAGACCCTAGAAAAAAGGTGGTAATATACCCATTATAATTTGGACTGTTTCCCATTTGTCTGGGTACTTGGAAGTTCTGAGAAGATACAAATACGTGAAACGATACAAAAAAAAATAAAGGAAGGCATGATTCAGCAAACATGATAAACTATGACATGATAAACAATCCATTGACAATATGACAATAAACAGTAAGGTTTAAGGGTGATGAACGAAACGAACCATGAAATAAATCAATAATACTATAAACAATGTAAACATCATAAAATATGTACTCCCCAAAAATGGAAACAACTACAAAACAATACTAAAGCACTGTCTTCTGAAAGTTGATAAACATGGCCAACATTTTCGTCATGACCTGTGGAAATGCTGAACAAAATGTGCACTTGCCATGGCTAATCCGTGGGAAACTATTGGAAATGGGGAAACTTGGGGGAAACAAACTGGCTAATGCTGGATACTGTGCAAAAATGTAAGTTCTCAATAATTACGCTGACTGAGACTGATTCTCGAATTCGGAAACTCATAGGGAGTGAATCCTGAATCCTTGGCCATCCCAGGTCTAGGTGATACCATCAAACCTCTGCTAGATCCCCGCTGTATGAACTGCTATGTGTATAGGCCAAAATGAAAAAGGCCATATGGACTTTCAAATTTTGGCCATAGACATATACTAATTGGTGATTTCAACCCCTCTGAAAAATATGAAAGTCAGTTGGGATGATTATTCCATATATTATGGAAAATAAAAAATGTTTGAAAGCGCCAACCAGTAATATATATCCCATAGGATCCATGTATGGTATATATGGTAACATTTACCATCAATATACCCCAAATGTTAGCATATATACCATACATGGATCCTATGGGTATATATATATATATCATGTAGTATCTAAACTAGCTCCCCGGAACAAGCAGTTGATATGAGACTCATCTTAGTAAGCAAACAATCACAGCATCACACCCAAAATGGACCCATGCCTATACGTTTGGGCCGTCGTTTTTAGTTCGGAACAAAAAACTCATCCTAAACCGGCCAGTGGAGATGGCCATACATGGCTATATATATATAGTATGTCTGGTAATAGGGATTAGAATAATGGTTAGTAGTGGTTGATAGCGGTTAATAATGATTATATCATATATATGAGTTATCTATGTATTATATTATCATATTATATCATATTTATATCCCCCATGTTCAGACAAACCGATGTCCTGAACTTGCTAACGACACACACGCCACGCACCTGCGCCTGCCACATCTGCGGAAGCACCTGATTTTTCATGGACAGAAGTTGGGGGAAATTGAAGGTTCGCCCCCAATCACACAAAATGTGTTAAAGCAATGTGTATACATTATTTGTGTATATATATATATATAAATATGTAAACACATATTATATATATTAAATATTCTACAGTATATCATTATGTGATGGCTGTTACCTATCCAATGTATCTATTCTACAAAATGGGCCCCCCTTGATAGCTAAACTAGCTTAACTATGCTTAATGCTACATATGTATAATTTATAATTATATAACCAAGTTCATAAACAAACAAAGATAGATCTTCTTAAGTTTAGATACATTTCATGAGTGACATATCCATTTATAAACCAAAAACCACAACTGGGGAACACCACCTTGATGATTTACTCAGCTCATATCTGGTGATACCACAATGGTTCATTATATAACCTTTTTGGAAGTGCCATCCTGGGGCTAAGTTAGATATAATTCATGATAATTAAACAAATTACATACCATTGTATTCCATCACGTTGCATTTATAAAAATGTACCAACCAACATAGACCTTCCTGGCTTGTGAGAGACATATCATGACATATCCAAGTCATATCCAAGTCATATCCATCTATAAAACTGGTTGGTGGTTTCAACCCCTCTGAAAAATATTAGTCAATGGGAAGGATTATCCCATATATTATGGGAAAAAACATGTTCCAAACCACCAACCAGAAAATGTTATAAACCAACACCACAGGTGGAACACCACCCACCCTATCCTCTCCCCCGGGTCTCCCTGACCACTTGGCCGCCACGTGAGCCGAAGACCATGCAACGCACACGTTCGTGGACGCGCGTCTCCAAGACCTGTTAATGGGATAAAAAGTGGCTACAGTCCCATGGAAATACCCACTGGTAAACTAACATAGCTATGGAAAATCACCATTTTTAATGGGAAAATCATCTATAAATGGGCCATGTTCAATAGCTATGTTAGTTTACCAGAGGGTATGTTATTTTTATATGGTTTAATAGGGATCATGGGATAATACTGGGAGATTTCATGTATGCGTGTCATGAAATTCATGAGGACTTTTTACTCACTTCTATCTTTTATTTTTTTTGGGGGGGGGCTGCTTTTTGTGGCAATCCAAATTGAGGGAACCAGAAATGGAGGCAGAACTGGCTGATTGAAAGTCTTCAAAATTTACCCATCGAAAAACGGCGGGAGCGTCAATCATGTTTAGCCACACCAAGTTGCATCATGACTCAAACAGTGGCTCTCAAACGTCTCATCTGTCTCACGTTTACCAACCACTTGTGTTTCACCAAACAGTAGAAAACCTATGAAAACATCGGGATTTCATGGGATTTCACCATTTTAAGTCATCATTCAACCACCTGAATCCAGTCAGATTGGAATGTATCCATCGGTATCCATCTCTCCCTCCATCCCTTTATGGCCTGCCCCGTTCAGAACGGACCTCTTCAGCGAATGTCTGCAAGTTCGGTGGAGCTGCACCGTGGGGCCAACAGGGCCTCTGAGCTGCGAACGGCCGAGAGTATTTGGAAAATCAGACGAAAATGACAGGTGGGGATGGGTCAAAACCCTGTACCCCTGGTGAACATCAAAATAGCTGGTAAATGGATGTTCATCCCACTAAAAATGGTATTAATAGGTATTGATCCATACCCAGGTGATTTTGGAGCCAAATTATCCAATTCTTGTTATTTTTGTTGGTGTCAACATCACCTTATGAATTTTTGAGAATGATTTGTGTCAAAATCACCAGGTTTTTTTTAAAACCCGGGTCTTTGTGGGAGTGCGCTTTTTGGTAAGTTTTATGTATTGAATAATGTAGAAAGAGAGTCACTTCAAACATCTGTTTATGTTTGTCTTACTTTTGAGGCGTACCAGTTATAGAGTTATAAGTTATAAGGATATATATATATACGTATATATACATATAGGTATGTATTGTGTAAGAACTTTTGGCTTCAAGTCTTGTGTGTATACGGTACATATCCAAATTTGTGCATCAGGCAAAAATAAACTACAAGGACCTGAAAGCAAACCCGTCAATCAGCTCGGAAAATTCAGTGTTGGGTAGAAATATGCTGTAATGCAGCCATTTTTGCTTTGATATATTGTATGGAATCAATGAATACCAAAGAGAAATGGAATTCAATTTTGACCGGTTGCGCCACGCTCAACGATAGGGTGGTGTTTGCTTCTATGCTGCATGTATTTATAGCAAAGCATGAACAAGAGGAAACAATACTTGTGATTGACAGGAGACTTCATTTTGTTTCCAAGCAGTACTGCATCTTCTTGACAGAGTTTCCTGATTCTTAAAGAGATATGGAACGTTTTATAAGGATAAGCATGCTGTTCTCTTCCAAAAATAATGTGTTTTTTTGTTTAACACAGTATCAACTCAGATTATAAAGACACAGAGAGGGCAACATTGCTTTGATAAAGTTCATCATTACTGTGAAGCAGGGCCCTGAGATGTGCACAGCATTCTTTTTGAAAGAGCGCGCCGTGTCTTCCATATATTTTGGAACAAATATGGTATGTCTTCCACAGAGATAGTACTATTTCAGATAGGGGTAGCGTCTCTCTAAGATAAAATTTGAATATACACATTACTTTTTCAAGAGTGCGGAATTCCTTTAACAAAGTATTTGATGATGTCATGAAATATACTAGCTTGAACCATGGCGTTAGGCAATCTTGCTTCGACAAAAGAAACATCATTCAAATGGAAATCATATAATATCATTTTAAGATAACATAATTCACTATATGTTTTTTTTTTTAATATGCTAATAGTTGTTACATGTATACACAGTATTGCTTTCAAAAGTGTGTGGCATTCCTTTGAGAAAGTAGCCTTCAGGACACACAGCAGTCCTTGTGAAAGAGTATGGCATTGTTTAAGTTCTTGTCCTAAAGGGAACCTTTTCATATATATATATGTATAGCAATCCCTTAGAAAGAGGGTGATGTTTCTGTAAGAAAGCGCAGTATGACTCCATGGAATTGTCATTTGAACAAGAATTATATTCCTTGCAGAAAGTCAAGCATTATATATGTTGAAGAGGTATTCTTCAATAAGCAGTTGCACTTCAAGAAACCATTGCATTCCTTGAGGACAGTGCGGCATGCCTTTGTGCAAGTTTCCTTGAAAAAAATGCCATCTTGTTTTATTCCTTTGGTGACACTCCTTGCTTAGAAAAAAAACATGGTCCCTGCGAATGTGGTAGACCGAACGGTGCAGCAGGCAGGAAAACATAGGAACAAAGAAAAAACAAAAAAACACATTGGAAAAACCGAGAAACAAAAAAACACATTGGAAAACAAAAAAAACAACAAAACTCTTGTCTAGACCCCCCCTCTCCAAAGAGTCTGGAACTATTTTTTTTTTGTGTGTCTTTGTTTTTTTTTGGTTTTTCCAAGGTTTTTTCGTTTTTTGGGGTTTCGTCCTCGGCCCAAGAGTATGGAAGAAATTTTTAGGGGTCTGTGTCAGATTCTTGTGTAAGAAGGCATCTGGGAGTGCAATAAAACCTCTTAAAATATTATCTTAAATCAGGGGAAAACTGCACTCCCAGGAGGTACCGTCCTGTTTTTTTTTGGGGATTGGAACATATATTGGCATTGGAATTTGGAACGATCATCAAAAGTTTGAACACTCTAAAATTAATCCAAAATCAGCTTGATATAACAAAGGAATGCGGATTTAATCATCCGAAGCAATGGTGATACAACAATGGCAGCATTTTATTGGTGATGTCATGGGATCTGGAAGGTTGACACTTCAAAAACCGGGCTTCATATGTCTGGTGATTTAACATAGCTGTATTAAATACAATTCCCTTGTAATGGAATAAAAATAGGATCATCATCATCATGATCATCATCATCATTAACCATTAACCATTGATAACCATTAAAAACCATTAAGAACCAGTATTAACCATTAATAACCATTAATCATCACCATCCATAAATGGGTGAATCTGCCTGCTGGAATGACTGGAGGGCATTCCTTTCCGAAATAAGGATTGCTTTGAGGGGAACTTACAGGAAACATGTGGATTTTATTGTCCTCCAGACCAATAAAAAATGATTGGAGGAAATCAATGATGGGAACATCCCAACCATTCTTTGAAGGAACATATCAACTATGGCAGACAGTGGTCATGGATACATCCGCCCAACGAAAAAACGAAACCGACCATCCCGGCGGCACATGCTGAGTTGTCCCATGGTTTTCCCGGTGGCGCAGTTCTGATTCTGCTGCCAGGTTGGTAATTCCCCAACTTGTTGAACCTGCCACCAACCTACCATCATTGCCCAGCAATATAAAGGGGTTTGTCTCAAGAATTGGAGGATCAGCATCTGTCATAGTGGAATTGGCAATGCTCGGGTATGACCCTTTCTCCAACACACCCAAATATCATTGCAATTTGTTGGACTTTTGCCATATAATGATATCCCCCATTGCATCCCCATTACCTTCTGGCAGCGTAACATAGCTATGGAAATGGACCATGTTTAGATGATTCACCTGTTGGTGATTTTCCATAGCTACGTTAGTTTACCAGAGAGTATATTCCCATTAATCACCATGAATTATCATTATTAGCCACTATTAATGTCCATAAAAATCACTATTAACCACTATTAATGGATAATTCTAGTGGATTATTAACCTCTATTACTATTAATCACTATTATACCCCGAATTCTTGTTGGCACCCCCAGGATACTCCGATGCAACACGACATACTGCGCCATACCAAGCGTCGGATAGACGTCATACTGCGCTCGTGAGCGACCCACTACCTCCACCTGCTGAACAGGTAATTAGTAGCGGAGGATCTTAGTAATCTTAGTAAATGGTTAATAGCCCTAGTTAGATCTAGTTAGTAAGTCCCCAAGTGGGGTTACCTCATATTTCCATGGGTTATAACTCCACTCACTAACCAGCTATTCAGCTCCAAGTACTAGTGAAGCCCATCTGTGAAGGAAATTCACTGAAATGGCTGTCTGAAAATTGGAAATAGCCATAGATAGCCATGTCATCAGGGAAACTCATGAATATCCAATAATATTATCCATCAATGTGTGTAAAACAATAAATAAACCGTCCCCCAAATTACCATAAATAGGTGGTATAAACCATTCCCAAAAGGGTGGTTTATTATTGTTTTATCCACATTATATGGTGGGGTACTCATGTTTTCAGACCAACCCTTAAATAGCTCCCGACCACAAACCTGAGTCAATGGGCAAAAATGAAGATACACCCGAAATGGATCGATGAGCCCAGTGTTGCAGACCCCTTTACCATTGGGGAGTTGGGTTGCCCCATACTTAAGTCACCACAACCATTTACCAACAGCCGCCTGTTACATGTTGTCACGTGATCCCAAGGTGCGGGCCTTGAAGGATGGATTGCGTCCCAACTCAGAGTAGATCGCGCCGTTGATGCCCGTGCCCGCGCCTGCATTTCAGCAATGCTCCGGGAGATTTCACACAGCGAAAAAAACGGAGTAATGAAAGGTGAAGGCTGGGTTATTTGAGCAAAATCCTGCAAAGTAGTGCCTTGTTTCGAATAATTGGATGGGCGCAAAATTTGCTGGCAAGAAAGAAATGTATCAATTCCTGTGGGTGTTGTTGTGGAGTCAAAGTGATTGGGATTTTCTACAAGTTGTAAGTCATTCTGGTAAGCAAATCCCAGCCACACTGGTGATATGAAATAAACCCAGTATATTACTACAGTATACTAAAGTTATAATTACGCATAATTACCATAAACATCCGTCCCCTTAATTCATAGGTGCAGTGAAAGTTGATTTTGCGCTGGCGTTGTCATTCAAAATAAGGTCAAAAGCTTCTGCAAACATCGATGGATTTTGGATGGTCTGTTTTCGGAAAACCTGGTATCTACCACATGACAATGTCTGTTCGTTTGCAGTGTTTCAAAACGTAGCATCAAGAACGTGTAACAAGTTCCGTGGAGAATGTTTCAGAGCGTAGCATCAAGAGCATGTAACAAGTTCCGTAGAGAATGTATCAAAGCGTAGCATCAAGAGCGTGTGGCATCAAAAAGCAACCCAAAGACGTTATTACCCTCCCCCTCCCGACAGAACATGTCACTGACAGCAATGCATATACAAACCGAACATGCAACGACCAAAAGTCGCAGAAGACGATGAGCTCAGCTGACAATGCAACGTGAAACATGCAAAAAAAAGTCCGGTAACCCCCCCCCCGCAGCATAAACATTCATAAAGCATATGTTATACATGTTATACTATGTTATACTAGTCATAAACCAGCTTAGATATCTAGATACTCATCTACATATGATATATATATATATTGCCATAAGCCATCATCATACACCCTACAGTTATATGATGTTATATTACTTACTACTCCTCCTCCTTCTCCTCCTTCTCCTCCTACCACCACCGCAACTACTACTATTAACAATACCTTCGAATATTAATTAAACCACTAAACCTTTATTTTCAAGAGGTATTTAATACCTATTCCTCCTTCTCCCCCTTCTAAACTTCCTTCGAATACTAACAATACACATAAACCAGTTTAGAAGGTCCAGTTTATAATACCAGTTTATAATAACGATAATAATAATAGTCATCATCATTATCATCAACACCAGTACTAGTATTATCATTATCATCATCAACAATAATAATACCAGTACTACTACTATTCTTATTATTATAGATATACCAGTTTCTACTATAATACTATTATGGTTTCTGGTTGGTGGTTTCAACCCCTCTGAAAAATATGAAAGTCAGTTGGGATTATGACATTCCCAATATATGGAAAAAAAAACATGTTCCAAACCACCAACTAGGTTTATTAAGGTTTATTAAGAATAATAAACAAACCAGTTTAGAAGGTCCAGTGTATAATACCAGTTTATGATAATGATACCAGTACTACTACTTATTATATATATATGTGGTTATAACCCAAAATCATCTCATAAATGGGGATATTCCAATATATATATATGGGTAAATTATAATATTTCACTAACCTGAATTAAGCCCATTTGGTGATGATTTCCCTTATTAATCATGATTCCAGTGAGGTCGCAGTGAGGTCGTTATAATTTACCCATATATATATAGTATGTATGGAGGTTTCCTGAAATAGGGGTACCTCTAAATCATCCATTTTAATAGGATTTTCTATGAAATAAACCATCCATTTACCATTCCAATACATATAAACCATGGGTTTCAATACTAAATATCGTCAATGTTGGATGATTTGGGTACCCCCATTTTAAGGGAAACCTCCATTTGGTGATAGTACACGGTGATAGTTTTCCTTATTGTTAATTAACAAACTATAGAATGGTCATAGGATTCCATGAATCCCATCCATGGTGTTTTCCCAACAAACAAAATGTTTGATTTCATAAATTCCATAAAAAACCAATCCATATCATCCATTTTGGGCGTGTCCTAACTAGAATGGTCATAGGAGTCCATACATCATCATAAATCCCATCTTTTCCCAAAAAAAAAGATTTGGGTATTTCCATATATCAAGACCTCTACCCATCACCTTTGCTCCACTCATTCTTCGTACCTGGCGCGATCACCGCCACGGTGATCCGATCCGAATGCGTCACCTCCACCCGCAGCTCCTGGAAGAAACCACAACGAAGCACCGGAAACCACCGGGAAACCCAGGGAAAACCGACAGAAAACCCATGGGAAAACCCATGGGAAAACCTGTAGACATTGTAGATGTTCCCCTACAATCCTATGAAGATATGGATCTTAGTGGGATATACCGTAAATTGTAGATGTTCCCTGATGTTCCTGTGAAAATCCTGTGAAAATATGGATCTTAGTGGGAGATACCTTTCTTGTTGCTATCTAGAGGTTTCCAGTATACGTATCCTGAAAACATTCCAATGAAACAATTGGGGGTTAAAAGTTAACACCAACCACAGTGGGGATGTACAGTGCTAGAATATATAACCAACATGTGATGCTCGGGTGTGTCAATGGCAGGATACCCATAGAACATTGAAACCCAAGTGGTCAGAAAGTGGAGAAAATATTGACTTGACACGCCATTTCCAAAATGGGCGGGGTCAAAAAAACACAAAATTTCAAAGCAGGTGTAGTAGCAACACACTCCATTTAAACAACGGAGCATAATTCATAAAGGTAATATATCCGTGTACATATATTATAATATATATATACATATATACTGGTTGGTGGTTTGAACCCCTCTGAAAAATATAAAAGACAGTTGAAAAAATGACATTCCCAATATATGGAAAGTCATTTAAAAAATGTTCCAAACCACCAACCAGTATATGTATATATATATAATTATATATATGTAACAAAGGAATGTTCAGCCGCCATGTTTGAGTACCACAGGATACCACAGGATATGTTCCCCACAGGAGTTTCTTGTTAACTCTCGTGGGATGATTCACGACTGTGTAACAGACTGACAGTGCGACCATCTTGTCACCTAGTCAACGTGAATATATATATATATATATAAATCTATATTATATATATATATATATCTATATATATATGTATATATATCTATATATGTGTACATATGTGTACTATAAATATGTTTTTTGTAGTGACAATGATCATTAATGGGCAGATTTTTTGTGATATATGGCAGCACATTATGACAAGAACATAATAAATGATCATAAACATCTAGCCGGATCATATGATGTAAGCGAAAAATTAAAAACACTGCCGCCAGTGACAACGGCCGCAGTAAACAATGACGACTTGGCGTCACCAGGATCTTGGTTGTACATCCCCGCTCTGAAGTCCTTCAGCAATCTCTATTTTTGAGGGGGAAAGCCATGGAATTGGTGCTATTATTTCCCAAATTTTCTCATATTTATCTCACCACACTCATTTCACCACAGTTTCTTCCAGTCGCCACTGAACGGTCCTGAGGACTTTCGCCGTTCTCCCCTGGAGAAAAGGACACTTTCCTCAGCAAGGGTGAACCCTGCAGATTGGAACCAATACTTCTAAGGGCCAAATATTAGTGAAACCATGCAAAAAACATACTGAAAAAAAATCTGCATAGATGTATATATAGATTATAAAGATGCTTAAATTCCAGGCTTTGAACAAAGTTCGTACTTAACCTATCTTGACCTCAGAGAATCATCAAAAATCAGCCGCGCTTCATAGGGTTCGCGGGGAGGACGATCTGGAACCTGGCATTGTTATGTGACAACCCATTGCAGCACAGTATCGCAACTATATTGCTTTTCTGCAGGGGAAAACATATACATATTATATATATACATATAATTATATATACATATATATGTAGATATATATATAGAGATAGATAGATAGATAGATAGGTAGGTAGATAGATAGATAGATAGATGACTGCATAGTAGTATATAGTAGCAATATTATAACAATAACACTAATGACACACAATACATTAAATCGCATTGTATTACATTATATTCCATTATATATTACATTACAATACTACCAGTATATTATATCATATATTATATTGTGTTATGTTATATTATATTATGTTGTCTTGAATGTCTTGTATTTTATTATATTATACTAAATCCGTTCATGCCAAATCTGTTCTGACTTTCCCTTTCGTGCCATCGTTGACTCCCCCAGCTGCCGCCTCCTGGTTGTTGGGCCTGATATTGGGAAGCAAAGCCGCGGATCACCATGTGACTATATGGTGGCTATATGGTGGCTATATGGTGGCTATATGGTGGCTATATGAGCGATTGTGAAAACCCTAGGTTCACGGAAAGGACATCCACAAATTTGGGAAGGTCCCATCGCTTACCACACGTTTGTACAATAATGATATATGGTAAACTTGGGGGGTATCGCT
>Ga0126342_10007299_pt1:0-17500 | contig 19708 bp, 18 predicted proteins | sample Cyp1metagenome_FD_92528 | JGI IMG/M metagenome (GOLD analysis project Ga0126342, IMG submission 92528) | Coral microbial communities from Lord Howe Island, Old Settlement Bay, Australia - Cyphastrea 1 metagenome | ecosystem: Host-associated > Invertebrates > Cnidaria > Coral ... | reverse complement strand
CTAACACTACATCCTCAACTACGGGCATGCCCAACGGCGGCAAGGTATGTGTATCTGGCATGGTCTTGGCTTGTTGCGCTTTCAACGCAATGGCAACGTACATACTGTGTAGTTTGCATCCCAGGCGGCGCCAGTACGTAAGGTCTCTATGCAAAGCGGTCCAGGTGACCCAGAACTTGGCTGGCACGGAATTTCTTGCTTCGGCTGCGGCTCTGTCGGCTGCTGCATTACCCTCTATGGCCCATGAGTCCAAAGGTGTGTCTTGGCGAATTGCATCCGCATGTGCTTGCACTTTAAAGACTTGGGTAATGCCTTGCGGCACGAGTCGTAGTTGTTGTTGCAGTTGAGTCCACAGGTCCTGGTCCTTATGGCTAGTGACGTCAAGGTATGGATCCTTCATGAGGGCAAGGATGGTGTCAACGACCTGTTGGTTGTCTATCCATAGGCGGCATGGCAGTTGGCTGCGCGCTGCGAACTTGGCTGCTGCTATGGCTGCTGTTATTCCCCTCGCAAGCTTGTTTGACGGCGGCCTCTGACTCCGCCAGTGGCCAAAGGTATGAAGCTGTGTCCTGTCCAAATGACCATTCCCCATGAGGCAATGCGAAGTCGCCGGTCATTGGGAAAAATACAGCTGCCATCAAGGAAAAGGTCATGATACCTCAAGGAGTTGAACTCTCGGGTGACAAGGCATTCTTGTGTGGTGTCTGGCAGGGCATCCAAATTAGCTTGGTGCAGTACCCAGTGTTTGGATTCCGGCAACCATCCATGGTTAAGAAGGCAGGCTGCTTCTGTGCGGTCCAAGGTATCCAGCATGGGGTATTGCTTCCTAATGTCTTGGAAAAAGGGACAGTGCCAATGTCGATGCTCTGGTGAGTCTCGGGAGCTGCAAAACCGGCAAGTGGCGTCTGGTGCCAGGTTGGCATGGGCCAAAGCATCATTGGTAAACTGAGCCCCATTGAGGGCACATTTCATCAGTCCCCTGTGGTCATTTGGCAAGGCTAAATAGCACTCCATAGTCAGGTCCACGTCCACCAAAGTTGCTCCTGTCATTGTTTTTCGTAGGTCTTCAAGGATGGCCATAACTCGAAGGTGCCATGCCTGTTGCAGGTGGTCTTCAAGCGTTGCTTTGGGAGCTGCTACTATGTCAATTAGGGCACCATTGTGGTCTCTCCACAAATCATCATGTTCCCATGACCAGGAAAGCTTATGCAAACTGTGGAAGAGGCTGGCACATGGCCCCTGGCTGGTAGCTTGACCCAGCACTGTGGCAGTCATGGTGTGTGAGGCAAGGTCGGCAGTGGCACATGCCCGGTACGACATCACCGTCTGAAAGATGCAGTAGTACTCTGGGTCGAGTTTGGGCTTGTGGAGGCATGACAGAAACAGCATGGGATTGACCCCTGCTTGTGTTGCACCCAAAGCTTTGGATACCAAGGTCCTGAGACGGTCAAAATGGCACGCTCCAATTGTCACGGTGCTTATGCCATAAAACAAGTTTGGCCAAGCTGCGGTCAAAATTGCTCTCTGTTTGTGCGCGGCTGGTGCGCAACTTCTGGCGGCTCTGTGCCAGAAGGGCTGCAAGTCTCCTATTTTTTGTGTGATGGTGCGATTGGTACGCAACCTGGCGTAGTTCATGTGGCCTCCTAAGTCTCTGGCAAAAAGCTTGGTGGAACAGGCTCGGTCACGGATGACCTTACGGCCCTCTGCTGTGTTGGCCCAGCAGTAGCTCTTGGCATGGTCGACCTGCAGGTCAAGCAATTCACAAAACTGGGACAACAACTCAAGGGAGTCGCAGGCTTCTTCAGCTGTGTTTGTCAAGGTTTCGATGTTGTCAACAAAACTCCAAACGCGTATGCTAGGGTTCTTGTAAAACATCCATAGTTCACAGGTCAAGTTGATAACTGCCATTGCGACAGTAGAAAGGCCGCATCCCTCTGGGAAACCACAATTGCTAGGCAAAGCTGCTCCAGTCGCACTACGCACCTGAAAGCGGCGCTGAAACATGCTTAAAGCTGTGCGCCACGGTTGTAGGACACATGGCGGCAGTCCTATGTGTTCTGCAATTTCTAACAACGGGATGCGTGGCAGGGCATTGAAACACTTGGTGATATCTATGACTGCCCCTGCCGCTTCAGCTTCAATGGCATGGGAAAACTCAACGATCTCCTGGATCCGATACCACATCTGTTTGGGGCTGCGTTTTGGCATGTTTCCCAGCAGTGTGTGGGGAACCAGCTGCAACAAGTATCGGAGGCATTGCTTTGACCTGATACTAGACCAAACCCTATACACCATGGAAAATATTGTTATTGGCCGAAATTGGTTTGTGGTGGTGGCATCAGGAACTTTGGCAAGGGACGCTACGATGCCTGTCGTAACCTGAGTTGGCCAGAGTGCGCCATTTTCCACTGAGGTGATAAGGTCCAAAAGGTCTGAAACTACAACATCTGGGATGTTGATGAGATCATCTCTGGAGATTCCTTTTGCGCTTGACTTCTTTCCTCCAAGAGTCGATTGTGATGGCTGGGAAATCAGCCTGTCGCTTGGGCACTGCTGCTTGCATGAAAGCTACTATGGTGTCCCACTTGCCTGGCATGTCATGGGCTGGCTTGTTCCACCTTGGTGCCCATTCATTGTTGAAATGCTGGATGATGGTTTTGACATCACCTTCAAGCTTGCTAACTGTGACCTGGGCATCACTGGGGACGGTCGTGTCAGGCAGGTGAACTGTGGTTGCGGAAATTTGGTCAACCTGAACTGGCACTGCATTGATATGGAGAGCATCAAAACCATCAGGGATCGGCTCTGTGAAGGTGATAGCCGTTCCTTGGTCATTATTGTGGATCGGTCTGCATGTTCTGGGCTGACATGCACGGACCAGCATGGCGGGAGGGGGCATCAGTGGCATTTTGGTGACCCGGAGTCGCCACTATTCCGGGGGACTGCCGCATGTTGTGTATGTCTGATGCTTGCAGCTTAGTTGAGTCACAATTTGGATCCCTGTGGGCATTATGGTAACCCGGAGTCGCCTCAATTCCGGGGGTCTTCATGCCGTCTGGATTGGGCATGATTGGACCAGCATGGGGTGGGCAGGGCATCACCGTGTTGGCTGGCTGAGTTGGATCTTCTTCGGGTATGGTGGGTGCTTGGGACTTGGCTGGCATTGCAAGGGCTTGGGTCTTGTCTCCTGGCTCTTCTCCGTGAGTGGCTGGATGCGACCAAGGAGGTCTTTCTTCTGTTGTTTCCATCTCGGAGTCAATCTTGTCGTCATGTTGTTTACTTTGAAGTTCCACTTGAGGGGCCACCGTTGGTCGAGGTTGGTGAACCCTTTTGGCCTTCTTGAGTGACTCAAACCCCATAACACCTCCAGCTGGTGAGGTTGTGCTGGTATGGGGTCTCTTGACACCATGGTTGAGATGCTTTGGTTCTGTCGGCAAACTGTCAGCAGGCAAGGCGTTGCTTGAGAGCTGGCTATGGCTTTGGTCACTGGCAACACTGGCATTGTGGTCACCCGGAGTTGCCAGTATTCCGGGATGCACTTGGGGCTTGGCAAGTGCGGCATTTTGGTATCCCGGAGTAGCCTCCATTCCGGGGGTCTGCATATCTTGGGCCGACACGCAAGGACCAGCATTGGGTGGGGCAGGTGCTTCAGTGGCATTATGGTTACCCGGAGTCGCCACAGTTCCGGGTGGCTGCAGCATGGTGCTCATGTCAGGTGCTTGCAACTTGATGTAGTCTTCTCGTGATTCACTGTGGGCATTATGGTAACCCGGAGTCGCCTCAATTCCGGGGGTCATCATGCCTCTGGTAGAGCGCATGATTGGACCAGCATGAGGTGGGTGGGGTGTCTCAGTGGCATTATGGTCTTCCGGAGTGGCCACAATTCCGGAGGTTTGTTCAGGCAGGCTTGTCGGTCTTGGCAAAGGTCTGGCTTGACATGTGGTAGCTTGGGCAGGTTCGGATGATGCAACACCTTCGGCGTGGCATCTGTCATTTGAGTGGTGTTCACTCTCTGCAAAAAACGGAGGTACCTTAGCCGGATGCATACTGGGCTGTGCTGATCCAGTCTGTACAACGGGTGCGGATGCAACGGATGCTTTGGCTGATGCAACCCTGGGTGCATGTGCAGCTGAAGGCAAGGCATGGTCAGTGGTGAGTTTTGGTTCCTGAGCTGTGGTGGGTCGTGTGGTACCTGATACTGTAGCTCCTGAGTTGGAATGCTGGGCATGGACTCATGTTTCACACCTGTATGCACCTCATGATCACCTGCATGTTGGGCTGACTTGATTGGATTGGGCATGTCAAACACACGTTCTTGCACCATCTGTTGAAACATTTTCGTGGAGGGTTTGGATGCTATGCCAAAAACCTGGTCTCGGCGGGTCAGCAAACGATCCATGTATTGAAACAACAGGGTTTCTGGTGTGATGTCATCACCACTTCCAAACACTTTGTGGACATGTTGCATGATGTGAGCCCCCAACCATACGGATTGCAGTGGCGATGCAAGTTGGCCAAGTGCACAGAGGGCCATCTTTGGGTTCTCCCACTCATAGCCTGGCAGCATGCCGTTGAGAAGGGCCAACTCATCAGGGTGCACATGCCGGCAACTGGGGTACAGGGTGTGTCCACACTTGGCAAAACCTGCTAACCTGACTAGCAAACCATGAAGGCCTCCCTTGGTCAGGCTCTCTTCTGTGAATGCATGAAGGCGGCAACCACATGGGCAAGGTCCTAGTTGGCTTCCACAACTATGCAATGCTGTGGCCATTTGGCCATTCCACTTGATCTCATTTCGGTCAAAGCCTGCCTTCTCGAACTTGTTCAACTCGTACAAATCTAACATGAGATTTTTCATTGCAAGTACGGAAACTGTCCAAGACATGGGCTACCAGTGGCAAAGGTTTGACTACTGGAAATGGAGACCATGGGATGCTTCCCAGCATTGGGCGGGAGAGGATACACCACCATCGGCTCCTGCGGGCTGGCCAAACTGCATGAAGGTGGAGTTCTCCTTGTGAGATTTTGTACCCAGTGTGTGAAGAGAACTGGGCCAATGTCGTCTGGACCCAACTGCAATCTTTGGCCTCCTGTACACATTCTAAGAGCAAAACTGAGAAACGTCCCAAAAACCCAAAACGTAATGTTCCTGGCAGAGTGGCTGACCTAGGATCATGCTGTGCATGTTGATCGCCTAGTCTTGAGTATGGTTGACATGATATGCCAGAGGCCAGAACACTGGCCATTGGTGCTGCATGACATGCTTGAACCAGCGTGGCATCTTTGGTCAGGTCTCCAAGAAGCACTGGGCAGTCACTGATGGACTGTGCAAGCTTCAGCATATTGGGGTTGCAGCCATTGCGAAGGCAGATCTCAAAACCAGCCTCTTGGAGGCCTACACCCATGCAACCCATGCCAGAGCATAGCTCCACCACCTGTTTCAACCCTTGCACATGCATGTATGGTCGTGGCACCACTTCGGAAGCATCATGCGGCCTAAGGATCCATTGGGAATCCTGTTTGGTGAGCCTGGCATTGACAAGCAAAACGACCGTGGCATGATCTGGCAAGGATCCTTCAAAGAACATCTGATGTCCATGAACCGCTGATCGCATGGCATGTCTTTTCTGTTCCCCATCAAAACATGTGACCTCCATCAAGGCCGTCCATTGGTCCCCATTGAGAAGGGGTGGCTCCAGTTTCAGATCAACCACGGCGTTCAAAATCCCAAGGGTTAGTCGAAACAGCCCCACTAGTCCTGGTAAGTCTTGGGCCGGAGCTATGAGTCAAAACCCTGGTGCTATGGTGACCATACGAATTTCTGGATGTCCATCCCCCTAAAAATAGAAGTAATTCCCAGATTCCCGTTCAAGACCTTGCAATCTCGGACAATTCCATCCGATGCCGATGAAGGTAGATTCGGTGGCGATCCACTTGGTGAATTGGGCCGAGCAGGCTGCCATTCCTGCAATCAGCTCAACTCAGGAGCTCAATCAAGTATTCTGCAATGTCTTCCGGAGCACCTTCTCTCTTCAAGGCTTTGTCGAAAAACATGTTTGAATTGTGTCTCTGACAGCCTGCCAACACTTGGTTGCCTCACTTTGTCTTCACATGTCTTCACCGTAGATACTTCTTATTCATTCTCACCTATTCTCATCCATTCTCGAAAGTAGCTACTGATGCTACTGGTCAGACTGTTGATCCTAAAGCCCAACAGATTTCAGGCATTTCGACTTGCAAGCGGTCCAGGTCCAGCTGGAACCAAACAAGCGAACTCAACTTGGTATCAAATCGGGGGACCATCGGGGGACCCTGCAAACTCCTTTCACAAGTGGCTCCTGCAAAATATGGTACAGTACAGTGGTGAAATTGGTGAGGCGCCACGCCATGAACACTAACATCAAATACGGTGGTTCAAAATAATGCCAGGCAACACGCCACCGTTTCAAGGAACCCTCCGTTAAGCTTGCCAGGCTAATTTGAAGCGACGCGATATCTCAAAGTAATCTTTGGTACGGGGCTCCTCTACTCAGATTCTACAGTCCCAACTGAGGGACTCTGATTTTAAATTCGAGGCATGGAGTCAACTGTCAACCCAGCACAGGCTCCTGTCTGGTTTTTCGCCATCTTGCGTCCGATCCCATGTGTTGCCAGATGGAAGATTCCAGCTCCGAGAGGTTGAAGGAGTTGTCCCTCAGCTGACCATGGCGTGCCACAGTACAACTGGCAGAACAGAACTGAAATCTTTATTAGATAGTAGACTACGTTGTTCCTTGTTTCACGTTTGTCACAACACATCAGCATCTCCTATCTGAACTGTCACGCAGCATGTGACTGCACTGATTTTGATTGCTATTTCCCTCCAGGGCCTGCACTGTTCCTCTGAGCTACGTACAGTACCTCCACCACTACAACCTGTTTATTTCTGTCCTTCTCAGCTTTACAACATTTTCCAATTTTACAACCCTGTGTTCTTCCCAGTGAGCCACCAGTTGCGATCTTGCAGCTGCTGCTTCAACGTGCCAGGCTTGGCACCTTTGGTCTCCTCAGGCATTGCTGAGCTTGTTCAGCCACAGTATTCTATCACTGAGCACATACACAAATCAGAATCGATCTTCAGTCCACCAGCTCATGCATGCAGTCAGCGAACTATCATTGACAGTAGCGCATCTAATTCCAAATCAGCTATGTTTTCATGTGTCCTGTAAGTTGCGTCATGGATAGTCTAGATTTGTACAGCGGAGAGATTTGCAAGTTGTGCTGCAAAGTCAATTGAACAAATAATCAAACTTAAAGACGACTATTGCTGTTGGACACCAAAACCAATGCCTGGAAGTGAATTGAATAGTTGCACAGCTGGAGACTTGCAAAGACCCATTGCCGGTTAAAAAGACAACCCATGGAAGAAAAATGTCATGTCACATAAGGGTCGTTGATCGTCCTCGAAGAAACAGGTGAGTAGGAAGGAACAGAAGGACTTCTAGGATGAAAAGGAGCAGATGGAGAAGGTGCGTAAAAGGACAGTTGTTTTGAAATAGGACTCCAGAAAGCCTAAATACGCGGGAAGTGTTTAGATTGCTTGTTACCAGACGCACAGAATCATGATCGGGTGCATTTTGCAATGATTTCACTTTAATAATGTTTGTGTCCAAGTCACACAAACATCATGGTACACTTGAGCCTCCGCTACTGTACCCCTTGTAGGCAGCTGCTTAAGATTGGCAAGTTTGCCAAATCACGACTCCACATTGTTCACGGGCGTAGTTTGTGGTTATTGGTTCTGCTCTTCTTGAGTCTCATAGCAAATGAAAAAGGCTCAGGCAGGGTCTACATTATGAATATATATATATACATATACATATACATAGACATATATATATACATATATACATATACATATATATATACTTGTACATATATATACATATATAGTATGTTATCATTTTTTATGCATGCATGCATGCATGCATGCATGTCTGTCTGTATGTCTGGTCTGGTCAGGTCTGGTCAGGTCTGGTCAGGTCAGGTCAGGTCAGGTCACGGCACGTCACGTCACGTAACCTTATGTATGTAGGTATGGTATGGTATGGTAATGGTTATGGTTATGGTTGTGGTTATGGTTATGGTATGGTATGGTATGCATGCATTTGTGTGTATTTGTGCATAGTTGTGTATATGTGTGTATATTTGTGTATATTTGTGTATATTTGTGTATATTTGTGTATATTTGTGTATATTTGTGTATATTTGTGTATATTTGTGTATATTTGTGTATGTGTGTATATATATATGTGTGTGTATTAGTCGGCACCCATTGGCTAGGCCTGACTATCGCAAGAAGTGTTTGCGACTTTCGGATCGGAATGCTATGGACACCATATGGTAGCAAGCAACTGGATAAAAGTGCTTTAATGCAAGCAGCCCCTCGCTGCATGCGGAGCGGCAAAGAGAAGGCAAACTCTCAAGTACTACTGTAAGCATGTTTCCATATTGATGGCTCGGATAAACCAATTCAATGGCAGTGGCCATCCCGTTTTCGACACATTGCTCCAAAGATCTCCACAGTGAAATCCCAAGAAAGCTGATACGTTGCAAATAGTGTTGCTGGCTTCTCCGAACGCTGCTTGGTGTGCTTTCTGGGAAACTCATGGAGTGTCACATTGCAGGCGATCTCTGTTGCATGCCGAGCAACTATTTCAACCGCTGAGAAAGATTGTGTTGAAGGGGGCCGTTCAACTTTCTCAGTCTCCAGTCCTGCCATTCAGCGCGACAAGAGATTACGACCCATGAAGGATAAAGTACTGATTTGCAAGTGGTGGTTTTTCAGAGTGACCCATGAAGAGTCCTTGCCAAGTAGAAACGGTCCGACTGCAATCATAAATGGATGTACATGTGAATACAACTGGGATGAAGATTGAAGAACTTTGCAACTATATTAATATAATCACAAAAGCCCTTTCAAAGCACATAACGGACATAGCGCCCCTCCCGTCCCAGAAAAATCATGATAAATCCTTGGTCACAGGCAGACCGCACGCTGATCATGGTCTGCAACACTGCATCAATATGCCCCTACGGTGCCAATTTCCTGGCTTTGTAGCCTTCAAGAACTCACTAAATCATTCATGCACTCACACCCATTCAAATGAACAATCAATTGATCAATCGATCGATCAATCAGCCAACAAATATTCGTTCATCACAGCTGGATACGGATTGGAATTTCAATCCACGAGTAAAAGATTAGAAACAAGGAATCTGTGAGAGATCCGGCTACAGCAAATCAACGCCGAGGCTTTTGACCAAGGTGCATCAATTGCTTTAGCAATTTCTCGTGATGTCGCGTAAACATAGATTCCAGGCGGCCTCGGCACACCCTATCATCAGAGGAGGTCGTCTCAAATGGTCCAACTCCGAAATCCTACGAATAGTTGATCAGCATGTCCATCTTTCTCCCTCTTAGACTAGCCGTTGAGACAACCCCAAATGCTTGTCGCAAAACAGTTGTCAAAGCATTGTACTCCTGTAAAAACTCCAACAATCTTTGTGGAGCATTTTTGTCGCCCGATTTCGCCCTACTCCATTTTGGGTTGTTCGATCTTCTCCACACCATCTGCAGGGCCATCCGAAGGAGCCAAGCCACTCTCTAAGCCGTCCAAGATGACCTCCTTGAAAATGTTCCAACGAAGATTCAGCAAAACACAACAGTATACGCAACCATATGTAATTTATAGTAAGATACATGTTCTGAGATTCTGCGGAAAAACACCAAACCTTGATAGATTCCATTCAACAGCTAAGTCTCTACATTGACATCGTGTGGCGTTGCCGGCTCGAGCTCCTGGACGTGGGGGGTGTCCCAACAAGGGGCGTCGCCCTGACAAAGAAATGGCACCCTTAGGGATTGATCCCACCACTGATGGTGTTGTTCTATGCAGTGTATATGTGTTTTTCAGGTTCCTCCATGGTATGCACCGCACGTCAAGTCCCCAGAAGCTCAACTCTACTTGTTTTCATAAAGTGCGTGTGTGTATATATATATATACATATATATAAATAAATAAATAAATAAATAAATACATAAATAAATAAATAAATATTATATACTGTGTGTGTGGGAGTGCGGGCAAGAAGCCTCCAAAACACAAATGGAAAGGTGAGACGGGGAAACTTTAGAGTCACAGCGCGCTGCCAAAGCGAGCCCTAAGCAGTACAAGTTTGTGCCGTGCAACAATCGGGGCCGGGGGTGGTAACATGGCAAGATATTATACAAGCAAGGGATGCACTGAGGGTGTGCCCAGAACACATGAAGCCATGCTACTGCGAGGGCCCCGTTCAGAAAAACCATATTTTGCTTGATTTTGAAATTTCGTTTTCAAAGCCGCCATGCGCGCACTGAATCTGAAGCGGGCCCCGAGTAAGCAGTGAATCCAGAAAGACACATAAAGACCCCGTTTGGAACAGCCCGGGAATGCAATGCTAGCAGAAGAAGCAAATCCGTTTGACTTGTGGTGTGTCTAGGCCTGTTGGCAATGCTAGCACAAGAAACACAGCCGCTTGACTTGTGGTGTGTCTAGGCTTGTTGGCGAATTCATCCCCTTTTAATATATAACATTGTAATTCCCAAACGGGGTATGCGGGGCCGCTCCTATAAATTTACATGTAAGACGTGATCCGTGGAAATTCCTACGTTTTACGGGGCCGCGCCAGGGCCGCAGCGGGGCCGCTACTGCAATTTCCAGCAAAAATAATCGTCACCACTGGCGGCCTTTTCCTCGGCAAAGCAGGACTAAAGCAGGGCCGCAGCGGAGCCGGCACAGGCCACCGCTTGCTATAGCCACAAGATGGTGGTCCGTCAAACATGTACAAACACGTCTTGGAACCATAATACCGTCAAGGAATTTTCAGGAGTGTTTGACACGATTGTCGCTGACCTTTTGCACCTTCTTGATTGGGCATTTGCATGCACGTGGAGTGGGGCCACAACGTCAGCACCCGGGGTGCAGCAGAACAGCAGTACTGACCCGCCGTTTTTGGGGCCAGAAAAGGAGCTATCTTTGGCTTCGCCATGGAGGACCCTCAATGTATATATATATATAAGATATGTAAAGTGTATCAATACATAAGGCACAGGCCGATTTTCATCTGTAACAAGTGGGTGAATGGCCAGTACCTATGGGACAATCTTTGGCGATCATCGAAGTTCCAGATATTTTGGTGTTCACTAGGGGACCACACCACATTTCCACCCACACACACTGTGCACAACCAAGTTTGTCAATGAAATAGATGCCACAAGCCGCTTTGATGAGACAGGAGAATAGTTCTTCCGCTGAAATGACACTCTGATGCTCTAAGACTTGGTCCTTGCCCATGGCGACCAACTGATGAAGGTTCGGGGTGGTCCCATCCCCAGCTAGCCCAAAGGCTTGTGCCACACCAAAGCCGTGCAAAGTGACAGTCATAGACTCATCTGTGCATCAGCTTCACAGACTCAAAAATAAAAGATTGCATCCAAACTGTTCAAATGGCTTTGCCCTCAAAACATCGTGCTGTGGATTTGGGTCTGAGTTGCAAGTGCCAAGGGAGCTTGTGAGGAAGTCCCCCTGGAAAATTCGCTAAACCTCATATTTCCAATAAAAATGATGTTCAGTGTCCGACCTCCTTCGCCGCTGCAAATAGCTTTGCTGTTAGCGTGCTCGAAGCTGTCCCCAGTGGTGCCAAAGCCTAGCCATCGAGGCGCAGTCACTTTCCTTCTACTTTCTCTCGAACTTCTTGGTTGAAGTTAGAATGTCACAAAAACTCCATCATATTGCCAGATTAACTGCAACAATTTGAAACACGGCAAAAGAATCGATTGCCTCACAGCTTGCGTTGCGCAAAACGAGGAGCCCCAACTCTGAGAGCCTCAACTTCAAAAGAAGTGTTCCCTCAAGTCTTGGGATTGGTGTCACCTGAGATTTTTCAAAAAATGCATCGACATCAGAACCCGGCCCACGGTTCCTGTGAGTTGCAATGCGAACCCAGCATGTAGTTTCAAGACTCTATCAGATTTCGTGGGGGGGTGGTCTATTTCAAGAACAACTTCTCACTCTTGAAGGGAACCCCCTAATCAATGAACCGGGCTTTTCGTTTCCAGGGTTGACATTCTCAACAGAATAACCAAATCCCTCCACGTGAGTTTGTCTCAAAATGTAAGTGTCGGATTGTATAGCCCCAAATGGGGAAAATGATAAAGGAAAATGATGACGAATAGTAGTATGTTCCCGATCCAAATTTTGAGAAAACACATGACCCCTTTCCTCCTGGCCAAGGCACGGGTTTTCAGTCGCAAAGCTTTCCGCAAATCTGCTTCCGTGTTGTGTGAGCAGCTCCCAGCGACGCTCTCTGCAAGCTGCCTGGCATACCCTAAAATACCCTAAATGGATTTTCAAAACTTGGAAAACTGATGAAAACTGTTCAATCGATTCGGGGCTAAATGTTCTTCAGTGCGTTGCATGCATGGCCTCCGTCAAATCGGCCACCAGGTACAGGAAACGGATCACACCACGACGTGCTTGAACTGCCTCGCAGAGGAAGCTTTGTGCGGCAACCAGCAGTGCTCTCAACTTCATATAGAAGGGTTTTAGAGGCATCACAATTCAAGGCAAATCCTATCGTAGTCATGATGCTTTTGCTGAGGAAATCTGGCCTCCAAATTCAGACCGGGACAAACTTAGAGCACCAGTGCTGTGTATCGCTGTGTATCGCTGTGGCACATCGAGCCTGCGAATCCTCTCTGTGCCCTTGCTGCGCGTGCACTGGGCTGCTGACAGGCGCAGGCAGCGGCAGGTCCTCCAGCAACGACTCCCAGCGCCATCGAGCCTCTAAAGCACGAGCCTGTCGAAGATGCTCTCTGTCCTTCACAGCACCGGTTTGGCGGTTCACTGGCGAATCATAGATATTATCGTGAACCTGCATTCAGCATCATTCAGTTGGGGATTACACAAAAGGTCTAGTTTACAGCAAAAACAGCCAGGCACAGCAAAAATCACTGCAGTTCATCGAATGTGTGATCTGTCATTGGTTGCATTTGTTGCATTGCAAGTCCTGTGCAGCTGCATCTGCTTCTTCTGCAATGTCATCCGGTATGTCTGCGGCATGGCTCTCGCCATGAAACATATTAAGTGTATTGACCACCTCTATCACACAGGGAATTCATTCCAACAAAATTGTGCTGATCTTCAGTTCCTCTTGTTTTTGTGTTTCTTCGACAGCTCCGCTTCGAAGACAAATACTTGCTTTGCAGTGGCGAGTTTGCCTTACACGCAGGAGGTAAAGTTTGATGCAATCCATCTCAGCAGTATTGCATTTTCAAAACGGGAACAGTCTCTGTTCTCGTCATGCAAAAGATGCAGAAAGTAAAGTTCAGATGGACGTTGACACTTTGTCAGGGATTTGTTCTCATCACAAAAGCCCTGGTACTGCTCAATTTAAGCACGTCTTTGTGTTACTGTGTATTCATATGTCTCATGTTATATGTCTATATTTTTACATATGTATTATTAGTTTGCAACTATATCTTAATCTACATGTTGTTCAGTGATCCTGAAGTACACTGCTGCTTGATGGTGATTAGGTGGACTAGTTTTGATTTTGATGCAAAAACGCATTCCAACTACCTGTTTTCAGCATACTCCGAGGGTGTCTAATTTGGTCTGTATATTTCAATTACTTTCAGTTTTTGATCGGGCCAAAATTCAACATAAATCCCCTTACCCTCTAATTTTATATATATTCTATCTACTTTAGGATCACTATACATATTATATATATATAGAGATAGACATTCTCTATCCATATATATATATATTTCGTTTATGATGCTGGACCCTGCTTCTATGGGAGTATCTGAAAAGTAATAAAACTAACCAAATATATTGGATGGATCACCATGAATCATTAAGTCAATATGTAATTTCATGCATTGCAATCATGTGATCCTGCCCAGAAGTTTGTTCGTGTTGCGTCCTTGTACTTGTGGGTGAATGGATTCTGTGCAGATTCTCAGTTTATGACTCAATCCAACCCTCATTGGGCCTACACAAACCCAGGAATGACCATCACAAAGTGTTCAACAGATTGCCAACTCTATCCCCATGTTCGTATCAAGGATGACCCCAAGTCAAACAATTTCAACCATACTTATATATATATATACATATATACATATACATATACATATATATATGTTTTCTGTTGTTTCCCCAACTCCACATCAGGACTCGTTTTTACATGTACTCTGCAAGGCTCAAGTAGCATCTTTGGCTACTGATGCGCGGTGATTCTACTGTGGGACCCTGGCCTTCTGTGTGACCTGGGTCGTCTTGTCGGCATGCTTGTGCACCTTGGCAAGGGCCAAATTCTATCCCAGATCCTGAAGAGTTGCTGGTTTCAGGCTATTGCACTGCATTTTGCGGACAAAAAGTTGAGTCGGTGAGGAGTCAAAGAAAACATTGCCGGTCAAAACGAAACATTATCAAATGGATGCACAATAGCACGATGACTATAGGGCAGTCAAACCAAAAGAATCCGAATGGAAATCATAAAAAAAATGAAATCACCGGGATGCCCAAAAAAAAGTGCTGAAACTATTGACTATTTCCGATGTTGGTTAACTTGTCTTTTGGGGACCCCACTGACCAAGTTGGCACCTTGCTCCATCTCTGCCACTTTGATGCGAGATGGCATCCCCAGCTGGCGTCACTGCTGGATTTGCAGCGGAATCCAGCTTTCTTATAACACCTGCGTGCCCGGTCCTTGGTTCTTGATGGTGATATGGGCACCAGGTTGAGTAGATTGCCGGGGTTCTAAAGCCTAAAAGAAAGAAGGAGAGGAAAGAAAAACTAGAATTCAAACACTGTATCAGAATGAACTGTATCAGAATTCGGCGGGCTCGGCTCCAATCCCAATTACATCCTGGGAATATATTGAGTCCCAAATACATTAGGAATGTTAAGGGCCCTCATATTGCGCGACTAAATTCTTAAATCATCAATAAAATCAATTCTGCCAAGTTTCCTTCAAAAATCGAAAGTTGAGTGCACGTCTGACGGTTTCGTACCAATGCGTTTGGCGAGTTTTCCATCCCATCTCTCTAAAGTACTGCGCCTGCCGCGCAAAGTGAAGCCAGGTCATACGAAGTGCTGCACCTGTTACGCAAAATCATCTTAGCAAAACCTGAAGATTTGATGCTCCAAAGCGCATCCCCTCTCAGAAAATCAGCACCCTGGCCCTCACCTCCTAAAATGTGCATCTCGGTTTCTGGTGGTGTTCCGGGGCTGGGGTGCTTTTGGCGTTTTGACTTCGAAATGTGCTTCGCGCCGCAGCGGCGTGCAATTTTTGATCTCTCATCACTCATCCGACCAGATGGTTCTACACCCGCCGCTTTAGCGAACAGAACGTTGGAACTAAAGGACCGGATAACCCCACAAGTCATCTTCTTCCAATAAACAGAAACAGTGCTTTGAAGCGGTACGGAGAAGGCAGGAAACACCAAGGAGATATTGGAGGATCGATTATTTGAAAAAGTCGTATGTAAGGGAGCCGTGTCTGAAAGAGTTCTGTGTGAGAGAGTTGTGTGTGTGTGTGAAAGATTGTGTGTGACAAAGCCCTGTGTGTGTGTGTGACAAAGTTGTATGTGAGAGAGATGTGTGTGACAAAGTTGTGTGAGACAAAGTTGCGTGTGAAAGAGGTGAGTGGCTGGCCAGTGCCATACGTGCCAGTGCCACACCTGCCATGCAGATGGAACATGGATGTCGCCAAGGGCCACGCCTGCCACGCAAAGTGCCGCGGCGTCACCGACCAGCGGCGCTACCAGACCCAGCCGAGTACCATAAGTGCCACGCCTGCCACGCAAAACCAGCGTGGATGTCACCAAGTGCCACGCCTGCCACACAAATGGAACGTGGATGTCGCCAAGTGCCACGCCTGCCACGCAAAGTGCCGCGGCATCGTTGTGTGTGAAAGATTGTATGTCACAAAGCTGTGTGTGTGTGACAAAGATTGTGTGCGACAAAGAGTTGTGTGTGAAAGATTGTGTGTGACAAAGTTGTGTCTGAAAGATTGCGCGTGAATGACTGTGTGTGTGTGACAAAGTTGTGTGTGACAAAGAGTTGCGTGGAAGATTGTGTGACAAAGTTGTGTGTGAAAGATTCTGTTTTGGAAAGATTGTGTGTGAGAAGGTTGTGTGTGTGTGCGTGGGAAAGATTGTGCGTGTGGGTGTGTGCGACAAAGTTGCGTGTGTGTGTGTGTGACAAAGTTGCGTGTGTGACAAAGTTGCGTGTGTGACAAAGTTGCGTGTGTGAAAGATTGTGTGTGACGAAGAGTTGTGTGTGGAAGATTGCGTGTGTGTGTGTGTGACAAAGTTGTGTGTGACAAAGTTGTGTGCTTGAAAGATTGTGTGTGACAAAGTTGTGTGTGTGTGTGAAAGATTGTGTGTGTGTGAAAGATTGTGTGTGTGTGTGACAAAGTCGTGTGTGAAAAATTGTGTGTGGCAAAGTTGCGCGGAGGAGGCGGCAGGGGCGGACGACAGGATACAAAACCAAAAACAAGAACCCCACACAAAGATGTGGGGAAAACACATTGTTTCGCGACTTTTCTACCTCTTTGCGCACTCTCCTTTGTCGCTGCACCTGTCCATAATTTGACTTCTAAACTTCCTTCGACAAAAGAAAGAACATTCTTGAAAAAAATCAATGTTCCTTTGTGAATATTTGCAATCTTCCTTTCAAAGAAATATTCAGCCTATCCTTGAATGAAGCTCACCCCCGCTCCCACTAAATCTGCATGATCATTTTCTGCATGACCATTTTCTAAGAAAATACACCACTTCTTCAAAGTAATTGTTTTGAAGACAAGGTAATCCTTTAAATAAGAAGCAGTATTCTTGCAGAAAAAATGTAATATGTGAAAAGATGCAATACATCCTTTCATGAAGTTCAGACTCCCTCGCACTTTTCTGCACGACATGCACTTTGAAGGACGGAGTTCACTTCTTCAAAATAATGCTGCCTGTTTTGTTCAGATGCCTCACCCATATGGAAGGGCATGCTGCATACATACAACCACAATCTGTTTCTTTCAAAAGATAACCATGCTCTCAAGGGTTCTACTTCATAGTGATCCTTCTTTTGCACTAGATATTGCATGCTTTTCAATGAAATGGTTCACAAGCTTGTGAGGGAAGCTTTGCGCATAGTTGCATGAACACTTTCTGTAAGGAACAGCAACCTTGTTTAAAATAATTGCTCAAAGGATTCCATTCTGGAAAAATGCTCCCCTTCCATAAATCCCTTTATCTCTTTCAAAGAAACTGTCTCTTTGAAAATATCTCTATGTGTTCCCGAATAGAATTGAAAATGACAGAAACGGAACAAAGCAACAGCATCGATCAGTCAGCACCTTTTGTTATGCAGTTGGCTTTGCGGCTGTGTCTCTGTCAGATGCCAATCGCATCTAT
>Ga0126342_10007298_pt1 | contig 19709 bp, 13 predicted proteins | sample Cyp1metagenome_FD_92528 | JGI IMG/M metagenome (GOLD analysis project Ga0126342, IMG submission 92528) | Coral microbial communities from Lord Howe Island, Old Settlement Bay, Australia - Cyphastrea 1 metagenome | ecosystem: Host-associated > Invertebrates > Cnidaria > Coral ... | reverse complement strand
TGGGAAATTTATATTCCCTAAATACCCTGGTTGATCTTCCCAATTGAATGTAAAGTCTAACGTTTGATATCCCCAAGTGTACAGCATAGAAGGGGTGTGGGCGAATCGGGGTGTTTGCGCGTAGTTATACCATGGTATACCACCAACCAGCATTTTCCATGGTGATTTCATGGTGGTTTAAATGATGGTAACTATAGCACTATTTTATGATGTTTGAAGAATGATTTAGTGATGAAATGGTGATTACGTAATATATGTTTACATATCACATATAATGACAAGATGAATTATGTAATGGTATATATATATATGTATTAATGGTGGTTTAATAATGACTACTGGGCAAATCATAGTGACCTCACTGTGACCTCACTGGAATTATAGTTAGTAAAAGGAAATCATCACCAATTTCAGGGCAGTGAAATTTAGCAACATTTACCCAGATGATTTAGTGGTGATTTGAATGAAAATTCATGACGCTTAAATCACTTAATGGTGATTTCATGGTGGTTTAATGGGGATTTACTCTTCAAAAGCAATGTTGGTTGATGATGACATGTGTTTCTTTCCACAGTTTTGACCCGCCCAGGATGATCTGCGACGCTTGGTCTCACCTCGTGCCTCGTGTCTCTGAACATGGGGTATGCCCGCAAAATGCGAAGTTTCTATGGAATTTTTATGGTGATTGGATGAATGGATGAATTGAATTTCTATGGAAAAACCTAGGGTTTCTATGGAATTTCTATGGGAATTTTATGACCTCGGATGATTTCTGAATGGTGATTTCCACAGGGTTTTTGGAGATCACCTGTAGGGGGCCTCTGCGGTTTCGAGGACCGAGAAGATATTCTCATTGGAGTCTCTACCAAACAGATAGTACATTCAACAGATACTGTAGATTAGAGTAGGCTTGATTAGAGAGATTAGAGTAGAATAGATTAACTTTTGATAGATTAGAGTAGAGTAGACTAGATTTGATTATTTAGATAGATAGATAGATAGATAGATACATAGATACATAGATAAATAGATAGATAGTTAAACAGATAGATACATAAATATAGATGAATAGATATATCTATATATGCATAGATATAGCTACATTGATTTAGATACATAGATAGATATTGTATTATGCAACATTTATGTATATATATATAATGATATCATTATTCAGGAGTTATATATAGGAGTCGGTTGTTTCGTTGCGAGGTACCAAACTCATCATCCTTTGTTCTCCTGGAAATCCCACCGGCGGAGCAGTCGGACTCAGTCGGAGGAAGGGGACGAAGGGGAAGCGACCAGCGGACGAAGGAAGTGCGAAAGAAGCCGCTGTTTTGTTGCTAACAGGTTGCCCACGTTGTAAATAACTCACTTCATGTTGGTCAAATTTGAGTCCCTTATATCAACAGGATGTGAAGCCCCCAAGATATAAGTTGTTTTAGATTCACCCCAGTAACTAGTTAGTTATAAATACCATAAACCATAGTTATTGGAGTTATAAACCAACTTAGCTATCTTGGGGGCCTCACATTGTAGTGTTTATAAAAGCTGTTAAGAAGAATTATGATAGTAGTGTTCACAAACAATAGCTGAAACATCATTTTTAGTGGTCAATTTATGAAAATTGGTTTGTACTACGTAATGAATAGCTGGTTCATGATCATGGGATTAAACAAGATTCCTAATCCATCATATGGATACCGGGACAGCTATTGACCAACCAGTCAAATTTAAACTAGTCAGTCTAATAGAATTGATCACTGCTCATTTGGTCAAATCTTATTGGTATCTTGACATGTGATTTGATCTTCCATCCCAATCTGGAATGATTACCCTCTGGTAAACGTTTACATAGCTGTTGAAAATCACCATTTTTAATGGGTAAATCAACTATAAATGGCCATGTTCAATAGCTAAATTACCAGAGGGTATTTGCCATCTTCACCCTGGTTGGTGTTTTCCCAGCCGTTGATTACTTCTGCCAGATCAAGCAGCGCTAAAAATGGGGGGCCCATGGTGTTTGTGCTGTATATCTTGTGTTTCTCGTCATAGGCCCCTACAGTTATAGCATGTTTTGGCCCTTAGCACCTCTAAGTGACCACATACTCATATTCTGATGGGTGTATATGTACAACATTCAATTTTCTGGTGGTTAAACCCTTCGACTTTTTTTTTGCTGTTTGCCTACCACTGGATGTCAGGGTGCCCTATGTTTGGACAAATCCTCTTGTTGCCATCCCATTCTGAAATACTTTGACCCTCAGATGCATAGAAATTGTGAAAAGTCCCCCATTATGTGGTAATGTGGTATAAGTACCATGATTTATGTGGTTTATGTTCACCGTAAATCATGGTTTTCATGGTGAAAAGTACAATTTTTCACGGTCACTGTTTCGGACGTGTTTCGGGCGCCTCGGGCTCTGAGGTCCTGACCTCGCAGGATTTGGACGCGGTGGCGGATGTGGCTCGGGAGTCCGGTGCTTACGTCCTGAGTGATGAGATCTACTCGAGGCTCCGGGGCTTGATCTCGGAAAATCATGGGAAAACGATGGGAAAATATGGGACATGTTTGTGGCCCCTTTTTGGGGCCCCGGACCATATGGACCATATGGAAACTTCATGAAACTTATGGGTAAGATGGGAAACTGAGCGGAGGGGCAGAGTGCTTCCAACTCTCCCAGCTTGACATTTCTGATCAATCCATGTAAGACGATGAACCCACTAGCTGATTATTTCAATCTTTGGGGATGACTGGGGTAATCGGGAATATGTACTATATATATACAGTTTAATATATATATATATATATATACAGTTTAATATATATATAATATAATATATATATATAATATATATAGTTAATATAATATGTATATATATATATATATATATTATATTCTGCGACTCATGTTAATCAAAATCCGAATCATCAATCAAAACTTGAGATGGAGACCCTCAAGTAATTTAGCCCTAGCTGGAACATCATCCATGGCTTTGATGATTATCCCACTCTCCCATTCAAGTCGTTGGGATTTCCCATATTAAATGGCCAGATGGTAGGGTAATCCCCTGAATTTTCTGGTTGAATCTCATTTATAGGTGCTTAAATACCAATATCATCCCGATTCGTTATATTCTTACATATGGTCTTACATATATTTTTACATATACATATATACATATATACTCGATATATACAATTTTTATATATATACATACAACACATATAATTATATATATATATATATACATACAATATACAATTTATATATATTTACAATATATATATTATATACAATATATATATATATACAATATATATATATACAATATATATATACAATATATGTATATATACAATCTATATACATCTAAAATCATTTAACACATTATTTCCCATGAAAAATTAAGATTGATATTTCCCCAGCCCAGCATTAGCTCTCAGCCGCGCGCAGTCTCATTTTCGATGGCCAGCACGATACCATTCTGCTACGAGAGGCTCAGGGGAACTGGATATGATCCATAACATCATGTTAATTATGTATATATATAAATGTAATATGTATATATTTTAGTTCTTACATAATTATATATATAATACTCATTATTTATAATATATATATATATATACTATTTTTATATATATATACTATGTATATATATATTATATTTTATATATATTATATATTTCAGTATATGTTAAGTTCTATGGTCAGCAATGTCAAACGCATATTTGTTGATCTCCCCTGGGGTTGTTGTGAATCTGGGAGGGATGCCATTTGATACTAGCAGATGACATCACTGGGGTGCATACCCTCTGGTAAACAAACATAGCTATTGAAAATTGCCATTTATAGTGGATCTATCCATTAAAAAATGTGATTTTCCATACTTACGCTAGTTTACCAGAGGGTAGTTTCAACACTAGGATAACTTGGTCTATGATAGTCTTTATTTGGCTCTCTAGGTGGGTGATCCTTACCAAATGACTGAAGAAAAATGAAACATAGGATGAAAGAACCAAGAACCAGTCCAATTTTGTATATACCCTCTGGTAAACGTTTATGGAAAATCACCATTTTTCTTGGGAAAATCCACTATTTCAATGTCCATGGCTTCAATAGCTATTTTGACATAACCAGAAGGTACATATTTTGACCAGTTCTCCAGGTTGGTGAAAATTCCAGGTTTCAACACCCAGATGTTCATCATCCTTTGGATCTTTGCAGTTACTGTACCCTCCGAGTTGTGGATGACAGATGACTATTTTTTTGGTAAATTATATACAGTAACATAGCTATGATATAAAGTAACATAGCTATAGTATTTTTTTGGTAGATGTACTCTCCAGATGACTATAACATAGCGGTAGCTATCTAAAACCCCGATGTTCAATAGGTAAATCATCAATGGGCTGTAGTCCATGGTTATGTTAGATTACCAGAAGGGCATTCTTTGCTCCTTGGACGAAAATGAATGACTAAAGTGGTGCCCCAGTTTGTTAGCTAAGTTGGCAAACACAACACCAATATACTCCAAATTCACTCCGGGTTTATGATACATAACTAGTTAATTGGGGTTATAAACCAGCTTAGAACTGAGGGGGCGCCGCCTTGACTAATAATGACTATCACTGAAAACTGCCCGCACGATTTGGAAACTAAAACTGTGGGGATAATATGCAGCAACGGATACTGTTTGGCGTTTTTGAAGCCCAGCAAAACTGATTTCGAGTGAACCACACACGTTTTCGTTCTTTTCGGCTAGAAGTGGAACGGGTTGTCATCCATCTTATATGATTTATATGGATGATCTGACCCCACTACTTTTTTGAAAATGGACTGTATGTGACTGTATCACTGAACAGTAGACACAATGTATATGCACATATATGTACATAATACACGTCCAATGTGTATATACATATATATATGTATGCAAATACATACATACAGAGTCATATATATATATATATATATATTATTCATATATAAATATGTATTACATATGCATTACATATGTATTACATATGTATTATATATATATATATATATATATGTATATTACATATGTATTGCATATGTATTGCATATGTAATATATATATATATATATTACATATGTATTACATATGTATTGCATATGTATTGCATATGTATTGCATATGTATTGCATAAGTAATATATATATATATATTACATATGTATTACATATGTATTGCATATGTATTGCATATGTATTGCATAAGTAATATATATATATATATATATTACATATGTATTACATATGTATTGCATATGTATTGCATATGTATTGCATATGTATTATATATATATTACATATGTATTACATATGTATTGCATATGTATTGCATATGTAATATATATATATATATATTCCATATGTATTACATATGTATTACATATGTATTACATATGTATTGCATATGTATTGCATATGTAATATATATATATATATTACATATGTATTACATATGTATTACATATGTATTACATATGTATTGCATATGTATTGCATATGTATTATATATATTACATATGTATTACATATGTATTGCATATGTATTGCATATGTATTATATATATATATTACATATGTATTAGATGTGTATTACATATGTATTGCATATGTATTGCATATGTATTGCATATGTATTATATATATATATATATATTACATATGTATTACATATGTATTGCATATGTATTGCATATGTAATATATATATATATATATATATTACATATGTATTACATATGTATTACATATGTATTGCATATGTATTGCATATGTATTGCATATGTATTGCATATGTATTGCATATGTATTTTGTATATATATATATATATATTACATATGTATTACATATGTATTGCATATGTATTGCATATGTAATATATATATATATTACATATGTATTACATATGTATTGCATATGTATTATATATATATTACATATGTATTGCATATGTATTGCATATGTATTGCATATGTAATATATATATACATATATTACATATGTATTACATATGTATTACATATGTATTTCATATGTATTACATATGTATTACATATGTATTGCATATGTATTGCATATGTAATATATATATATTACATATGTATTACATATGTATTGCATATGTATTACATATGTATTGCATATGTATTGCATATGTATTGCATATGTATTATATATATATATACATAATATCTATGTGTTTTATAAACTATTCTTTACACATAGAGGCTCCGAGCCAGCACAGGGCATGCCTGAGCGCTGCGTGTTACTGGATGGCTGCAGCAAGGCATTCGTCGGGCTCCCTGGGAAGGAACGGGGAAATCATGGGGATGTTTGACTCATCTAACCAGGATTTACTGGATTTAGAAACTTACATAATGGTTAATATATGGTTAATATATGGTCAATGATGGTTAACAATAATATAAAATAAACCATAGAGTTTCTGATGATATACCCTCTGGTTATTTGTTACATCGCCATGGTTAAGCCATGGCCCATAGAAATAGATGGTTTACCGAACTTAAAAATGGTGGATCTTTCCATGGCTATGTAAAAAATAACCAGAGGGTACTGGATTTAGACACTTATTATAAGTTGATGAGCTGCACGCCTCAAAGGAAACTAATCGTCATTATATTCGGAAACTAATATAATATATTTGGGGTTTAACTGAGCTTTACCTTCTCTAATTCAACTTAGCTACTGAAAATTGCCCATTTATAGATGAATTGTACATCAAAATATATTAATAGTGACGATTTTCAATAGGTGTGTTAAATTTTAAGATATTATATCCCAAATATGACTCTGTTGTGATGCCACCCAGTTACTAACTGGGATGCACATCCAAGCACATATGTGTGACATATTAAGGCGGATGGTGCCCCAGTTTGGCAGAATGATCCACATGATCATTCAAATGAGAACGCGTCATAATATTTAATGATTCACCAGTGAGCTTGTTTTGGGAATAGGGTACTTACAGCAAAATCTATTTATCATCATTCTTCCTACAAGGTGGTGCCACTCAGATATAAGTTGATTCATAACCCCATGAACTATGTATATATATATTCATATACACAATATGCATCATAAACCCTAGTTATTGGAGTTCAACGTTTACCGATGTTTCGCGATTCCGACCTGGGCCACCACCGAAAAAAAACGTTTCGGAGCCAGGTAGCTCTATGGGATCAGGTCATAGAGCTCCCATGCTGTGGACCCATATATGTGAATGAGCTTTACAGAACTCTTGTTAATTGATATACACACTCACATATATGTATATATATAATATATATATATATATATATATATTATATATTATATATAATATATATATATATATTATATAATTATATATATTATATATTATATATATACATTTGTTTTCCCAGTATTGATGGAACATTGAAACAGATTAATTGATATATATATATGTGTGTGTGTTCATATGTTCTGTCATTGTTGTAGATATATTTATATACCATGAAATCCATGTGGCTTTACCACATTGGTAGAAAATATTGTATAAATTCATATGACTATATATAACTGTATAGATAGATAGATATATATATATACATGCACATTTCTTTAATGGATCCAAAACTTATCTAAAGTTATGGACACATTTATACATGTCAATGTGGATCCATACATTGTTCTTATAATTCCCTAAACTATGTATATATATTTTAAAATCAGTATAAACCCAGATGCGAACTAAAATACTCACACACACACACACCGGATTGACTATAGATGTATCAACCATAAAATCAATATTATTTTGACTTTCCCATATGGGTAGATCATATATGTTAATTTCATATAATTCTATTCATAACATTTTATATGAGTCTTTAAATAATCATATAAACATGTATATATATAACTTTATTTACAAGTATGAATAACTTTGCAAATGATATTTATATATATAACTTCATGTATAACCTTATTTTCTGACTTTATATAATACATACTAACCAGGTATAAACATATAATTTTGCAAATAATATAGTCTAACATTATTAAATAACCATATATTATAATAAACCACCAACCAGTGTAGCTGGATCAGTATCCCATTACCAAGTGTTTTAACTATGTCCCTTCAACCACTATTAATCACTACTAATCCATCTATTAATCAATCTATTAACCCACTAGTAATACGTGTATAGTTGATAGATAGATGTTGATATATTTGTTTTTTTCCTTTTCCCAGGTTCGCTCGGGTTTGTGGTGATGATATCATTTAACGATCTACTTAGATGAATAGGAAAGCAAATTATCAATCATGGCTGGTTGGGAACTCCCATAAATAACATTATTAAACAACCATATATATATATATATATCATAATATATTTCATAATATATGGGACAATCCTTCCCATTGACTAATATTTTTCAAGATGGTCATACCCTGCTAAGCACCAATAAGTTAAATATATGTATTCTATTCAAGGTTATTCAAACATATTGTTATTAAACCGCATATATGGATATATTCTATTGTAACCATATATTATATACCAAGTGTTTTAGCCAACGATATTATTCTATTATATACACCACCCATATATTGTCCCTTTAACCACTATTAACCACTATTAATCCATCTATTAATCCATCTATTAATCCATCTATTAATCCATTTATTAATCCATCTATTAATCCATCTATTAATCCATCTATTAATCCATCTATTAATCCATCTATTAACCACTATATTATGGTTACTCAATATAAATAACATGAATCAATAACCATATAATAACCATATATATATATATATACATATACATACCCTCTGGTTATTTGTTACATAGCCATGGTATAGATGGCCCATAGAAATAGATGATTTTCCCATTAAACATATTTAAACATGGTGATTTTCAATAGCTATGTCAAATTAACAATTATTAAATAAACATATATATATATATATCTATATATAACATGAAATCCACCAAGGCGATGACGGGCTGGCGCCTGGGCTTCGGCCTCTTCCCCAAGGAGCTGGTGGAGCCTGCGCGGAATTTGGCCATCAACAGCTGGACCTGCGACTTTGCTGGTGAAAACCCTGGAAAAATGCTAGGAAAATGCTGGAAAATGTTGGAAAACCATGGGAAAATGCTAGGAAACCATGGGAAAATGCTGGAGAACCCATGGGAAAATGGTGATTGAAACCAAGAAAAATGAGGATTTCACTGATTTTTAGATGGCTAAGTTGGTGAAGGTAAGAATTGGATTTATGGTGGTTATTGTTGAACTAGGTATTGGGGTTTGTAAAATTACTTTCTGAGGAGCACCATCTGATATCCTGTGGATTTTTCATTTCAATTGATGCAACTACTTGGTAGTATTCATACCTGGAAGTGCATTGTGTAGATGGACCATATAATGCGTGTATACAGCGTACAGTTCTAGATAGTCTCTGAATAGTGCATGTAATCTCTCCAAATGTTTCGATTCATCCCCACTATTGCTGGGTATGCGCCCATGAATGTCGCTTACTACTCCATGATTGCTGGTCTTAGTCGGAGATGGGTTGCCTCCTGTGTTGCTGAAATCACCCCATGATAAATGTGAGTTTCCAGGACGGTGAATCATACAGCTACCCTTCAACAGCCTCCAAAATGTTCTGAAAAAAGTCCACCTCGCTGGGTGAGTCTATTTTCCCCTCAAAAAACGCGTAGCAAACAACGAACAATGTCCCCAGTGTCCCCAAAAAAAAGTCACAGCGAACCCCAGCAGTTCACGCTGAGGCATTCCACCCTTCGTTGCTGCTGGTGCTATCACTGCACTGGATACGCCTAAGGACCGATGGCCACACTGAGTGACGCTGATTCGCGGGCGACGTTTGAGTCATTGGGGAAACACATCCAGAATGGTTTATGGGCTATCCATGGCCATGAACGGACCAGGAGAAAAAGGAACCCTCAAAAAGATAGAAAAGTGAATTTTCACTCATTTTCGCGTGGATTTACCTTTACCATCTGGCTATTTAACAGTTCGCCATGGAAAATCCACCCATTTTTAAGTTCAATAAACCATCTATTTTCTATGGGCCATCTATACCATGGCTATGTTAAATAACCGGAGGGTAGAAATAAGATGAGAATAACACTGATAAAGTGATATTGGTGTTATGTCATCTTATCTCTACATTATGATGTAGCCAATGTTGTACAAAACACATATTAAGACATACTAATGCAGTAAAGGTAAAGGAACCAACTCCCACACCATACTTAACTGCCTTAAATGTACCATGTGGCGGGTCTGAAATCTTCAAAACATCGGATTTCCCATGTGTTTTTGCATGTTTTTGCATTTATGGAAGATGGTTTGCACCCAGCCAACCTCTTAGATTCCCCAGGAAGAGCTGGACTACATGCGTTTGGAATACGCCGCCAGGCGCGAACTGAAGGGACTGAGTAAAGTCAGGGACCAGGTCTGGCCAGGGTCCATTGCGTGTTTTTCATGTGTTCAGAAAGTCTTGTTGGATGCGTTCATTGCGTTTCCGTTTGTAAGGCTTCGACCCACAACAGTTGTTTCATTGATCATCAAACCAATCTGGTTGGTGGTTTGAGACATGAATGGATATATGTTCATAGTTGGGATGATGATCCAATCTGACAATTGGGTAAATAATCCATTCATCCATAGTATGAGATCAAACCATTCTGACAATATGGTGATGATCCAATAGTTGGGGGGTTGATGAACATGAATGGATTATTTTTCAGGGGGGTAGGTCAACCACCAATTCGCAGATCTCGATGCAGATCTCGATGGTCATTCCAGGAGACACATGGCAGTGGCAGTGGCGATGGATATTGATGATAGATACTTTCATATACAGGCCCGAAGGTTTATAAACCTTTATAAACCAACTGTTAATGGATTTATATGGATTTATGATGACTGTGAATAAATAGACATTAATATGACTGTGAATGGATTTATAAACGTTTATAAACCAACTCTAACATAGCTAGGACCATAGCTGGCTGGCATAGCGCACCACCGACCCAATCGATTTTCATCGCTAGGCGCGATTTGCTCTTCGAAAGGCTGAATCAGTTGCCAGGCATCTCTGTGGCCGTGAAACCTGCGGGTGCCATGTGCGCCACGATGGCGGGATGAGGGACCAAGGGGACCATGGAAGAAACCATGGGAAGAAACCATGGGAATAGCATGGGATGTATATCACATGTCGGAATCGGAATAAATATACGTACCGTATAATATATATGCTAGATGATATGTTAGGACAAGTCAGAAGATATGTCAGACTATACATGTGAGTTGATATATGTAACATAGAGCAAATGTCTTAGCGTTCCAGATGAGTTTTTTGTTGGTGGTGTACATCGTACATCCCACCGTTTTAGCGTTAAATTCTCCCCTTGATCCCTTGTCATGTCTACCAGGTATTTGTTAGCGAACGTCACCGGGACCTCGCTGAGTTCCAGAGACTTTGCGGATCGCTTGTTGCAGGTGCCAGCAGATGGTAGCTGGGTTTGATCCTGGGGGACAATGTCTTGGAGCCATCAATCCATTATAATCCAGCATCCAAAAGAAATCCGTAGCATCATCCAGCATCCAAAAGATTCCCTCCAGGGATGAGGCAACTGAGGCAGTGACATGTGATAGAAGGCTGGGTGGTGGTTTCAATATGTTTCAATCATGTTTTATGTTCCGTAATATATGAGATAATCCTTCCCGTTGACGAAGTCATATTTTTCAAGATGGGCACATTGCACCACCAACCAGATAAGTTAATCACTATTAGTTACCATTAATACACTATTAATGATTATTAATCACTATTAATCACTATTAATGACTATTAATGATGGTTATTGCACCACCAACCAGAAGGTCTGATGAAGTTGAAATATTGCCAAATCTCTGGAGTTGAGAGTTGGGGACCCAATGGTACTCCAGGTCACAGGCAGCGACGAAGTTAAAGATTTTGCAACAAGATGCCCTTTATTGTAGAGAAAACACATATTATCATCCAAGTAATTTGTCACTTAAGTTATAAGCAACTTTTGGAACTATTAAGGGCTATAACAAGCTATAAGTGTCTTCTTCGGGTCCCAAAACTCAGCGCCATCATTTCAGGAGGAGGCGGTTTCGCTCTTGGACGGTCGCTACTTCGGAGATGGAGGCGAGGGTTTGGTCAGGACAGGGCGGGACTCCATGGGGTTTGAAAACCATGGAGCCGCAGGGGCTTTTTCGGTAGGTGATGGGTCAATTTATTGAAGGTGAAGCCGTGAAGTCCGGACTGTTGAGATTTCACCTGAAGATGTTGAGTATTTTTTGCAATTTTGGACCTATTCCCGTGTCAAGTGCACATGAATCTGAACATTCCCCACCCATGTTACCAAATTGTTGCAGTTCACCAAGTCGCCATTCAGAATGGTTGGCTAGTGCTCATACGTGATCAAAGGTGGGGCAATTGATATTAGATGCATATATATATATTATTTAATTATATATATATAATATATATACACTATCATATAGTAGTTTTTCTAGTATATATTTAGACACATGTAGATTGATTAGCCGGTATTCCCTATGGATCCAGATACTTCCTGAGAAGGGACTGGCCCAAGGCCTAGTCATCATACATCCCAGTGAAACTTCCTCAAAAGGTACTGCTGGATCTGGACCGTTATTGACAGCAAGTGAATGATCATCCACATAGCAACAATTTGCAACAATAAGTTAATCATCATTAATCACTATCAATCACCATTCATCACTCCATAATAATATATGGGATATTATGGGATGTTATCGCTCCGATTGACGAAGTCATATTTTGAAAAAGTTATTGCACCAACCAGATAAGTTAATCACTATTAGTCACCATTTTCATACACTAATGATTATGAATCACTATTAATCACTATTAATCACTATTAATGACTATTAATGATGGGCACATTGCACCACCAACCAGACTATTCATACACCAGACGGGTGGTGAAAACCACCCTTCCAGGATCTCCTTCGCTCAATCCCGTGAGCGCTTGGAGGAAGGATGTGCGTCTCGGCACCGGGAACTGGGTCTATTCGATGTTTTTCGAAGATAGTACCGGTGGTTCTGAATTGATCACTTAAATCGAGTGGTTGGTTTTCAACACGAATTGATATAAGTACTAACAAAACCCCATTTATAGAATGTATAATCCCATAGAAATAACCAGTTATAACTAATAAATGGCCATAACTCTAGTTGGTTGAACACGCCATCGATTCGATGGTACTGCTCGAATCGAGATTCGATATATCTACAGTCGGATGGGTGGGCACAAGCCACGGGGTCTCGCCCCACATGGTGGCGTGCCAAATGAGGCATGTAGTTTTTTTGGTGGTTGACTGTTCGAACGGTGAAAAAAAAATGGCGACTTCACTGCTGAAGCTCACGATAAATGGTTAGGATCGGGGAGATCCTCCAAACATGTTTACTTCAGGCTTGGAAGTATAGTTTACCCAGATGGTTGTAAGTTAGAAGCATGAATTATGGACAAAGATGGCGGCCCAAACACAAAGGATGGGCAAATCGGCACATCTATCAAAAACAAGATGGGGATTAAAATAGCGAGAAACAGTGGTTTGATGTGGGGTTCTACTATTGAATGGGATTTGGATTTCCCCCTTGGAGAGCCTGCCAGTATTTCATTCAGAAAACAGGGACAACGGAGGTTTCTTGGGGCTCAGGTAACAGTGATTTTGCTGGTTTTGTTCCATCAGACATCAAGCAAACGGTGTCACCTAAATAGAGGTTCCATGGTGATCCCTCAAAAAGTCAAGGACTCAAGAAAACACACAGGGGTAGTTTTACTTGCGTTTTTCTCTGGGTAGCCCATGTCTCAAGTTTTCCCTTTGCTTTCAGGATTCGGCCCTTGAATCCAGTCTATCGTTTTTTTTTGCTTAGTTGGCTTTTGAACGCATCAGGAACGAATCAAAAACTTTCTGATGCGTTTGAAAGCTTAGCCGGCTCAGCCAAGTTGCCAGGCATTGCACATTGCAATGCCTGGCAATGGTTGGCAGCTATCAGAGCTAGTGGATCAATGAATTCTCCTCCACGCAAGAATAAATGGAGCAGCTTTCCTGAACATGAGGGAGATAGTTGCTTGGTAGGTAAGTTTGATACTTACCATTTTTTCCAAATGAGTTTTGTAGCAGTATCCGGCTAGACCTTTATACTTGGTCTAGCATGGCAAGTTTGGTTTACCACAATCAAGCATGCTGGTGTTTTTGAGATACGGAGTAATTGTTCTTAAACATGTTGGCTTACCTCACCAAAGAGAATCACATCAGGGCGTACTTGCAAAGCATCTCGTAGTGCTAACAGCTGTACATAGTTTGCAAGGTCAGTTGCACAAAGTTGCACCGATGCCTGTCAGTATTGTTTCTGCAAAAAAAAGTCTTGCCGTAGAGTGGAGACAGCTCAAGATTGGAGTGCCTAGACATAGATGTTGCTCTTTGTCCCAGACGCACTATCTGTGTTTACCTATAGATGCATACATATTTGCATATGATGGCAGGTACCGATGTACGTTGATTATGTTTATATATGAACTGTTTGAAAGAGTTGTTGGTGTGTCTACTATTGTCTACTCATTTTGCGAGGGTTACAATCTAAAGTGACTCAGAAGCCCACAGATAGATTCACACTTGCAAGCATACGAAGCTAAAATATCCAGATAGGTACGCTGAATGCACGTTCATGTATAACATTCATAAATTCTCAGAGTGTTTTTTTTGTTAACAGAGCATTGGGGAATCAATGCGTGTCATCTTTGGTATTTTTCGGCTGGAACTATGACATGGAATCCATTGGCACGTTCTCCCTCGGGCTTCACCACATGCAGCTCTTTAGTACTTGTTGATGTATCTTGATATTATATATATAATATAATATGATATCATAATAAAATCTAATACACTACCATATATTACATATATTTCAAGAAATAGGAATTCCCATATATTGTTTTCAACCTTCATCCGTTTAATGAATACTAAGATTTCCTAGAATATATCTATATACATTATTTGTGTATATATATATACATATATATACATGTATATATATATATATACATATATATATATACATATACATATATATATACATATATATATATATACATATATATACATACAGTATGTACATGTTTGAGTTTATGTATGATATTTATGACTCACTCTGCAGCCATGGCAAAGTCACCAAAAGCTGGTCCGTGCGTCGTCCTGGCCCACGAAGCCAGGTCATAGCGGAGCAGCAGAAGAAGTTGCACGCCTGTCAGGTGTGACGTCCCAGTTACTCAGTTGGCCATGGTGAAACCTCCAAATTCTTGGTGGTTACCCTCTGGTTATGTCAAAAAAGCGACATAGAAAATGGCCATAGAAATAGTGGATTTTCCCATGAAAAATGGTGATTTTCCATAGTTATGTAAACGTTTACCAGAGGGTAATAGAGGTTGATAATGGTTACCCTCTGGTCATTTTAAACAGTTTGTCATGGTATAGATGGCCCATAGAAATAGATAGTTTACAGAACTTAAAAATTGTGATTTTCCATGGCTATGTTAAATAACCAGATGGTATATAATGGTTGATAGTGGTTAATCATTGTTTAGGTATGACTAGTGAAGTGGATAATCATGGTTACTCATGGTTTTCACAGTGGTTAAAAATGGTTCAAACAACCCAAGATTACAAAAGATCAATGGCCCCATGATTACTGGTGAATTTTGCCTTGAATGGAAGGCCTTACTTTTGTTTTTTTCCCAGATTCCCGGATTTGTGTTGGTTTATACAGCCCATGAACTATAGTTCTCTGCCTCATAAACCCTAGTTCACCATATCTAGGAAGCCAAAATATGCTGAACCTAACCATGAAACATTGCGAAAAGATGCTAAAATTTGACCATGAATTAGCCATGAAACATGTGATCTAGGCCACATGGGGATTCAGAGCCAAAGTGCTGATCAACCAGGATTGAACCACCGGATGATCATGGATAGCTGGCTGTGTCTTTTTTTCATGGGAGATTCACGGCGACATGGTCGTTTCAATGGGGGAAGATGTTGAACCAACCGATCCAGATGGAGAGCTGTCGAGAGTTGAACAGAATAGGAGGAGTTGCAGCTGTGAGCAGCGTGAAAACTAGAAGTACCCTCTGGTTATTTAACATAGTCATGGTATAGATGGCCCATTTATAGATGGTTTACCTGGGTTTACCTATTAAAATTTGTGATTTTCCAGTTTGCTATGTGAAATAACCAGATGGTATATGCAATTATACACGTTCATAGAATCAATATGCAATATCATGCATTATATTTATATATAGTAAGCCTTTGAAAAATAAAACAACGACATCCGACAAAAATAATGTCAATTTACTTTTGTTTATTGTTTTGGTCTACTATATGGTTTCTTATAGTAGTATACATCTTACACCCCGAAGATCAACCATCAACCTCCTCACAAATGTTTTTTTAAGTTTCAAGGTGAAGTGTTCAGGTGTAGTCGGATGAACGGACATGGCTATTGAGACAAATCAACTTGTGTGTCGAGCGCTACAACGGTTGATCTTTCAAGAAAGAAAACACTATCCTAAACCTCTGATTTTGTTGAGCCATTCTCAGCTTTCGGTGGCTTTTTTCCAGAACTGGTACCAGGGTTTTTGCCGTTTTCGCCTGCTATCCTGAGCCAACAGGCTCTTTTTTTCGATCCGTGTCGCAGCTGCTGCAAGCCGGAAATTCAGTGCCTTTTAGGTGACAGTAGTTCAACAGTGCAAAATCCAACAAAAAAAGGATCTCTTTCCATCCTTTTCCAGTGAACCTTTCAGATGCGAAAATTTGGGTCAAACAAATGGTGATTTAATATGATGATAACCTGATCATAACCGTGTTGACACCCAGGTCATTGCAGAAATCCTCAGGGATTTCCCAGTTCGTTTGACCCTCCAAAAAGTCGCGCAGCCGCGCAGCCGATGTGAAAGCCATGCCATGGCCATGGCGGCCATGATTTGTGGCTGGCTTCGTAATGACCTACGATGCCACGATTCCCCTGAGACTTGCTACACGAACGAAGTTTTTCCAGTGGGGGTGTCTGAAGATGGGGTACCCTCTGGTAAATTAACAGTTCGGCCCTGGCAGTTGTCGGGGTTGGAAGATTAGTGAAACCATTCAAACTAGGCTACTTTCAGGGTCTATGTTAATTTATCAGAGTATAGCCCCAAAATTATTTTTCAAGGGGGCAATGATGAATCAATGATGATTAACCATCAACATCTCTTGTGTTTCTGAAATTTTCAGACAAAGCCATCTATAAGTTTCTGAAGGTACCGGAATGCAAGGCAATGCAAGGCAATGTAATGCAATGTGATTGTAATGCACTGACTGCACTGTATTGTAGGCGTCTACGTATGTAACGTTACTGTATGTATCATTATGTATCTTTCCTTATATTATATATATATATATATGTATGTATATGTGTTGGTTTCTTAACATGTGGGATCCCCAAGTCACCATGAGTTTCAATCTGCCACCCAGGTTTTGCATCGGGCCGAGGAATTGGCGCGAAGGTTGCTGGCTGTCCGGGTAAGGGCGGCCACTCCCACAGAGATAGAGTAAAATCTTACTAGAAGAGTGATAAACAGTTTGGGTTTCTAATGTTTCTAATGTTTCTATGTTCCTGGGGAATACTAAAGCTACATACAACTACAAAAGATATTTTGGTGGGGATGTGACATTTCAAGCAGCTGTAATAGGGTCACGAACAATATTGCTATTACCAACCCAAAATTGCATTTAGATTGAACAACAATCTTGGGATTGTGATCGACAAGAATGTTGGGATCTGGACCAAACACATTTATATATATATATATATATATACACATGTTTTCAAGAGGCTTATAGCCAAAGGTGCCTAGAGTTGATTTCGATTTTGGGACTCCCTTCGCAGCAGTAGGGTCCTGACATGAGCTTCGACATAGTCCATTAAAAGGTGCTTAAGGATAGGTTCACAACAGGTCAGAATAAACGATTCCGAAGCTGAATCCGAAGCAATATTCATGGGTCTCTTTGAACATGGGAATATTCCCTCCTAATTTAATGTATTTTGCATTGCGTTTGGAACATGATGATCCAAGAATCGAAGCTCCCTGATCCCCTGGATTGAGAGGTGTGACAAGCCAGTGCTGTTGGTTTATGTCATCGATCCTCGTTATTTCGAAACTTCACCCTTTGGAGTGCCACGGACTGGCGCTTTCAGAGCACAATTTCTACTGGACTTTGGGCTGCGTTCGTGCGGTTGGATGTTTCAATCCCTTTTTTTAGGGGGCTATGAACGCTACCTCAGCTTTACTATTCATCGTGAGGAGAAGGTACGTAATTAAGCTATATATTGAGCTCAATTACTTGACTTGTATTGAGACATGACCGGCTACGTAGAGAATCATATACATGTGGATAGTTTGTGTTGTGCCGCATCAGAATCGCCGAACAATATCAATCTACCACCTCTAGCAATGTATTTATTCATAAAGTGTCCGTAGATCTTGATTTGGATCCAACTCTGGCAACTTCCAAATTGTCAGCAAGGACGCTCAGGTCATCTCAGGTCGTTTATTTATTCTCTGTGCTCCCATGTCATTTCAGACGGACCGTGCCGTTGTGTTCCAAGGAGTCACTGGTGGATTTGAAAAAAAACTTGAAAGATCTGCAGTCGGACCTCCTCCCCCGTTCCGGTCGAGCCGAAGAGGTGGGAATCACTGGTGATCTTGGTGGCTGAATGACGTCTGGGAGTAGTTTCACCCATAGAATCCCAAGGACCTAACATTGAAGTCATGGAACCCAGCATGGGATCAGATCCAGGGAATCTGGGCCAAAGAAATCACTCTGTGTCCGAAATCAGAAATGTGTGGTTTCAAGCGAATGTGACATCACATCCCTGAAGTTTGCTTCTTTTTAGCTTTGTGGCGACTCCAAGCATTTAGGGAGCTGCCCATGGCAACTGGCCCCAAATTTCCGGGATCAGCACAGCGCCATGGAGAGTCTTCCAAGATACCCTCTGGTAATGACTAACATAGCTATTGAAAATGGCCATTTATAGTGGATTTACCCATTGAAAATGGTGATTTTCCATAGCTATGTTAGTTTACCAGAGGGTAAATGGTTTTCCATGGTTTTCCCATAAAAAAATGGTAGAAGGGGGAAGCTAGGACAAGACAGGTTGTAGGTCAGGTGGGAGGCTGTTATGTGTTTGTTCAATCTTGTAATCTGAAATGTTTGACTGTTTCTTTTTGATTATCTTGCTAAATGTTTTGTTGAGGTTGTTGTAATAATGTTTGGTTTCAATGAGGGCAGGTTTTGTTGACGGTGTTTTGCCTGTTATGTTTTGTTTATGTTCTTGTTCAATGTTTCTTCCTTCCCTTTGATGTTTTATGTGTTGTATGTTCTGTTTTTTTGTCGCTAACTTTTCTGGGGCTTTCTGTTTGAATGTGGTTAGGATTTGTTGAGGTTGTTGTGATTTAACCATCTGGATATGAGGGAAATGTTGCGTTAAGGTAGTCTATGGTTTCTTGGTGTTTTATTCGTTTC
>Ga0126342_10007297_pt1 | contig 19710 bp, 13 predicted proteins | sample Cyp1metagenome_FD_92528 | JGI IMG/M metagenome (GOLD analysis project Ga0126342, IMG submission 92528) | Coral microbial communities from Lord Howe Island, Old Settlement Bay, Australia - Cyphastrea 1 metagenome | ecosystem: Host-associated > Invertebrates > Cnidaria > Coral ... | reverse complement strand
TAATATGGTGGTTTAATGGTGGTAATATGGTGGTTTAATGGTGGTTTAATGGTGGTAATATGGTGGTTTAATGGTGGTTTAATGGTAGTTTAATGGGATAATATGGTGGTGTAATGATGGTTTAATGGTGGTTTAATGGGATAATATGGTGGTTTAATGGTGGTAATATGGTGGTTTAATGGTGGTTTAATGATGGTCTAATGGTGGTTTAATGGTGGTAATATGGTGGTTTAATGGTGGTTTAATGGGATAATATGGTGGTTTAATGGTGGTTTAATGGTGGTAATATGGTGGTTTAATGGTGGTTTAATGGTGGTAATATGGTGGTTTAATGGTGGTTTAATGGGATAATATGGTGGTAATATGGTGGTAATATGGTGGTTTAATGGTGGTTTAATGGTGGTAATATGGTGGTTTAATGGTGGTTTAATGATGGTTTAATGGTGGTTTAATGGTGGTTTAATGGGATAATATGGTGGTTTAATGGTGGTTTAATGGGATAATATGGGTGGTTTAATGGTGGTTTAATGATGGTTTAATGGTGCTTTAATGGGATAATATGGTGGTTTAATGGTGGTTTAATGGTGGTTTAATGGGATAATATGGTGGTTTAATGGTGGTTTAATGGTGGTTTAATGGTGGTAATATGGTGGTTTAATGGTGGTTTAATGGTGGTAATATGGTGGTTTAATGGTGGTTTAATGGTGGTAATATGGTGGTTTAATGGTAGTTTAATGGGATTATGTCAATGATGATGTAGGTGTTCGGTGGTAATATGGTAGTTGAAGTATTATTGCAACTGTCGAAAGGAGGTTTGATAGGGAGGATGACATATGCGTTTCTATTTCATATGGTTTATGACAGTATGGTTTTATATGGTTGAATGGTTTTATATGGTTGAATGGTTTTATATGGTTGACTCCCAGTTTGTTGTTCGCTGGTTTCATGCGAAGTTGAGGTTTTATTCCAAGTTATTTATATGGTTCTATATCTTGTGAAACTGAGGTTTTTTATACGGTGTTATATGGTTTAATGGGGAGAATAATGGGATAATACTGCGATTTGTTGATGGAGTTAGCCTCCTCGGGGATTTCCCATTGACAGCACAAACAACACAGACAACGGGTTTGACATCGCCAGCAGAAAGTGAGAATGATGGAATCACATCATATAAACACTTATAAACACTTAAATGATAGATTCACATTTGAAACACATATAAACACATCATAGATTCACATATATATATATATATTTTTACCTCTACGAACACGAATGACAGTTATGAATGCAATTCACCCAGATTTCCGGGGTCAAAACGACATCGCCAGCAACGCCTCTACGCGACGGATACCAAGTGTCTGATACCAACGGATGGCCTCGGAGTAGTCCTTCTTGGTTCCCTGCCCCAAGCGGTACATGTCCTCGGTCGCGTTTTGAGCGTAGAGCATCGCGTTGAGTCGATGGCCCAAGTTATACCATAGAAATGGTTCATGTATCATCCCATAGGTTAATAACCAGTTATAACTGTAGCTATAAGATGCTAAAAGCTATATCTATGACTTAATCTACTATCTAGATTATCTAGTTAGGTTCACCATACTTAGGTTTACTATAAGTTGGTTCAAACGCCAACCATAGAACCATAGAACCCAACAGTTAGGTTTATGGTAGGCTAATCTCTATGGATAAGGTTTATTGTCGCCAACAAACATCACTGGGGGAGCACCATCTTGTAGGTCCAACATGTCTAGGACCTAAAGTCGAAACCCAAAGTAACATTGCACCCAGTCAGGTGATTTACGGGTGATTTACCCATATTTACCATTCAAATTAAGCCCAGTCAGACTTTCATCAGTGAGATGCCACCCAGTGGGAAATTGGTGACCATCCCAGACCATCCCAGACCATCCCATGCACATTTCACAGCTTCCCTGCAACGATGGCATTTTTAGGGACAACATGTCGCTACATTCACCAAAAACCGCTTTCTAAGCAAGATTCCTGAAAAAATCCTGTGAGCTGTCATCCATTTTCGTTGGAGAATCCATTTTCGCGTCTGAATTTCACCAGTCGGACAGGTCCACTGATTGGGGGTAAATCTCCTATTGATTGCTCAAGGGTGGTCTTATAAAAAATGGCTGTTTCAAACGTCTCTACCAGTTAAAAAACCAGTCTGTTTTGGGGTCAATCCGGCTAGAAAAAGGCTTGCTTCAAACATCCAAAAGGTGAAAATTCTTGTAAATTTCGTAAAATCAAGAGGTAAAAGATGGTAAAAGTACCAATTTACCCCCCGGTTGTGGCTATAATCTACGGTTACCATATAGTGGTTGGTGGTGCAATAACCATCTTGAAAAATATTAGTCAGTGGGGAAGGATGACATCCCACATATGATGGAAAAATACAAGTCATGTTCCAAAGCACCAACCAGATATATATTGAACCATTTCCAGTTAGATTGTATCATGGCTTATATATGGCTTGTAAACCACAAAATTCCTGCGTGGTCAACATCTTCTTGGCAATATATATTATATGGATTTATATGGGTACTATAATTCCTATAATTCCCCAATGGCACAAACCACCAGTTCTGAAATGCTTGGAGCAGCCCTGTTTAACACGGGAGCAACCACCAGGCCACTCCGAGGTCGTTCATGGCGCCCAGAGATCCATCTTTGGCGGCGCGCTGAAACCTGTAGAGTCGATGGAGCGACGGGAGACCATGGGTTTTTAAGCGATAGATATGGTAGATATCTATAGCATTTATGGGTTTATGGTAGATATGGTAGATATGGTAGATATGGTAGATATGGTAGATATGGTAGATATGGTAGATATGGTAGATATGGTAGATATATATATATATATAGTCTATATACCCTCTGGTAAACATGCAAAAAGCTATTGAACATGGCCATGGAAATAGTTGATTTTCCCATGAAAAATGGTGATTTTCCATAGTTATGTAAACGTTTACCAGAGGGCCTGATGTATAACATCACTGAAAAGCTGATGAAAGAGAATCAGAAGCTTAACTAAATGTCAATGATGTTTGAACATGGATTCAAAATGGATAACATTCTAACAGCAGTAAAATAGTAGGGATTCTGATTCTGTTTCTGGATGCGAACACCTACACTTTCAAATGCCTGTGGCAAACAGATGTGCTGAATATAAAAAATAGGGAGGTGAGAAGCTACATGAAGTTTGCTCCGTAAACTGCGGCAAACCACCCGTTGATTTCTCCAATCTGTAGCCGGGTTTTTCCAGTCCTTCCAACTCGCCCAAGGAACCACTTGAATGACTTCTGCATTCGCTCTTCTTGTGACCTCGCTGCGGGGTGTGGAGGTTCATAGAAACTCGAAGTAATGTTTGTTCATACAATATTGGCCCCCCAAAGGTCTGAGGCCTCTTAGTTTGTCACCAGAGTAACGATTGGATAGATATATCGTTATATGATGTTATATGTATACTATATATTATACATATCTATATGTATAGCAGATAGGATTAGAAACCGACTTATGATAAACACAATGAGAGGGGGTCCGTGTATGGGTATGGGTCATGAACCTGGGCACTGTAAAATGGCCCAAAGGTGCGATTCCAGCTGGTTCGTCACAGAAAAATGGTTTTTGGTGTCCAAAAAAACAGTAACTAACCCCCATCAAAACATTGTTTTACGTGGTTTAACCAGTACCCTTGAATCAATCCATGAATTTTAAGTGTTTCACCTCCATTACAAACACGTGTTTAGGAGAATTCTGACAACCAAGACCACTGAACAACTCAAAAACGCTCATAAGTTCTTTTACCCACAAGATGCCAAAGCGTACTAAGGATAGTATATTTCCATTATGGTCCCATTTGTTGATTGTAGATCCTGGCGCAAATAATTAATAGATCATGAGGTTACATGTTGAAAAAAAAATGAATAGTTATCTATATTTTGTCTTCCGACCAAAGTGCTCCAACATGTGAATTGTTGAAATTCCCATAATATATGTGTTTTTCGACCAAAAATCAGGTAGCAAAAATCTTACGGTTTATCACAATTTTCCCAGGTAAAATTCCCGTCAAAGCCCTTATTTTTGGACCAACACAACACATATTTAGTTCTATTTTTGTTTTTTTGTTGCTGGTTAGATCTTCATTGATGGAATCCCTATGATGGTCACACAGATATTGCTGGAGTATGCTGAAGTATTCGAACGAAATTCACAGATTACATGTTGCTTTTGTTTTTTTCCCAATCTGTTCTCCAACTCCCCATATTTTCCTTGTTACCTGGGGGTGCGTCCCAATTAATAAACGGTAAGTAACCACTGTAAAAATAGGGTATCACATACCCTCTGGTTGTTTAACATAGCCATGGAAAATCACAATTTTTAATAGGTAAACCATCTATAAATGGGCCATTTTCCATGGCTATGTTAAATAACCAGAGGGTACCTGGGTCATGTCATATCATTGTTCTCCTCTTAATTAGTGGGGTGTACATCCAACAATGTGGGGCCCCTGATGGAACGATGGTTTAGATTCACCCCATTAGAATACTAGTTCGTTATAGGTACCATAAACCATAGTGAAATTGGAGGTATTGGCACCAACTGAACGCTATCGTAAACTTTTTCCCAACTTTGTGGATATTAATGGATATTAAATTCCATAAATCCCATGAATCACTGGATATTTAGTTGACTAATATCCACAAATCTTGGTAAATAATGTCATAGTATCCGGGTCTATAAACCAACAAACACAGGGCACCACCATTTATCCATCCAAATTCCAAACGAGGCACAAAAATTCCAGACCTGTGCCGTTGTAGAACAACTTCCCGAGCAGCTCGGCGGACCTAGGTCAGCAATGGCCAGCACGGCAGCTCGGACGTCAATTCCACAAACTGGAGGGTTGGACTGCGGCAGGAAATTCATATGTTATATCTGTTACTGAAAATAAGAATGAAGAAATGTCTATAGTGTATATAAATATGACCCTCCGGAGCGAGTTTAGTTCGCCCAAAGTTTCATGGGTTTAGGCGAACGTTGTGATTTGTTCAGGGTTGATTTCAGATTTGTTTAGGGTTTGCTTAGGGTTGTTTTAGATTTTCTGTAGGGTTTGTTTAGGGTTTGTTTAGGGTTTATTTAGGGTTTGTTTAGTTAATTTTCGTGCTGTTTAGGGTTGTTTTAGGGTTTGCTCACGGTTGTCTGTCCCGCATGGCATTCCGTGCATTCCGGGCAAACGTCAGCCCCCTTAGCGAAATATGATTAAATATACCCTCCAGTAAATTAACATAGACCCTGGCAGATGGGGGTTGGAAGATTAGTTTCCACTAAAAATTGGTCATTTCCAGGGTCCAACTGTGAATTTTTCCATAGTGTATGTTTCAGGGTTTAAGGTCCAATAAAATTGAATTGGACCCCAATTCAATGGCAGCTTCCAATGGGGAATGAGTTTCTTCGGGTCTCCGATCATTATCCAATCATTTTCCCAGGACGTGGAGAATCCACGAAGTACCAAACAGTAAATGGATCCGTAACAATAGATAAATATGATAGACTATAAATATATGGATATATAGAACATGGATCGATTTACTATAGTGGATATAATTCAATTTGATACTGATTACCTTCTGGAAAATTCACATAGCTATGGAAGCCATGGCCCGTTTAGTTCGATGATTTACCTATTATAAATGGTGATTTTTGATAGCTATGTAAAATTACCAGATGGTACCCATCACTTACTAGTTTTATCATCATTAGTTATTATGGACATAATATATAATATATATATATATAGATATATAGATATATAGATGTATAGATGTATAGATATATAGATATATAGATATATAGATATCTATATATAGATATATAGATATATAGCTATAGTCAACTGTTAGTCAGCTAGATTCAACTAGTAACAATCATTTGAATTCTTCAACACTTAACAAAAATGTCATTTTACTAACAGGGTAATGAGAAACTGATGGTCACCTCCCGACACCTTTGGTTGCAAACATGGCAGGAAAATCCATCATTTACAATAGATTTATAGATGATTGTTCCATTCAAAGCTCCATTTATAGGATATTTAATAGGCTTATCTATAGGGCTGGGTAAATAAATCATAATATTTCACCAACCTGAATAGTGAAAGGCCATGAATGGGGATGAAATGTCCCAAAAACTAGCCATCATTCCAGGGTTCGGTCACAGTGAGGTCGTGATGAAATTTACCCAGATATATGGTTTAATCAGCACTAAGCCACTATTCTTCTCACCATTAAGCCCCATCAAAAATGTTCCAAACTATCAACCAGATAGTTTCTAATCCCAGCGAACTAAACCTCCAATTAGCCCAGGGATTCCTCAGCCTTTGACGATTTTAGCGTCGAGTCGCTTCACACTGCCCTGCTCAGCGGCTTTGGTTCCATACTCCACGGCACGACCTGCGGCGAAGCCCCGCACATTGAATTGGTGCTGACGAGGCTTTAAAAATTGGAGGCATCCCAACATTTGGATGTATGTATGTATATTTGTTTTTATCATTATTATTATTATTATCATTATTATTATTGTTATTGCTATTGTTATTATTATATACACGTGTATATATATAATATATGGTATATATATATTATATATATAAAGGCGTCAAATAGCCATTGATGGGAAAGTATGGTGAAGAATTATCAGAGGTGGTGTGGTGCCAACTCCTTATCTCTCTCCGATATGAATCCTCTAGTAGAGTTGTAACCTGTTCACCAGTTAAGTCCAGTATCTTATACTGGTTGGTGGTAACCCCTCTGAAAAATCTGAGTGAAAGTCAGTTGGGAAGTCATAATCCATTCATGTTCCAAACCACCAACAAGTCATAGTTATTAATTATAATGATCATAATCCATAGTTATACCATAATTACCATAGTTCCAAGCCACCAAGCAGTATACGTTTCTCTACGTTTCTCTATATGTCTGAAAAGAGGCGGCCTCAAATCCTCTGGTGAATCATCATCGTCCCTTCCGAAAAAAACGGCGATTCATCAGGGGGTATATACCACAGACACAGCAACATATCAAGTCAAGTTGATTCATCAATATGAAAATTCCCATAAATCTCCCAAGAAACCATGTGAAAATATCTATCCTGGTTAATATGTGGTTAATATAGTGTTAATAATGGTTAATATGATGGTTATTTTATGGTTATATAATGGTCTATCCATATCTATCCAACATCAGATCTATACATCCAAATATACAAATCATCTACGAAGTTCACAGCCTGCATCTGCTGGCACGTCTGGATGCCCACGACCAAATGCGGTGGCCAGCAACTCTTGCGAATCCCTGATGCTGGAACTGACTGGTGACAGGAAAATCAAGATTGAACCATCAAACATGATGGGGAAATTGTTTGAAAGCGATCAAAACTGCAGGAAATTGGGACTAAACCATTGAAATAATTTGAATGAACCTAAGAAAGAAAAATACAATTTCTGATAGTTCAGTTGTTTCATACTTAGGTTAAATAGGTATAGCTATATAAGTGTAATGGTATATAATGGTATATATATATATATATATATATATTTGTGCGCTGGGTAGGCATATATAAACCAACAGTCACAGAAAACTGGATGTGCATCCGATTGCCCCTTTTGAAAAAGGGGGCCCACTGTGGGAATCCCATTAATAGACAGACTTTTAAAAGTTTCAAGGCATTGTTTTAAAAGTCTATTCCTATTTCATTATTATCGTTCATATAGCTCATAATCCCATATCCCATGATAGTAATCCCATATCCCATTGTTGTTACTATCATGGGATATGGGATTATGAGCTATATGAACGATAATAATGATAATAGGAATAGTTGGATATGAGCTTATCATTATTGTTACTATCGGCATTATCATTATCGCTGTTATTGTCGTTATGTTCTATTATCAGTGTTATTAGTGCTACTATTAATTAGTATCATCATAATCCTATCTTTAGTATCTACTATCATTATACATTACTATTATATTACATCTCATTATTGCCATGGTTACTGACCTCCCAACGAAGCCTTCCAAACCTTCCAAACCTTCCACATCGCCACACCTGTCATCGGCATCCGCTGCTTTGGTGGCCCAGTGAAGTCCCAGGTGGGTATCCTTTGCCACCCCATGGACTCCATAGAAGTAGTCCTGCCCAGTCACAGGGCACAGACGGGGTGCTGCTCCCCCAACATGGCCCTTCTGTAGTCATCCTGATGTGATTTGGAGGGTACCATTTGGTAAACTAGCATAGCTATTGAAAATCACCATTTTTACTGGGAAAATCCACTATAAATCACCATTTTCAATAGCTATGTTAGTTTACCAGAGGGTATCTCAAGTTGGATAGGATGGCAATGTGCCCCTAGTCATCTCACCATCGGGGATTCCATTCCAAAAAATGGCTAGATGAATCCGTAGCAAAATGGATTTATCGGGATGACCCTTCCTCCAATCTGTCAAGATGCTGCTCAGAGGAGATACCCAGGCCGGCAGATACCCTAAACATGAAGAGTGACTGATAGATCCAGTACTAAAAAACATGGGTTTATAATGTTTATATAGGGAGGTATTAAATTTTAGGGGCTGGAAAAAAACTCTGAGAATCCATATGGCTGAAATATTGATTCATCCACTTTGGCATGCTCCTCCTGGAGCTACCCGGTGAGGTAAGGCCCTTTACCAGATATAAGTCAGTAAGCCACCCCATTTATGGAATGATAGCCCCATACAAAAATAACAAATTAAAACATATTAAAACCACTTTAATTATAAAATGGTGTTTTAATCAAATATAAGTGGTTTTATCATGAAGTGGGCCATCATTACCCCAATAAATAAACCATATTAGGTTCTTAATCATGATAATATGATAAGAACCATATTTATATTAGGTTCTTAATCATATTAGGTTCTTAATTATTATATTTATCATTTATGATTAATAACCATATTTATCTTAACCATATAAGGGATCTAACCATCATTTACCCCAACAGCTCAGCTTTCCCGCTCCAGGCCACCAGCAAGGGCCACCACTGGCCTGTCCCAGCAAGGACTGCGCTGTGACATCTCCCCTGTCACGGCTGCTGGGAAAATCTGCAGAAAAGCCCCATGGTTTTCATCAAAGATTGCTGGGATTTAACATGGCTATGGAAGAAACATGGCACATTTAGAGTGGAAGCCATGGCCCATGACAATAGATGGTAAAAATATGTTAACATTTACCTGTTTACCTATATAGATATAAAATTTGGTGGTTTTCCAGTTCGCTACGTGAAATTACCAGAGGGTATCCATTATTTTTGGACAGACCCATGACCCATAGATTTGAGATGGGGCCAATGGGGCTGGAATCACTTGTGGAGCGACGGCTTGTACAGTACTCAACATGGGAACATGACACGGCTGTAGAAATTCCATGGAACTTCAATCAAAATTTGGAATGCTACTGGCTAAGTCTCATCGAAAAACAATGAAATTCCATGGCAACAAATGATGTGTCTATTTCCAAAGTTGATTTGCCAGCCGGCAGCGTTTGATTCCCAGTAGCATTGCTGTTCCACTCGGTGGCACGCCCTAAGCTTAGGCCTCTGAGCAGCCTCGAGGATACTCTTGTGGATGCCAATCTCTTCGTCACTTTCCATTCCTCAGCGTTTCTGGAATGGCCCATTTCAGAGACCCCGGAAATCTTATAGCACCAGAAATCTTAGTTTGATGACCAGATGGAAATGTAAAGTGACAATACTAGTTTGCAAAACCTTGGAAACCTTCGTTTTGTATGATTTTGTATGTGTGTCTATTTCTAGAAGTATTGTAAGCCATGACGCCCACAAGAAACCCGGGTCAAAAATTGGGGAACTGGTCAATCATTTCGAGCCATACCCACATGTTAACTTACCTCTGAGGCCGTATTTTTTTGACTCTAAAAAAAATAGAACACCAAAATCCCATGGCAAAATCTTAGAAATATCATTGTCCCCATGAATTTTATCTATGTGGTTGGGAAACTCTATTTGTAACAACCGGCTCCGCATTTTTCATCGGGAAGAATATCTACCCCTGGCCCAACCGCTCCGTTCCCTTCGCCCATCGACCCGGTCATCCATCATGGCGACCCGAAATCGGCCCATAGAATCCTTCGATGTTTGAAAACAGCGAACGAAACCTCCGTTTATGATGGGAAAATGATGGGACGTTCATCGTTCCCATCATTGAATAATCATGGAATAATCATGGGTTTTGCCATAGTGTTCCATGATTTGTCCATGATGTTTCCATGTTTTTACCAGCGAAAACCGCCATTTTTGGACCCAGATCTCCCGTTGCAACCCAGGCTCTAAACTCACCTCCATCTGCCGCCGCTCTCGTGGCGTAGAGGCAGAGGATGGACAGCATGGCAGGGAAAAACTGCGCCATGGCTATGTATTAACCACTACTAATGGATATTAAGCTTTATTAAACATATCAGGTTATCGAACCTCCTTCAATTTCATGGTTAATGATATGGTTATCCTCTGGTTATTTTAAGGTAGCTATGGAAAATCAGCATGTTTATATAAAAGGTAAATCATTGTAATTATAAATGGACCATTTTCCTTAGCTATGTCAACTAGCCAGACGGCAATATTTTGAGTGATTGAAGGAAAATGTGGCTTTTGGCCCCCATCAACCACTAAAAAATGGCTTGTGAAACCCCTAGTGTTGGGTGCATCACTGTCCATTGTGTGCATCAAGCCTTCCAAATGCCTTCATTTCCCCACATATTGGAGATCCTAATGTCCTCAACCTGTGGCTAGTGGAGGGATTCCAGGGGCAATCATGACGTCTGCAAAAGACGTAACACGTCATTTGCCCATCATTCCTGTGTCTTCTTATAGTTCAGTGGATGATGAAACTGGCAGTTTCATATATGTATAGTTATATATATAGTATATTTATATATTATAATTATAGTGATAGTATATATATATATATACAGTGTGGGTTGATGAATTCCGCATTCACGTTGATGAAAATCAGCGAACTTCTGATTTGTTGCTGATAAGATTTCACTTTCCCCGAGTTCAATGGCTTTATAAACCCACTTTTTGTTGCAAAACTCACCATCTTTGCACTGCGGTCATGAGCAGCTGCGGATAGATGCAGATGTTCGGGATCACCATAGGTATAACTCGGTATAACTATTAATGGTGATAAGTTAAGGGATGACTGTTAATGGTACCCTCTGGTAAATTAACAGTTGGACCCTGAAAATCACCCATCTTGAGTGGTTTCACTCATCTTCCAACCCCGATGAATGGCAGGGTCTATGTTAATTTGCTAGAGGGTAACACATCATAACAATCATCACAATGTGAAAATCATTACTGCTGATGTTAATCATTACTGTTGATGTTAATCATTACTGTTTTGCTGATGACAGTTTTTTGGTGATCCCTTATTTTATGGCTGTGCCCCAGTGATGTGAACGTTGGTTAACAGAAACCATAGGAATAGTAGTTCGATATATCTACCATAAACCATCGTGAACGTTGGAATTATAAACACACCAACTGAACGCAAATTATATCGTCGTCAACGGGGGCACCACGACTTGTAACACATCAAAACACATCATTCATGTTTGCCGAATCATCTTATTGGACTATGACCATCTGAATTTGATTCACTGAGATCACAATTAGCTCAACAGCACATCCATATAAAGTCAGTTAGGGTCATTAAATGTCCCCATTTTTCACATCACCCAACCAAAATCGGTATATGGTCTTTTTGATGGCTACTATAAGGTGATGTCCAATATACCCAAAATGGGACAGTTACCAACCCCTGAAGTCAGTTAGGCTTAATAAATCCATATAAATCCCATGTTTGAATCGCCCCATCTTCAAACATGTCGAGTCGCGGCAGGTGGTTTTAGATGTATATTGTATATACATAGCTCAAACCCAAATGACCCTTGTCTGGGTGGATTTGCCGACCAATGAAACGAATTTTGGGTATCAATTTTTACCCAGATGTGGCTGGTCATCGGCATTGAACCATCCAATGACTACGTATACTACAGTGATATCATCGTGAACACATCTTACCCTCCGGTAAACGTTTGCATAGCGAACTGGAAAGATCCACCATGTTTGAGTTCGGTAAATCAACGAACTCAATGACCATGTTCAATGGTTATGTAAATTACCGGAGGGTAATGGGAAAATAACAAACAACAATGAATTTATAATAATGAAATGGGATTTACCACATGGTGACATACCAATTTATAGTGAAAACATGTTATAAATTATCCAAATGAATGATGACTTCTTCTCTTTCTGTTGTATGAGTAATGGAGATGACATCTCGGATTTTTGGACTCGGTAGATCTTCATGAGGATGAAAATGGAGAAAATTAATCATGTGATAGTAATAGTAATGTAATCCCCCTTATCATCAATATAGCACCTCTATAGAGAAATCCTGGTTTTTCGTATTGGATGCATATTTTTTTGTTGGACTCAATCGATCGCCATCGAAAAGTTAAAAAATGTGCAGAAGATTCCAACCTTTGACTTTCCACAGAAATTGGGATGAATGATGTGGTAAAGCCAACAAATCCAACAAGAAAAACCTCCCACTTGAGACTGGATCTTAAACTATTTCTGGAAATTTTGGGGTTCAGTATTGGGCCGCATTATCATGAGTGGCATTCAAAAAGTGAAACCATTTGATTCATTTGCTAACTCTTCATTTAGTTCAAGTCACCTGACGCCTGGCGATTTCAAAATTCCGAATTCCCAGAGAAGATCCCAAATCATCATAAATCATCTAAGAATGTACCAAAACTCTCTGAATTTCGCCCCAGGCTGATGGAATTTGGATACCTTAGGATACCTTGATAAACGTTGACGGGTTCACCGTGCGGGATATCCGATCATCCGGGTCAACTAACGCTGGTTGTGAACCACGCAAACTCACACCATGTTTCATGGTTCTAACATGTTACGAACCCACAAAAGTGAGTGGGTACAGTAAGCCGGCTCTGAACTTTTGATGGTCATCAACCCCATATTACCCTGGTTAATTCCTTAGTGTTTTGATTGATGAACACAATGCCATAAACCATCCCCAAGATAACCAGAACCCACCCTTCGCCTCCCGTGGGGAAGCCGCATCCTGAGGAGCTGGGGTGGCTTCCCAGGAATCTGGTGGTGAAAAAATGGATAAAGGCCATATCATCCATCCAACCGGTGATATGTTGGTGCAATATTAGTGATATATTGGTTCAACCAATTGATTATGGGTCGGTCTATATGTGTCTGTTCCCATTTGTGAAAGGGTTTCGCTCATTGTTCCCTTCATCGAAAGCTGGGAACCACCAATTTGCCCTGGAGATCTAACCCGACAATGGAAAACAGGATGGGGGCCCCCCAGTGATGTGAATGTTGGTTTATAAACCATGACATAATCCCCATGAATACTAGTTCGTTAATACTTACTATAGTTATATCTACCATAAACCATGGTTTTTTCGGCCACAAAAATAAACAAACCAACTGAACGCTATCGAACGGGGGCCCCACCCTGTAGATATAGATGTCTTTTTGAGCCAGCTATGCCATGTCATTTTTTCCCGTGTAACATATAGAAGCCATGTCAATCGCCATGTTCCGCGGAAAATCATCCGCTTTTAAAACAGAAATCCTTGAATCATCTGTCGACCTGTTCAGATTCTTGGCGATTGTGTCCCCATGTTTTTGTTTATTCTTGCTGCTGAATCCCGATTCTCTTTGGAATCCCAGTATTTGTGACATCCCCAAGCTCTTTCAATATGATCTCAAAAAATACCATCTGGTTATTCAACATAGCCATGGAAAATCACCATGTTCAATAGGTAAACCATCTATAGACGGGCCATTGTCCATGGCTATGTTAAATAACCAGAGGGTATCGCTCAAATCCCCTCTGTTTACAGCAATGTTGGTTCTCTCGGTATATCGCCCCCTTCCCGTGTGAATGTTACTTGGTGATATCCGCTTTTTCTCCCTCAAATTTAAAAAATTACCGATGTTGGTGACGTCATTGTTTTTTTTCTCCGTCAATCACAACTTTTTCAGGACATCATTCCAGTGTGTCAAAACCAATAGTACCCCTGTTTTGTTCACATCAAAATAGCTGGGTTAAAATGGATGTGAATAACCCACTAAAAATGGTATATTTTCATAGGTATTGATCCATAGCCACATCATTCCATATCATTCCCAAGTTTTCCGAACAATCCCCAATGGATAACCTCTTCGAAGTCTCCAGAGGTTTCCTTGGCGATTCATTTGCTCGTGGAAATGGCTAGATGTTTGGAGGTATTTCAAAACGTCTGGAGCATGTGGATATTTGGGATGTTTTCCTTTACCAAGCATCATTTAATTTCTTAGTAACAGCTGAAGGGCAGCCGGGGGGAAAAAATCCGGCTCGCAAAGACAACAATCATCCGATGGTCTCAACGGAATCGAGTGGAATCTATGGCCATTTTATATCTGGTAATTTGTTACATAACTATGGAAAATCACCATAGAAAGAGTGAATATTCCCATGAAAAATATGGTGATTTTCTATATAGTCATGTAAACGTTTATCAGAGGGTATGTGTTTTTGAAAAGTAGCCAAGGGACCCAAGAAGTTATCCACCATTATGGTGTAACATCTGGTGGATGATTGGAATGGCGAGGCAAGAATCCCGGCCGCCGATCGAAGGTAACGATGGGAAGGCAACCACTGAACCATCGATGTGCAAAGGTCAATCCTTGTTCGAATTCATCTACCATCTGGTTGTGACTAACAGTTCGCCATGGAAAATCACCATGCTATTAAGAACGGTAAACCATCTATTTCGATTAGGGCCATGGCTTAACCATGGCAAACTGTTAGTCATAACATGTCATAACCAGAGGCTATAGATCACTTGCAACAAATCCCAAAAATCCCAAGTATCCCAAGTTAATCTCTCCAAAGCCTGCTTTGAATCCACAGGGATGCCGTGTAAAACTTGGGCGTTTCCCTTAGATCTCACCAAGTGTCCACCACCACGGCCTCGCTGGTTGCCACAGGGCCTGACACCATCCGAAGTTGGTTCAAATCACTCGGCGAAGTGTTGAATTGATGGTAGATTTACTGTGGATGGAAGAAATCCTGCACTGAACTTGGACGGTTGAAACATGTTGAAACCCTTTAAATAGTGGGATAGACCATCAACTGGTGCAGGACTTCGCAACTATCATTAGATATTGGACTAGATGGGGGAAACCAGACCAAGCAACATAACTGGGAGGCCCCTTCCTGCAAGAATTCTAAACCTCCCTTCATGTTGGCCTGAAAATGAACAGGTCCAACAGTATAGCAGGTTTCAGATGAGGAGGGGTAGTCCAACTATCAAACAACCGAGCGATCCCAGCACCACAGGCATGGTCGGCACTATCTATACCATCATGAATGCCAGATGTGCCCTTCATCATTTGACCAATTGTTTGAGGCAACGGGGTGCTTGTCCGGAAGGGCTAGGAATAGAAACCAGATCAGGGACTTTGGCTTGGAATGGGTCAAGTTACCCAAGTATACCTGGCTGAATAAAGCACCAACTATTAAGTACAGTATTTGTTTACCGTTCTTCACATCCATGAACTATAGTCATATCTATTTTATATCTACCATAAACCATAGTATTACCATTATATTTGAGGGTTTATTCACATCCATTAACTTACTGGTTCTTAGTAGGGAATGGATGGGAATGGATGGGAATGGGGGTTGCTGGGATTATGATTGATAGTTATTGTGGGTCATTCCCTCATTTCCTACTAAGCACAAGTAAGTCAACAATCATTCCATATATAAGGCCTATTGTTCAGGCCTAAATTTCAGGGAATATCCCCACAAAACATGACCTTATATTTATATGGTACAGTAAAGTACAGTACCTCCATTTTAGGATCCTGAAGATCTCCCATTGATAATGATTGATAAATTTGATAATGGTTAATGATGTTCAATACTTAGTTACTTGGGATTCTGTAATGGGGATATAATGTCATCCACCAGCTGACTTCGGGTACCGAAGTAGAAACCCACCACATGAACTGACCCTGTTTCCTTAGGATCCGGACTGTCAGCGGAACGACCTGTGGCCGTAAAACGCCAGGGTCATTTAATTTTAGTAAAACCCAAAAAAACAATGGAAAAAAACGTATGGAATTGGAATGGAATTGGAATATATGTGATTAAAAAAACTTAGTAATTCCAAACAAAATAGAGTATCTGAGTTTTTGTTATCACTATATTTTAATGGGATTTGACATTTCGGCATCTTTTTTGGGGCTTACATGGACTCACTAACTATAAGTATGAGTGTGTCTAGTTCAATACCTAATACCGTAGGTATTTTGGCAGTTGGACAATGGTTTCTGTTTCTATCGGTGGTCCCCAACAAGGATAGAACAAATAAGAAAACCTGGTTGGTGGTTGAGCCTACCCCTCTGAAAAATATGAGTTCGTCAGATTGGATCATCATCCCAATATTTTTGGGGAAAATAAAATATTAAAACATGTTCCAAACCACCAACCAGCAACCAGCATTTATATCATATTGATATCCCATGATTCTTCCATCAGTAATTATTCCCAATACTACAGGGTGGGGCCCCCGTTCGTTGTTGCGTTCAGTTGGTTTATTTTTGTGGCTGAAAAAACCATGGTTTATGGTAGATATAACAATTCTGGTAGATATAACGAACTAGATATAACAATTCTGGTAGATATTCATGTTTATGGTAGATATAAACAATTCTGATGGGGATTATATATCATGGTTTATAAACCAACTAACATTCACATCACTGAGGGGGGCCCCATCCTGTAGTCCAAATGGCCCGGACGTCGTCAACGGCGCCTGCGCGGGGTCCCTGGGCGCGGTCCTTGCGTTTCGGCACCTTGGGCGCCGCATCCACCTCCTCGCGGACCGCCTCCGGGAGCCTCGAAAGGAAAGGCAAGGCGGTGGCGCTGGGAACGAAGAAAATCCGCCCGTTTTTTTGGGGGATATGGGTTTAGCATATATATAAAATATATATATATTGGTTTTGAATGGTTTTGATATGTTTTTTTTAATGGTTAACTAGCGTTTAAAGGGAGTATAACTGATATAACTAGAGTATACCTACTTTGAGATTTGATTCATGTGGTTAAAACAATAATAAACTACCCATTTGGGAATGGTTTAAAAACCACCTATTTATGGTGATTTGGGGGATGGTTTATGACATTGTTTTAACCCCATTATATGTATATATTATGATGTGTAGATAGATATGGATATAGATATGGATATAGAAAGATAAAGATATATGTCAGATATAGATATATAGATATATAGATATATAGATATAGATTTAACTTATAGATGTAAATGATATAGATATAGATATATAGGCAAAAACACATAGCTAAAAGATTATACAAACAAAATTATAGATAAAAGATGATACAGACACAATAATAAACAAACCATAGAAAAAAAAACATGAAGACACTAAGAGTTAATACTTGAAAAAGCCCTAATGTTTCGGGTTCAAATCCCAAATAGGTGTCACCCTACATGTTGGCGCCAACCCCTGGGTTCCACACACCATTCCTACCCTGGCAATAAGCATGCATGTCCACATCTCATGATGCTTGAATTTTGCTTGAAGAAAACAGTGTTTCGTTTCTGATTAAGGCTTGAGTTTTAGATTTTAGGGTGTTAGGATATAGGCTATATAGGTTCAAAAATGGTTAGGGACATTTTAGGCTTTAGATATATCGTCCCATTTAAAAAACAAGGAGGGTTTATATTTTCCGGTTTCTTGCAGATCACCTTGACGCATATGATTTTTTGTTACTCAACTTCTGGCCACGAAAAAAGCGTGAAAAATCACGTGTTTTTTTTGAGAATAGGGTGCCCCAAAATTCAGTGATGTGTTTTATCATCGTTTTTCATAGCTTTCACAGCAGGATTGCAACTTTTCGGCAAACAAATATTGAGCCAGTATTTGGATGTGCCATGGGATTAGCGATTTCTGGGTAGTAACTGGCGTTTAAACCACTACATCCCAGTTCTAGTTAACTAGTTAACATGAGTTTACCACTAACATCCATTTACTCAACTAGTTCACTAACTCTTTCCTAATGGTTAGAGTTAACATGAGTTTACCATTTACTAACCAGTGGTCACTGTTTCCTAACTTGGCCCATCACCGAGGCACCCATCGCAGTCCAGCGCCATCTTCCCGATGTTCTTGTTGCGAAAGCGGAGGAATTCCTCACGGCCATGGCTTCAACGGCCATTTTGATGTGGAAAATTCACCATTTCTAGACGAGTTTCTGAAGGGGTTTCCCCATGGGTGTTCCACATCTGAATTTCCCCAACAGGGTACTCCCCCGTTGACGAAATTGCGTTCAGCTGGTGCGTTTATAACTCCAATGTCACTATGGTTTATGGTACCTATAACGAACTAGTATTCATGGGGTTTATAAACCATCTAACATCACTGGGGGGCCCCACATTGTACTCCCCTTTTCAAAGTGACATGGAAGCCGACAATTTGAGTTTGGGCGAGGATTTGCCGAGAAATTCCCGGAAATTCAAGGGGCTATGACCAAAAGAAACCACTGGATCTGCCAATGTCAGAATATATGCCACGGTGGGGACCACACGTGGAGCAAGTAATAAAAGAGACTTCCAGTTGTGTGTTGAAACTGCATCATACTGGACCAATGTTCGACCCCAAAGCCAGAATTTGCAAAGTTGGTGTTCAGTAACTCCCATTTCACTGGGTTTTATGGTAGATATCAATCGAACTAGATCCAACTAGTTTTCATCGAACACATTGTGCGCGCAAAGTTGGTGCAAGTAACTCCAATAGGCTTTATGGCAAAAATTTCTCTAACAAACCAGTAGTTCGTGTTAAAAACTTCACCAACAAACTCCAACAAATTTCCAAGCGATTCTAACTGGCCGCACCACAGTTTCAAAAAATGATTGTCCAGGATTTATAAGGATAATGACATATAGTATCCCAATCATTATATATTATCATGGGATATCCATACAATATCATAGTATATTATACTATATAATGACTATATTATTATCATTATACTATCCATATTATATATATACCATATAATGATCCATCCCATGGATTTTCCCATGGATTTTCCCATGGATCCAGGGTATCTCTCCATGGCCCCAGTCGGCCCGTGGTGCGCTCCTGCGTGGTGCGCTCGTCCACCTCTTGCAGCTCTCGTCGCCTCGATGGATCGAAAACCTGTCTATATCAACTAAGAGTATAAGATAGAATAGCTATAAATTACATATAGTATATAAATATAGTAATATATAGTATTATATAGTATTATATAGTATTATATAGTATTATATAGTATTATATAGTATTGTATAGTATTATATAGTATTATATAGTATTATATAGTGTTATATAGTATTATATAGTATTATATAGTATTATATAGTATTATATAGTATTATATAGTATTATATAGTATTATATAGTATTGTATAGTATTATATAGTATTATATAGTATTATATAGTATTATATAGTATTGTATAGT
>Ga0126342_10007296_pt1 | contig 19710 bp, 24 predicted proteins | sample Cyp1metagenome_FD_92528 | JGI IMG/M metagenome (GOLD analysis project Ga0126342, IMG submission 92528) | Coral microbial communities from Lord Howe Island, Old Settlement Bay, Australia - Cyphastrea 1 metagenome | ecosystem: Host-associated > Invertebrates > Cnidaria > Coral ... | reverse complement strand
TCAGAACCTTCCTCAGTTTTTCGCCGAAACCATGTCGCCGACAGTATTTTTTCGTATCTAATCTGCATGTTTCAGGATTCAGTTCCTGCCGGATCATATAATGATCCATTCTTGTCTAGTGTGTGTGATATTACACATGCATACATATATACACATAATTACATATATACATTGTATCTATATGTGTGTGTGGTCAATATGCATCAACATGCAATATCATATAATTACACAACTTGTAATGCTGTATAAGTATTATAAATATCTGCTGCCCGAATGGTCATAAAGACACGCGCATGGCTACACACCCTGCAAGATGTATACGCACATAGAATAAGCGAAAACTTGTTGTTGTTACATACACCTCAGCCGTGTGAAAGCAATGCTGAAGGATGCTGGGATGCCTTCGGGTTGCGTGTAGCTCAATGAGGCATCCAAAATTCAAGCAAGCTGACAGTTCGACAAGCGTTGAGCCAATTCATGGGATTTGACTGATTTCAAATGATTTCAGATGATTTCAGATGTCAACTGTCTTGTGGTCCAAATGACTGTGCAACTCAAAGATTTGAGCGCATCGCAGGCGCATCTCGGACTGGATTTTTCATCAGTGGAAGATCCCACAGGTGTGCGTCTGTGTGTGTGCGTGCGCACTTTGGAGGCTTTTTTGCAACCAGCATTGATCCACTGACAGCTCAATACAGTGGCAGCTCACCAAGAACTTCGGCACAGCTGCTAACCCATGCCTGGCACGATGCTTAGTGGCAGAATATGACAGAATCCACCATTCAAATATGACAGAATATGCAGTTGAGTCTGACAAACGTGAAGAGCATACAGTATATGGATATATATGGTCCATACGTGGTTCATTGTGAGACTTTGGGCGGCTAGCAATAGTGATATATGTTAAGACTCAGGCAGCGAGTGGGGAGTTTCGGCTGCCGGTGCCTGAAGCATCCAATTGTATCCAATTGTGCAATCTGATCACGCTGCTTGTACCTGCTATGCCTGGGCTATGCGGCTATGCCTGGGCTCCCATTTGACATGAAAGCTATTGAAAGCTACTGCTGCCGCGGCCTGCTTCTTGCATGCGATCCAGCCATCTTCGCAAGGGTCCACGCCAAGCCTATCTGCAGAGCCATAGCTTTTTGCATTCAGCTCCGACAAAAGCACCACGATGACACAAAGACATAACATGTCGAAACATGTCGAACCCTCAAGCTGCGTCTTTCCAGCGCATCCTGGCAACGAAGCTACTCACTTGCAACTTGCAACATCTTGCAACACTCCAAAGAAAAAGACAACGCATCACACTTGAAATCAATTCCATGTGATGCCTGCAATTGTGCTGCAGATTTCTCAAGCTTCGTGACCACAGACTCTGCCGCTTTGTGCAGAAGTTCTGCCATCCTCAGCATTGAAATCGGCGTGTTATGATGTGTTCATCAAATAAAGATGAGGACGACAGGTTACACGTGTTAATCATGTATTCTCTCTATATATATTACACCCAGTTGACTATGTTGACTCCTTTGTCATCCTTTGTCCCTGGCACCGGGAGTAGGTTCCAGGTTGGTTTGGAGGATGCGGCCTTCAACACTCAAAGCGCACAATGACTCCCAATCCACACATCCACTCCCCAATCCTTTTGCATAAACCCATTTTTAGAAGAGCATAAAAAGCGACAAAAACCTTGATATCACAAGGCACATCAAGACACGCTATGAGATGCTACCAGCCTCCACAGGGACTCTCAACAGTGCAGCCGCCAAGAAATGCACAGTGACCGGGTTGCCCTGAGAATGGCCAATTTGCAAAGGGGAGATAGCCTACGCAAAACAGCAGGAGTTTCTATGAATCATCCGGCCAACCGTTTGATATCAATTTGATGAAAGTGTTTATGTTCATATAGAAAATTACGTGTCATTCCACAATATTAACAAATATTCTATATATATATATCCTATATAGCCGTAGGGATCATATATAGTCATATATATATACTGTATATAGCCTAGGCCTAGCCAATGACTTTCAATGTCTCGTGATGGCTTGAGGGTCTCGCAGGGCGGAGAGAAGATGGCCCAAGCTCCTGCCTTTGGGGCACGAACTTTGACGGACTTGGCGACTTGGCTGTTGGATTTGGCCACCAGTGCGACTGAGATGCAGAATCTTGGCCGTCAGCTCTGGCATGTTGCCTTTGGGAGTGCACCTGCAGCTCATTTCAGAAAGTCAGCTCTCGAAGTTCTCAGAAAGATGAAATGCATCGAGACTGGCCGTAGGCAGGTGAGCTTTCAGCAGTCCCATGGTGGCTTTTCGATGCTTTTTTTGGCATTCAGCAATGTGCAAGTCACATGCCAACGAGAACGTGTCGTGATTCTCACGGCCCTCACTGCATCAACTGTACATGAGTTTTGGTGCACTGAGGCCCTGGTCAATGCATCCAATAAGTGGACTGTGCCAATTGCTACAGCAAGTGCAGAGGCCAGAGCGACACTGACGTTTGCCAGGCGCAAAGACGGCTGCCCTGCCAGTCAATTAAATCCATTGTGGAGCGACAGGCAGAGTGTCAGAGTGGGGACGCCCGTTGCAGGGATGCGCGTCTGCCTCAGTACCATACAGATCATACAGTACCCGTCTGGCACGGTATGGCACGGTCTGCATTTCTGAGACAGGCACCTCCTTCAACCAGCGAGATGTGTGCAAGCATGCCCGACAGCGCCCCGTGGCTCGTAGGTCTTCTGCCGCCTAAGAAGTTCGGCATGTCTAGGCAGACTGTCCACAGTGATGTCTCCCAAACGGAACCTGATAATCCAAGGCTAAACTGCCATAAACATCCATAAACTGTTTTAAACTGCTAAGCATCGGTGATGCTTAAGGTACGTTCGGACCTTGTGCGGAGAGCACTGGGAGCCATCGGAGTCCCTGACGAAGTCCGTGCCTGAATGATCTCGCAACATGCGACAGATGCAATGCAAGTGCAAATGCAATGCAACTGCAATGCTATGCAACACCTTGCGACATGCTGCATTGCGAATTCAGCTGTTTCAGTTCATACAATATATTATATACTATAGTATGAATATATATAATTATAGAGTATATATATATATTATATACATTAATATAATTATATATCGCATCTGTATCGGCAACAATGTGCAACATATTATGACGTGCATCAACGTGCTATTGATTCATTTTACTGAGAACACATTCCGGTTGAGGCGTCAACACCGCAGCTGCTGAAAACGCGATACGCCGGTAGCCTTTCGCAAGATTTCACAAGTACTGGGCTAAACAGCCAAAAGATAGCCAGGATGATCAAGTAGAGTAGAAATGAATCCTACAGAACTGTGCTCTGACTGAAATTCGTGTGGTAGTCCCGAGGCCTCCAAAAGACTGGTCCAGTTCAAACAACTCCACCTTGGCGGAAGTTGGAAGAAAAAATATGGGGCAAAAATTGGCAAAATCTTCGACCTGAGCTGACGACTACAAGGATCGCAGTATGTGGGTTTGCCACGTTGAAGCCCTACGTGGTCAGTTTCAGAAGGGTGGAAGTCAAGCCACATACGACACATATGGTTCCGGATGTTTGGAGGACCCCACTCTGATCTCGCTGATCAAATTGAAAATTATAGCCACATATAATCTCAAGATAGAGTCTGGAGATCAGAAAAGCGGTTTTGATGCCCGTCAATCAATTTTATAATTTTGACAGATTTTGACCAAGTGGGACACGGAATGGGTCATCACATTCCATCAAATATAGCTAAATAGTAACTATAGGCAGCCAAATTAAGGACACGAGCATGAGCTTGTGCTACTTCCTGGCTCAATTCTGGCAAGCAGCTAGTCCGGCAACCTCGGCTGCAAGTGTGACAACAGCGTTAGACAGGTTGAAGTCGCTTTCTGATGTTTCTGGACTCCCGTAAGCCAAAACAGCCATGGACTTGTCCTATTTTGATCCTGCCATGTGTTGCCAGCACTAGCTAGCTGAACAACTGGTTGCCGTTCCAGCAACTGCTAGTCTGACCTGCTGCTAAGGTGCTTCTGGCCAGTAGAGAACAACACCAGAGGCTTTGACTGGATGATAGTCCTTTCCAAAGATGCCAAGGCATATAGCAGTCAACTGAAAGGAAAATCCCAGGCAGTCTCCTGGCGCGCGCAATCAGGAGGGGCGCCCCAAATGCTGGCACTTAAGACCTCGCCAAGCTGTGAGGCAGCGTGACATCGTGCACAGCTGAGAAAGCCAGAGGGAAGCCACCGAGGAACGGGCTACAGAGCCCTTCGGCAATGGGGAATCAATGCCAGGTATAGCTCGAGCTGCGACAAGTCGTACCTGTTCTGTTGCCAGCGGCCCAGGCGGCCCAACTGCGCAAGGTTTCAAAGGTTCTTCCTTTCTGAATGTGTTGAGCCTCCAAGTAAAGTGGTTTGGGTGGTGCGGCTGCAGCAGCTGCCTCGTCAGATCTTCACCAATGTCTCTACGTACATATATTTCATTATATTTCTTACATTGGTCAACTGCAACTGCCATTGCTCTTGCAAAGCTCATCAAAGCTCCGCATCTGGCTGAGAGTATTGCTTGACCCTCAGTTGCCACGCTATTCCTCAAGAAAGGCGGTTTCCTTGGCTTCGCCGCAGAGCAACATCTCTGGCCCCATAGATTCTCTATGCCACTCTAATCTATGTGTTACATCCCAATGCCACTCTAATCAAAAGTCCCGAATAATGTGGAACTGAGGCTGATGGCAACTATAGCAGGAGATGATGGGGAAGCGTGCAATGGATATCAAGGACTCGCGCGTTGAGGGGCACACTGTTGGTTCAAAACTTGATCCTCAACAGATCCTGATTCTTGTTTTTCATGATTCACCCATGTGTGCCATGGTCAATCTCACCATGATTGGGCTTTCCTTACAATAGGCATATTTTAGCCCTCTTGATGCGGGATCTCTCGGGATCTCTCTCCATCGCCTTCTCGAAGAGTTCAGCTGAGCTAAGAGCGAGTGAAAATAACCGTGCCACCAGGGTAGACAGGAGTGTCAGCAGCCAAGGGTATCAACAAGCTGCTTTATTTCTCCCACCCATGTGCCCTGTAGGCGGAACATCTCGGATGACCATGCCCGTTTCGAAAATAATCCAGGTATATCCAGGTCTTGACCATGGCACATATTATGAATCTGATATACATACATATATTATGTATATTAATATATATATAAGGAGAAACCACAAAAACAGGCCGAAATGAGGCACAAACAAGCATGCACAGCACAGAACATCTGCTGATGGCCCTGCATGTGTGCCAAAGTGCCTGCTATAAAACTGTTGTATCATGTTGTATCGATTGTACCTGGTACTCCATCATGTCATAATCTCTGGTCGTCAAGAAATGTCAAGAATCAGCACATATCCGCAGCCGCCATTCAGCAAGAAGAGGCCGGTTTGCGCAAGCATGGCCTCAGCAAGACACGTGCTGCAGCACTGCATGGCTTTCTTTTTTGTCCTCTTGGCAGCCCGGCGCCATCACACCCATCACCTCCACATCCCAGAGTTACTGCAGCCATTTGTACCTGAGCAATTAGAAATTACCTTGCCACAGTATACACTTGCGCCAGACATTTTAGCTGTTGTGCTGCTTGCCGGTGCCAAACTCAAAACCTAAAGTTCTAGCAAGTTCCAGCAAGAAACCACTAAGGACGTGGCACCACAAGACCAAGCTGCAGCCAGGTTGTAGTTGACCTAGCTTCAAAGTTGAATGAACAAATTTCCTCGAAGCTTGTACCTTGAACGAATCTGTCGCATCACTCTATAGTAACTAGTATGCAGAATAGGAAGTCAGGCAAGCAACCGGAGAGTGACGCAAAGTCAACGGAAAGCTCAATGATAGGTACCTTGGTCGCACATCTAGGCAACCCGAGTACGAGGCGTCAAAAAATTTTGAAGCTCAAGGCTCGAAATGAAATGCATCCAAGCTGCTGCCGATGATACTCCAACATGCTTTGCCTTGTTTCACATGGCAGCCAAAACGTGTCTGCCACGGGCTAATTTAGAGCTTTGCTTCTCACTTTTCACGTCCCTCTGCAAGATTGATTAACTAATACTGCGGGAATTCAATTTGCGGCAAAGTTTCTGCTTGAATTCTGCGAGGCTGCGAAGTTCATCCGAAGGCAGAAATCCAACCTAGCTCGACTCGCACAAACAGAGTTGAAAACAAGCCTGACAATGCTATGGAGTCTCTATATATATATATACGAGAATTGATGGTGTCACGTCCCTCGCTTTCAGAAATTGTTTGAGGTGAGTCACTGTGATCTCACCCGGCAGCTTCTGCGCAAATGTTCGATCAAACACCTCGAAACTTGCGAAATCTATCGAAATCTGTTCTTCTTTTGGCAGTGGCTGAAAGTTGGTGTACCAGCTGCCCGAACCTGGCCACACCACACGGCAAAACGTTTGGCTGCCTCTTGCCAGGCCTGGCACAGATCATGAGCTGACCAGCATGATGTAGGATGATGCTCCTCGAAGGTTCCATGGCCCACCTCCACAACTTCGCTGTCTTCCACTGTCGAGCCCACACCACCTTCACTGCGCCGATTAACATGGGATACAAATGGATACGATATGTTTACATGCATGTTCTATACATGTTGTTACACTGCATGTTACGTACCTGCAGTGTTTACGCTTTGTGTGTGTGTGTCTCTGTATGTATTTCTGTGTGTATGCATCGATGCGATGCATGCATGTTGGGATGGGATGGGATGCGATGGATGATGGATGATGGATGATGGATGATGCATGATAGATAATGGATGGATGGATGGATGGATGGCTGGATGGATGGATTGATGGATGGATGGTGGGTGGCTGGCTGGCTGGCTGGCTAGCTGGGTGGGTGGGTGGATGGGTGGCTGGCTAGCTGGGTGGGTGGGTGGATGATGGGTGGATGATGGGTGGATGATGGGTGGATGATGGGTGGATGATGGGTGGATGATGGGTGGATGATGGGTGGTGGATGGGTGGGTGGGTGGATGGGTGGATGGGTGGATGGGTGGATGGATGGATGGGTGGATGGGTGGATGTTTGGGTGGGTGCATGGATGCATGGATGGTGGGTGGATGGATTGATGTATGGCTGTGTGGATGTATGGAGGTATGTATGTATGTGGTACCACTTGAATGATGCAACAAAACTCCTTAGTTCTGAAGGCGCCTCGTTCCAGTTTGGGCTTCAAGTCGAGACCAGGATCCATATCACACCCAGGGGCAAGAACCACTACCTTATTCAGAAACAGCTGGATCGGTGATCCGGGGATAGATGCATGACGCATAAAATATGCGCACCAGCAGTCCTACTTCAGGATACTGTAAATCTTGGCGTGCACTTTCATTTGTTGTTCTAGAAGCTTAACCCCTGCGTTTGATTCTATATCAAGTGCCTCCAGCAGAAAAGCTAAGCCGTCAGCAACATGACCTTTGGCTTCTTCAGGGGATGGCATCTCTGCACTGCTCCTTGTGCATGCACACGCACTTTGACATGCCATGACATGCCTGCACAAAATTCATCAAATGTCAAGGTCCTCCACAATCGGTCACCCAGTTTGTCAAACACCACTTCTGCAACCTGCGTGCACGCGAGCATGGTGGAAGGACTAGTCTCAAGATGTTTCAAGTCACTGGAGGCACTGATCTACTGGATATGTGTAAGGTTGAAAGAGTATCTCCGACTATTGGACTATGGTTGCTGCCCTTCGTTTGCTAAAAATTGGTATACATGATCTACCTCAAACCAAATCCTGTCAAACAAAGGATCCAACATGCTTGATATAGTATAGATACTGTTGGTTGCACGTCGATGTACCGGACTCTTGTTGACAACTACATGAACGCACTCTGGATGCCCTGCTTCGAACCTCTCCACGTTGTCTAGGCGAAGCCAGCTGCTGCAAACTCAGGACAAGCCTGGGGCACCCAGGCACTCTGATAAGAAAGCAAACCGACGAAGGAACACCCTGGTTGATCAAAATGGCTATGGATCAATACCTATTAATACCATTTTTAGTGGGATGAACATCCATTTACCAGCTATTTTGATGTTCACCAGGGGTACAAGGTTTTGACACACTGCCAAATGATCAAAGAAATCAGTCGTTTCTACTGAGCTTCTGTCACAATGGGATACTCGCACTGTTGAAAGCCTCAAAATGATAACAGCATATAACAGCCACATACAGCCACGCTCGACCCAAAGAGGTGCGAATTGACTTGGACCCGCACCTGCCACGGCCAGGAGCTCAAGCACATCCTCGGCATCTTAAACATATATCATCGTCTATCCGCATATTATACATGATTAATCACGATTCATTATAGACATGTATAATTTCTGGGTATACCTGTATTCTACAAACTGCGTAAACTGCTGGGCCATGCTAAGAGGTGCTCTGCGAAGGAAACACGCTTGTTTTGCAGCACCACCTGCCAAGTTCTGTCAAGTTGAAAACCCAAAAGAGATCAGCGGAGAATCCTTCTTGATATGGCCTTGGCTTGCAAGGGTACCAAGACAACTCGGTTCAAATCTGTCAGGTTTGAAGGACCACATGGGTCGAGCCGGGTCCAGCCTGGAGTTCTGTTGCCTCCACCAGAGCAAGGCTAAAACATCTGCACCCTTCTTGTAGGAGGCGAGTGAAGGGTTCAAGGTCATTGCCCTCCTGTAGCCACTCAGTGTCAATACAATAACTATCCAGAATCCAGATCAATGGAAAGCCATCTGCATGAAATTTCTGAAGAGATGCGCCTCTGCCATAGGAGAGCCTCAGCCAACAGGTTGAACGTAACATGGTTGAACAGGTTGCCATCTGCACATCTGAGTTCAAATTCTGCGAAATTCTGCAAACTCTGTAGCAAGGAGCATTCAGTCTCATCGAGGGTCTCCAGAATGATGTGGTGAGAAGTGGCGATCCAGTAGTCCTTCATTGGTCTCGTCATGTCACAGGAACCTGGCTGACAAAGTTCTGGTCGAACTGCCTTGGCCAATTGGAAGCTTCCAATCGGGGAGAGGAAATGGATGCGGTGATCAGTGGGTTGAAGTTAAAAGAATCAGTGGCGGGAAGCATCGCAGATGGAACGTGCTACAAGACTCTCACGGATGGTAAGAGAAAGTGAAAAAAGCGGTGCTACGCGTCATTTCGGTTCAAGGCACACTGTTCTCTTGCACGCAGAGACTGGTGGAGAGGCCAGCCAGGGTGAGGTGTCCATCTGAGTCGATGTACGGACAGTCCATAGCCTTCAGCTGGGACGCAGCCGCTTCCACCACCCCTCCTGAAAGTGCCAGGCCGAAGTCTGACCAGCGAGCTCTAGCAAGCAAGCCTACTGAGCCTACTGTAGAGTGAAGAAAAGGGCTGATCAGCTAACCTTCAGTTTGAGGCATGCAAATTCGGAACATTTTGGAACTATAGACATGCCAAGAAAGGATCCTTCTGCATCCTTCTGCCACAGATTACAGTTCTGGGTCGTATGCCACCAAGCTTAGGCCCAGGGTCGCTCTTCATTCTGCACCTGCACTAAGAACCAGCTCCATTTTTCCAGCGTCATCACCGGCATTCCATCACCAAAGCCTTCGTAAATCTTCAGGACGTGGCTACAGTGCTGCAAGAGCAATGGCAAGTGAAGCTGGTGTTGCACTCAATTGTGTGTATGTGTGTGTGTGTTTGGCACTGAGTCTGTGTCTTCTATATAGTTTAAAGACTGGTATAAATATTACATATATAGATATAGAGAGAGAGAGATAGATATAGATATATATTATATATTATATATAGACATCATATATGTATATATATATATACATATAAATATATACACACACATGTAGAATGATGTAGATACCACCTGCGCGATGCAGCTGTCACATTTCATCCCTGTCTAGCCGAGTCTAGCCATGCTCTCCGCGTGTCTTGCCAGGACACGGCTCTGTAGCTTGGGCTCTGCCAGCAGTTGATCCACAAGGAGCATGGGCTGCCTTGGCTCAAAGCGACATCAGGGTCCGCTGCTCTCCGGCACAGAAAGCATCGTTCGGAAACACAGGAACAATCAATAATTGGTGGAAATGGATGCCTAAAATGCCTTAATAGCGGCATCTCGCGTAAGTTTGAGATTCTTTGAGCTGCTGGCAGCACCGTCCAAAATTCCTCGAAGGTCGTTGTAAGCCGGAACAGTTCAAATCCGGCCACAGCCTGCACAGATCGTCACGGAAAGCTTCGAGTTCTGGCAACATGAGATCTCACATTATGCTCAACAAATTTCAGTGGCGTGGCCTGACCATCCGAAGGGACAGGTGCGTCTGGCTGCAAAAGAAGCCTGCAGCATGAGAAAAATGAAGGCGCAAATGGACACTTTTAAAGGTTTGCTCGCAATTCAAAAGGCACACGCATGTCAGCGCACAAATCTCTCCCTCAGCTACTTAGCATTATTTGGAACATCTTAGAACCTACTGTCAAGAAAATGCTGCAGGAATCCAGCTTAATACAATGGAACAAAAGTCCTGTCATATCCATGCTCTATAAAGAGCCGGTAGATGTTGCCTGTGTAGAAGTCCCGCGCATTCATTGGCAGAGAGGTTGTCTTTATTTGCCTGAAGTGGCAGAAAAGCTCAAACCCCCCAATATAATCTTTGGAGAGAGTGCCTGAAGACACATGTAGCCATTGCGTTGCAATCGATGCCATGCTTATACAGTCAGATATGGGGCATTTGAATTCAGATAGTGCAAATCATTGCAAATCCACCCTAATCTTCGCATAGGAACACCATGGAACACCCGTCTTGAATCGTTTATGCTGTGCTTTCTGCAGCGCTGCCTTTGGCTGTGCCGTCACGGTGGAGGGCCGTGTTTCTTTTGTGTCACTGCTTTCTCTGGTCTCCTTCGTCTCTTTCCTCCGCCCATACCTTGCAGGAAAAGCTAGGCACTGCATGGCCTTGCATGGCACTGCTGGCCACCACTGAAACAATTCGATTGCCGTTGGCCGCCGTTGGCAGTAGATTTCTCCTTGATTCTCTGTTTGACCCCTATCTCGCAATACTGAATCACTGAACTGACATGTTTGCGATGGCTCTGAACAATGAGACTCTATGCTGCTTTAGGATGCTGTAATTAATGCTGTAGGGAACTTTCCAGCTTAGAACCGGGCTGGCGAAGTGCGCTGGAAAGATCGCCCAAACTGCCACTTTTGCCTAAGCCACTGTTAATCAGTGTTGCCAATCATTCAACCGATGCATTGTCATACCGTGAGCCTAAGACAAATGATCCAAACGAGCAAGCTGAGCAATTTCCTCAGGAGCACACGGATTGAAGAGGAAGCTGATTGACGATCCCACAGCTGCCTGGCGTACGCCTTGAACTCCTCCAAATGACCCCCGGTTGCATCTGGACGATGACGACCAATGGACCCTTCAGAACGAATGGCAAGTCTGGGTGAATTCTCCGACGCGTCATGAGGGACGCCTGGCGGCTTTGCCCGTGCCATGCACCCAGGGAGGCATCCGGCAACACAGCCGGCTGGAAGCCAAGTCAATAGTGAAGCGCCTCGACGTCGAAAGGATCTGTGGTCTGTCTGCAACCGCTCAAGCAAAGCCAGCAAGGCATTGCGGCTGGATTCATCTGGAAACACGAGGGTCCGAACCTCTTCAGATGTTTTTCGACTTTGACCCGACAGCTCTGCTTCCAAAAGAGCGAAACCAAAACCACTTAAGCAGTCACGGGGCTCACACCTGACCGAGCCCACAACCCGGCTTAGGTTCAGAGACTCATCCTCACAGTCCAGCTCCAAAGTGTACCGAAATCCCCGGTCCAAACTTAGTTTGCCATCTAAAGGTTCCGCAAAGTCGGGGTCAAGCACTCCACAAGGCAATCCTTCACCTGAGTTCATGGGAGTTGCCATGATGCGATGATGCGATGGTTGAAAAATGTTGAAAAAGTGATGGCAGTACCAGAGCCAACAAAATGGGTCAATATGAGCCAATATGAGTCAATATCGCAAACAAGAAACGGGAAACAAGTTTATCATAGAGGTCTCTTTCGTCCGCATCTGGCTGTTCGAGAGCATACTTGCGCATCATGCCCAGGGCATGATTTTGAAAACTAAATATGTTGCATTGTTGTTTGCCGAAGGCAATTTGGAAAGGTCTTTGTCTGGAAAGGTCTTTGTCTATTTGTTCAGTGGTTGTCCCATCTTGCGAACATCATAGTTGTATATATATATGTATGTATATATTACATATGTATATATTAAATATTTATAACTGTAGTGTGTTGGCTGCATGTTCTGAGTTCCCACGACGCGTTTTCCAAGCGATCTTTTCGCGAATGTCAACATATGTCCAAAGGCTGGTTTGGTGCTGTGACTGCTGATGATCTCTCTCTCTCTCTCTACTCTATTCTCATATATGTTTCATGCTCGTGGTCACTTGTGACAATCCGCTATGAGGCTTTCAAGCCTTGAAGCTGTAATTTGCGATGGCATTCTGCGACTCGAAAACCAACTGACTATCTCATCCAGAGGTATGACATATTCATATGCATGTCATGATACGGTCCCGCCTTTCCTCTCCACTCATCATTTGACATCTTGATTTCTATGACTCTTCTCGCGACATCTCGCAACTCCTCCCTGGATCTCTCCCGCTTTTCGTTGCCTCCCCGTGGCGCCAGTAGCATCCACCTCACCACAGCAAGCCACAGCACGTTTGAAAGGGACTGTTGAAAGGGACTGCCAGGATACTGCCAGGTCATTTCTGAGGATAGAACGAGCCACAAAAGGACTGGCAATGCCTCGAGTTGATCCAGCTGTCAGGAGAATATTAGGACCGAGATATTCCGAGTCACCGTGGCCATCAAGCGGCAAGGCTCAAATGGGCTGAGAGTGCTGAAAATGCTGAGAGTGCTAGCATCTGAGAGCGCAGAGGAGAGCTCTTCTGAGTGACCTGGACAAATGGCCAGTTCTTGAGAATTCTTTGTGCCATCAGTGCGCCGTGCCAAAATCTGGAGGAACTATGAGTCCAGCCTGCACAAAGCCGGGTCAAAGCCCTCAACGCAGCCTGACAGGTGCTTTCTGTGGTCATGCTTCAGTTTCAAGAGCAGCTGGCTCTGTCTGGCCCACCCGACACCAAGAGAAATCCAAGTAAAAATCATTGAAAATCACACAGCCTGCAGTACTGTACCAATCGCAACAATCAATCTAAAGTTCGATTGAATTTCCATCTAGTTCATCTAGTCTGCAAATGATTGTAGACCTGCACCCCGATTATCATCAACTCCTAGAAATATCAGTGGACCTCGAAATATCGCTGACATGTTGCTGAACCAAAACACTAAGTTCACAAAGTCCAGTGCGAAATGAACAGAAACACAATGCAGCGGTGGTTTTCCCTTATGTGACGTATGTGCGTCAAAGATCATGACAGCTCGCCAAATTGCTAACTCTACTTCAGGATGCGCATTCAACATACATCAGAGCATAAGCATCCCTGGTCCAATTTGAAGAAGATAAATGACAAAAGAACAGCTGACCTGATAGTTTTACCATGTTTTACCTCTTAAAAAAACTGCAAACACTGTACCCGCAATACCCGAAAGTCCATGCAAATCCAAAAATGACAGGTTTTGTTTGGAGAGATTCTTTGGCCCACTGTGATGCCCTCAGGTGAGTCATTGGCCTATGGCCTATTCTGACCATGATAGGCCCTGTCTGTTTATCCCTGATTCTGCCTGATTCGGCGATCTGTTTCTGATGGCTCAGTTCAAGGTGGGCTACTAGTGATTGCTGAGAAATGAAGAAAGAAAAGCTGAACTTGCCCCAAGCAGCCTGAAAAGCAAGAACTCCCTGAATCATGTTCCAACAAAGGCATACATCCACTCCTCCTGTCTCTTTCTACCACCTGGTTCTCTTAAGGAACTCCGGTCAGTCTGCTTCTTCCTACGTCTATGAGTCTCTATATATATATATATAAGTAGCCGCTTTTGTGCCTTGACCCCAGCAAATGGCCCAATCCGCCACAACCATTACTGAAGGTGCCCAAGGTGAGAAAAAAAAACATGCAAAAAAGGACATCACACCCCACCTCTGCATCCCCAGCAGCTGTCTCGACAGAGAGTGCGGCAACGGATAGCAACGAACGTGCAGCCTTTCAGCAACATACAACTTGTTGCAGAATACAAAAGATCAACAAGTCACAACTTGATCAACTTGCTCAGAGAAACTTCTCGAAATTCTGAAAAGCAAATGGAGGGATCTTCAACAATTTTCGCAGCTTCAGAGTGTCCACGGCACGGGAGCCACAAGGACAGGCCTGCGCAAGAACTGACCTGAAGAACAGTACCACAGGATCAATCCGGATCGCATTTGATGTGCAACGATACAGAGTGTGCTGGACCACATTTGATGCAGAAAAAAAGAACACTGGGCCAGTTGCGGATCAGCTTTTCCCAAACGTAAGGCCTTCAGAATCCCGTGCAGATTGGTTCAACTTTGAAATTGTGAAGTCTGATGTAAAATCACATGCCATGACAATGACATGTATCTTGAGCAGAGAGAAAGAGAGAGAGAGAGAGGAGAAAGAAGGGGAGAAAAGAGCGGCAGCAAGAGAAAGAAAAAGAGAGAGAGAGAGAGACAGAGAGAGAGAGGGAGAGAGAGAGAGAGAGAGACACAAATGCATCTGTGAGTGAAAAGTATGAAATCAAAGACTATCAAAGACTGCAACGAGTTCTATGCTTGAGATCTGAGACTCTGCAGCTATGTCGGCATCTTTGACTAGCAGTACGGAAACGATTCCCTTGGATCACAACGATCATTTGTGCTCCCTTCATCTCCCTTCTGGGGCCCGCCTTCTCGGATGACAACAGCTGTTGCCGTGCATCTTTCCATAAAGCCTTAGAGATCGATGCTGAGTTTGAGATCTGGGATCAGCGGAAGCTGTCGACATACCAGAATATGCTGGAATGGGCCCGCACTCCGGCCACCTTTTGCTGAGACGAAGCTGGCAAAAGCCAAAGCCTGATGAAATCTGCAGAATGGCGTAGAATGGGCACTGAATAGCATAGAATGACAGTTTCAAAGACTCGAAGCATCTTGAAGGTTTGCCTCTGATCAAAAAACCATTGCAAGCTCCTCATGTGGATATCTATCCTGTGAGTTCAGATTGAGGCTCAGGCACTTTGTTTCCGGCTTTTGTGGCTTCACTTGACCTCCCAGCTCTGCAAAAACCATCAAAAACACCTGTGTCGCATCGGCTGCGGCTTCGGTTTCTGAGGGCCAGGCTCAGCTACCAGGTGCGGCTGCAAATGCTGGCGAAGCCTTGCGGCTCGCACAAATTTGGAACCAAATGAGGCAGCGAGGACCCCATCTGAAACTGGGAAACATTGGGAAACATTGGGAAAGGCTAACATGCCTCAGTTCATTCCTCAACAGTACTTCACATACAGTACACTGAGAAACCTTTTCTTGCTGGCAGAGGGCTGAGGCTTAAAAGTACTTCATCGCCATGAAGGTGGACACGCGCTTAAAATAAGCATCAAACGGCCCATCAGGATCTGGACCCCATAGGTACTCGAGCTGAGGGTAGCAATGAACCATGCCATCCTCAACAGTCGCATCAAGCTCCACACCATGATGCATCATACTATCTGCCAGCCTCTCAATTTGCGTGCGAAAGACTTCACAGCCCCCATAGTCCAGCAATGTCCGCGGAAAGCAGGGCGGCCAACTTCTGCAACGCCCTGGCGACACACGAGAATCTCGCAACGGAACGCCTTTGGCGTAAATTCCAGCAATGACCTCGGCATGTCTTGAAGGAATGTAGTCCACATCTGCGTATTTCTGCCATGACTCACCATCTGTGTCCGAGAGATCTACCCATGGTGAGAGAAGAATCAGCCCCTCAGGAGGTGGTAAGGACAATCCACAGGGTGATTCATCCATGCCCTCAGCAAGCTCCTTGGTTACAGATAGCACCAGATTTCCACCCGCACTGTCGCCACCCAAAAAGACTGCATCAGCATATCCCAGCTCTAGGATGCCTTTGTACACCCTGAGGATGTCATCGCGTGGAACAGGAAAGGGATGACGTGGCGGCTTTCGGAAATCAACACAGAAGGTGGGAACACCAGTGTGCATGACTATCCTGGCAAGGAAAAAGCGATGTGTAGCCGGAGAGCACAAAACAAAGCCACCTCCATGAGCCCAAACCAAAATGCTCTCTGTGTGAGAATTTGGCTTTTGGAGCTCATAGTTTTCAGGCAAGATCCACTCACCCTTTATGTCGGCGATGGTGTCGCGAAGGACACGAACTCCAGACGGCATAGACAAGGACGACACGGTCCGCAAAATAGACTCAGCTAAAGGTTTCACGAAGGTTTGAACCGCCTGCTCCGAACCTAGAAGAGATAGGGGAACCCGTCGAACTGTCTCTCGAACTACGGCGATGGCCCGCTTGAAGCGTGATGGCCACACTAATCCAACTAAGTGCTCCTTGAACTCCTTCTCATCTCTCCAGAATGGAGATTCTTTCCGCTGTCCCTGCCACCACTCAGCTGCAAATTTCACCATGTCGTTTGCGAAGACCACAGTCTTTCTCTGACTCTTGTTGGCGGCTTTCTTTGCGGCATCTCCCATTCTAGTTGCTGCCAAGGCCACTTTGGTTGTTAAGGGTCTTTTCTCCACAGATTCTTCGAATGCTGCAAGATCAGCCCAGAAAGCTTCTTCCATCCGTTTGGCCACTGATGACATGTTCAATGCCATTTGGACAACTTCAACTTCAAGATCGTTCTCAAAATAGTCAAGACAGTTGTCCCAACAAAGTGCCACATCCTTGAAGAAGAGTTCAGGGTCCACTAGCCCATCCACATCATCATACGATGAGGCATCCAAGCGCTTTCTGATTGTATGCAAGTCAATCGGGTTCTGTACGATTTCTGGATAGTCATCAAGGCCAAGTGTTTCCCAGTCAACTGGAACCAAGAATGGTGCAGCTTGCGGCTCCAAGGAGAGTTTGCTCAAAAGATCTCCCAGCTGCCTCTGACACCATTTGTGAATCAAAATGTCATGCTTCACCATCTCGTCACTGTCTTCCTCTGAGGTCTCGTCATCATTGGCGGCAAGGCGATCAATATTCTCCAAGCCGAAATCTTCATCGGAGATGTCCCACACCTCACCGGGGACATCTCCCATTGCTTAATCTTCACAGCCCATGACGCAGAATTGCAGCATTGACGCTGCCGGAAGTGGCAACCTATACATCTTGAGCCCAGTGGATTCAAGTGGCGAAATGCAAGCGGCCTGGGGGGAACACGAACGACATCGGTTGAGCTTGAAAAGTTGACTGTTTGAATAGTCTTCGGATGCACCGAGTGAAAAATTCAAATCAACAGCTTGCGCACTTGCTGGTCTGGTGTCTCTCATCCTCAATCCAAGATATCCCTGCGTTGCATCTTGGAACCCGACCTGGTGAAGGGCCTTTGCCTTCCTTGTGGCAGCCACTGTTGCAGATCAAAAGGCTCCATCCTGTCACAAAAATATGGCTTTACTCAAGTTGGCCAAGCATGAGCTGGCAAACACACACGACAAATCAAACGGTTCGAGAGCCTCAAGGGAGGAACGTCTCTGCTTGAGGTCTTCTTTTCCTCCTGCCCATTTCATATCTTTTCCAACTCGGCTACGACTGAACTGCATGAGATTATCCAACAAAACGATCTACCAACCGATGAATAAGAGCGCAGTGCAGGCAGCCAGCTCTTTTCTCGCCACACACTCTGAGACTTTACGACACTTTCAGAACAGGTATGATCCAAGAATATTAAAGACTAGTACTCCTTCATGTCAGTACTACCTGTTCAGCATATCGCGCACCCCCGCTGGGCTCACGTCCTCATCCGTGTCGGTGCAGTGTTCTATGGCTTCCTGTAGTGCATGATACCAATGACCCAACGCTCCATCCAAGCCGTGAAGGCCAGCTGCTTCTTCAACTGCACAAAGACCTTCCAATTCCCAAGCCCTCATCAGCCATCCCCAGTATTTCTTCACGTTTCCATACGTTTGCCCTTAGACTGTAATCCTATTGTTTCATGAAATGCTCCGACACTGGATATTGCAACCAAGAACGGTCAAGAAATCCATTCTCATTTTTTTTAGCACATTGAGGTTGTGAGCTTTGCTCTCTTTGGCGAAGAATTTGAGTATGGATAAGAAGGGTGACAATCACTGGGAGGACTCGGACAAAATATCCCATCACTATATACTAAGAGAAGTTCATGAGCATCTTGGCTCACTCCGGGATCACAATGTCAAAATCAAGAGATGGCCTCCAGCTTCTAAGACTGACACAGCTGCATCAGGACCATAGGCAGCCAAAGTAGCCAGAGCAGCAGCGCATCTCTCTATTACATCCAGATCTGTCCCAAACATGGCTATCGATGCGACTAGCGCTTCAGCTGCCATGGCCAGCATGGCCGATTCTGCTACCAGGTCACCTCCTTGTGCAAGCAGGGATTGAAGAAGGCTGGCGCACCACTTATGCACTTCAGCATTGCCCTGGTCTTGAGCCAGAATTGAGATGATCGATTCAAACCCATCATCGGCTGCTATCTCAGTAGCTCCCAGCTCACCGTTGGACTCGCATATAGCCCAGAGAGCTCGCAAGCACGCCTGCTGCAAAGACGCATCCGCGGTCAGTGAATTGCTCTCTCCGGGCTTGTCAAGAGTCGCCGCGAGAGTTGATAAGATCAAACGTAGGCATCCAGTCTGGAAAGCTTCATCAGCAACAGCCTCGCCGCCCTCCATCACCATGCAACAAACAAGAGAGGCAGCACAATCCAGCAAGGAGGGAGATGTGGAATGCAAGCGGATTGACTTTGCAATCACACTCATTGTATCCTGAGACAGCATGTGGACTGCCAGAACGTTCCTATCTGGTGAATCATCTTCGCCCACTGTCAAACAGCAAGCGAGCGCACTAAAGCACCATCTTTGAACTTCAATGGCTTCAAGATTTGCCTGTGCTCCCGAAACCAGAGCTGAAGTGGCGTGGAAAGCCATGTCGGATCGGATGGCAGATCTCCGAAAGAGCTCTTCCAAAGTGGCTGCACCCCAACGTTGCACTGCTGAGTCAGCCAAGTGTTGCTGTAAGGCCTCAAGGACTTGCGATATTGAAGCAGCAGCCAATTCAGTCTCTTCTGCTGGACCTTTTTGAATAGCATTCAAAAGACCGACGAGTCCATCGCGGCATTCAACAGCAGATCCTCCAGCCAGTTTGTCCAATGACTTCTGCACTGCCATTGGTGTGACCCAACACTAGCTGGTAGCACTAGCTTCTGGAAGGTTCCAGGAGGCGCCGTGAAGTGCCAGCGACATGTTTCAGAATGGTACGGCCAGAGCAAGCACTCATTGTATAGGATGATGCAAATAAAGTGCACAGCATGCAGCCGACTAGCAAAGGAACCTGAGGATTTGCAGAAAGAATGCTAATTACACTAACTTGGGTAGACATCGGAAGTTTGGAGTGTTTCAAGACAGCTCCGTTGTTACCCCTGCTGACAGGCTTTGCGCAAAGAAATGGACAGACGTGCTGGAGAAAGACATGTTTCACTGAATCAGCACCCCGTGCTGCTATCTGCTAGATTTGCACACCCGTGCAGCCCTGTCCAACTTGAAAGCACTTGAG
>Ga0126342_10007295_pt1 | contig 19711 bp, 20 predicted proteins | sample Cyp1metagenome_FD_92528 | JGI IMG/M metagenome (GOLD analysis project Ga0126342, IMG submission 92528) | Coral microbial communities from Lord Howe Island, Old Settlement Bay, Australia - Cyphastrea 1 metagenome | ecosystem: Host-associated > Invertebrates > Cnidaria > Coral ... | reverse complement strand
GGGGGGGGGGGTACTAAAATGACTAGCAATCTCCTGAAGAATCAGGTAACGGGGCTGGCCGCCCTCCCCTTTACTTCGTAAAGTAAAACTCAAGGTAGCCCCTCTGGAGCTACCTTTCGTGACTTATCGAAGGGATAGAAGTGGCTCATGGAATATCAGAACCGTGCTTCTTGGTCACTTCCTAATGAATCCTAACTCAGATCAACATCCAGTTTCCCACTTCCCCTTGGAATCCCGGATCGCCCCCTGAGTCCCTGACTCATAGAGGAGGCACTCATAGTCGGAGGAGCGGGTGGCATTGTGAACCCTGGCAGCAGTGGGTTCAGCCCAGTAATCCACTTGGAACTGGGAAGAACCACCTCTGACACGTCTTGGTTCCATGCACTTGTGCGTGCGTGTGTGCATTGCATGCACATAGTTCTTCAGCTGTCTATTATATATACATATATAAGTTATAACTGACTTCTGAATTTATGTGTATACATATATATATATACACACCCGTGTTTTCTTTTCTACTTGTTCAATCTTGTTCACACAATTGCTTAAGGCTTATTGTCGATGTCTCTTCTTTTATCAGTGTTTATCTACCCCCTGGCCGTAGCAAAAGTTTGGCCAGTGCCCCAAGGATCCAGCGGTTTCCAAACCAGTGAACTACGGACCATTTGGGGACCCAAAGAGGCCATCGGAGGCCCAAAAAACTGTCGGAAACCAGCATCTCAAATCATCTCAATGGACGTCTCGTTGTTTTCCAAGACTTGAAACATGTCGGAGTCCAAATTGGATACCGCCCGAAACTGGATGAGACTGAACATGATCAATCCGTCTGTGTAGCAATGGGCTCTGTGGGCCCATCCACGTACCCGACGTACCCCTGATTGTTGGTAGGAAAACGAAAACGATTTGCTGGAAAATGCCCTCATTTATATCATTTATATATATATATATTATATATTCATTCATACCATTTAAACTGATGACTCTTCCATGAAGACAAAAACTGTCGCGGCCAAACATGTTTGACTGGCATGGAGGCCTCAGGGCTTCCTTCATGTCCGGAGGAATGAAGTCAAAATCTGTTCGAAACGCCTCAGGCACCTGAGGATCAGGAGAGCATGCCTAAAACCTAGACCCACTGTACCAGCATGGGGATACTTCATGTATTAAATAGGAAGAATGGTGGTAAACCATATACCTCGGGAGTGTGAGAACGTGCACGGGGCAAGAAACGGGTATTGGCGTTCAAACATATGGTAGCAAAAGAGACCCGCAAATTGACAAGTCCCAAGCATGAAACTTCCCGTGACACCGTGACACCGTGGCACCGTGACACCGTGACACCTACCTATGAAACCTTCATGAAACCTCCAGTAAACCTTTTGCGAACTGTGCTCATTCTGAGTCGATTTCAATGCCTGCTGCGAATCCTTGATTCTTCAAACAAGCATATCGCAATTTGGTCTCTGGGCACCAGCAATACCTATGTGAAAAGCTGCGATGCAGGATCTTCGATCCCAAGCCTCAACTTCATGTTCATCAATCTTCTGCTTCATCATTCCACTGAGGTAGCAAGCATGGATTACCACTTGAAAGGGCCTTCCGGACTAAGGCTAAGGGGTGTGTGTGTGTATATATATATATGTATGTATATATATACGTATATCTGTGTGTGTGTCCATTCTATGATGATCGTGGATTTGGTTTTCAGGCCAGATTCAGGATACCATCCACATCATCCAATACCCAAGCCCGCCTCCCCCTTGTAGAAGACATGGGAACACCAGAGCTCCTGACATACAGCAGCCAATCCAAACATCCGACTGCTTTGACGATTCCAAATGGTTCACACTTGGAGCCGTGGCTACTTTCACAACAGTCCTTCGCGCATGCATCTTTACCTCGGCTGTGACCAATCAAACACAAGTTCCCCTCGCCACTCACCAGCTGGTGTGAAACAATCACCCAACTACCATGATAAGAGCTTGCCATGAAGCTACCATGCCGCCTTGGGACCCAAAGAAATTCAATTTGACCTGACCCATCCTATGCCCATCAATTATGGCTGTTTCTCAGCATTGGAGTCCTGAAACCCAGTTTGATAGCCTTAGTCTTAGTGCCTAGCTCAAAATTTCAGACCCAAAGTGCAGATTATACATGATTATACAGGGTTGCTACCTGGCCACCCCAGATACGTTTGGGTGGTAGCTTGGCTAGATAAAGATGCAAAATGTACTATTCCCTCATGCCTATTATGTACCTAGGTTGGAGCACCACTGCCAGAGTTTAGTTATTTTTTTGGATTATTGCCATGTTCCAGACTTGCCCCCGGGGTGTCAAGAGGCAGCTCTCTACTCTGGTGGTGATCATGGAATTGTTGACATTGTTGAAGCGAATGCCTGAGCAGTTGCAAGTGGAGCAGAAATCACTCAAATCATTCAAGTCTTGCAAAACTGTCTGGAACCGGAGCCCCGTTCGAAACACCTCAAGATTCCCCAACAGATTGCTCAGATTGAACACTGCTCACCATTCTTAGAATCTTGGAATCTTCAACCTTTTCTTCGCTCCGGGAGTTCTGTACAACCAGTAACTTACTGCCATGGTCTAAGCAAGGCTGGTTCGGAGTTATTTTGGGGATCCTGTGCCAAACTATCCCCACATCATCATTATCATCCCTATTACCCTTATCATCACTATTATTGCCATGATTGTACAAGTACAAGTACATCAATTCGTCGGCAATCCATCAAGTGATCGCTAAGCAACCATGAAAATTCGCCACTTGCGGACAATTAATTGACATTGATTGACCATAAATGGAGGTGTCCTAAGTCATGGGGGTACCCCCAAATCATCCAGTCGTCATGTATGACCATGACTTTTTATTGAAACCTATGAGGCTTTCCTAAAAAATAGGGGTACCCCCAGTCATCATCCATGTTATTTTCGGATTTTCCATGAAATAAACCACCCAGCGATGGGGGTACCTCCATGACGATGGAAAACCCCGGTGCTGCTCCGAGCCGGCCGTCCCTGCCAAGCATCTCTTGCGCGGCTGGCCTCGACAGGTGAGACCCTGTTCGCCCTGCTCCAGGACCGTCCAAACTTTGCCCAACCTGATGGGAAAAAGAAGTTATTGATATGGTTGATATGGTTGATATGGTTGATATGGTTGGTATGGTTGGTATGGTTGGTTAGTGACTTATGGATGACTTTAATGGTTCGTAAATTTTGTGAATTGCCCAACTTTTGGTTAGTGAATTATCAATGGTTGGTTAGTGATGTGTTGTGATGCTGATTTATTGATTGGTGATGGATGTGTCCATCCAAATGGGGGTACACCAGAATCCAAAATTGGTGATCAATGGGAAAACCATATGGAAAACCAATGGTTTGGGGTAGCCATATTTTAGGAAACCTCCGTGGACTCCATGTCTTCTTGGTTAGTGAATTGGCTAAAGAAGTGGCGAAGACTCATGGTTTTCTTCGTGCTTGGTCAATTGATGGCTGATGAATTGTGGTTTAGCCGTTGACTAGTGGTTAATTCGTGGTGAATTGACGGTTGTCAATGGTTAATTATTGGTTATTTGCTGGTTGATCAGGTATTGATGATGGTTGATCAGTCGTTCGTTTTTAGGGGACCAAATATGTGGCCAACTCAGCTCCACAATATTATAAAAGGATGTGGCATGATGTAACCAGCCTGAAAGCATGTCGATGGCCGAAGGGGCAATGGGCTGGGCGCTTGACACTTGACACTCAGAAGACAGCTGTGTAGCCGCTTAGCAAAGCCAAGAAAACATAAGAAAACGGATAAGCCGATACCATGAACCCTCCCAGCAACAAATCATACCAAGGCGTCATACCAAGGCGTCATGTTACATCCAAGTGAAGGTATACCTCCCCCAATTGGAGATGGTTCACTATGGGGTAAAAACCTCCTGTCTTAACTCATCACCAAAGACTAGATCTATTGAATCTATTGTTTTTCATGACATGACTGATATCTGCACGACGATAAAACTGTGACACTGCCAAAGCATGGAAGGGTTGAAATGTGTCTGATACACTTTGCTTACTACGAGTGGCACAAACGGCCGCTGAATTGAGCAAGAGCCCATGTCCCAAAATCCGAATCCCCCTCCCTCCCGCCCTCCAGTCAGGTTCCAAGTATTTTGTTTACCATTCAAACCGTGATCACCACTCCCCAACATGCTCCAGGAAACTTCAGGTTTCGATACTTCTATCAGAGTTCAACTCAATCGACAGTATCCCTCATTTACTGACAAAAAATCAGCATATCACTGACCACCCTAGCCATCTATCCATATCTATCACTTATTTATGGCACAAATTCAGCCATTGACTTCATCATTCACCCACAGCCAGGTTCAAACCCAAGGTGCCAGCCCGGCAGTCTCAGGGATCGGTAGATGCAGATAGTCTTCTCGTAGCTATGATCGAAGATCCGATGGGGGGGCCAGTAGCCGTTAGTCTCGGGGCCCAAGCCCTCTGCTTTGCAGGCCTCCTTCATGGAGCTGAGCAGCTGGGGCGCCGCGTAACGTAAGGCTTGGGAAAAAAGGGGAGAAGTTTCAGGAATGGACTCATTGATTGATATTCCATTCCAGGATTATTATGGTAGAAGGTTGTTTTTTTTTCAAAAAATGTTGTAAAGTTTGTGCACGACCAAAGCCAATGTTTCAGGCCGATGTTCGATGATTTCAGCCATTTTCACATAGATGGTGAGGCTGTTCAAGATCCATCAACTTATGAAGCCACCAAGAAATCATTGGGCGACTCAAAAGCTGGCAGCACATAGTGAAACCCAACAGGCAGAAAAGAGGTCCTGTAGCCCGTGGCAATCTTCCTCAAACCTTGGTGCTTGTCATGTCAAAAGACTTGTCAAAGCCCATTTTTCCATCAAATGATTGGTCAAAAAAAAAGAGTCGAAAGATGTGAAGACTCCAACTGTTACGGGCCCAGGATGGTGATGGAGTCATGGAGGGAGCCCGGCCACCCCATCCCGGTTGACCCTCCAAGGGGCATAGGCACCAGATCCTGCGTCTCCACCAGCACCAAATCCACATGTCCTCGATATTCGCCCAGGCAACGCCCCAACCTGTTCAGTGTGGCCATCCAGTGGCCATCCAGTGGCCGACTCCAGGCGTAGTTAGGGATGGCAACACTCGAGCCAAATCTGAAGGATCATCTCAGGGATCATCTATAGGATTATAGTTACAAGATCTTACAAGCTGGTTAATAAACCCCATGAACATCCATGAACTAGTTCGATGTACAGATATATAAACCAATATCTACCATAAATCATAGAAGTCACCTAGGATATGATTTGGTTTTCTCCAAAAAATAGCAAATCTCAAGCAGTGCCACGCCCAGCAACAGTTCCACTGGATGCAGTGCCACGCCCTTCTGCAGGTTTTCGTTCTCACGGGAGTCCTCCCAGGCTGAGGAGCGAAAAGCACCATCAATGGGACGTCACCGGAGAAAATCCCAGACCGGAGACATCTGGATAATCCAGAAACATTTAAAGTTCATGTAAAATCTATGTGGATAGAAAATCACCAAAAGTATCCAAAAGTGAAAGTTCACATCCGAGATCTTTTTGAGTTCACATCGGCCAGGCGCGGCCAAAAACCATCAGGTCCTTGGGTCCAATTTGAACGATCCTCATCCCCTCGGTCAACAGCACCTCGCAACGGCGTTACGGACAACTGACAACGGAACATCACGGCATCATGCTATCCGCGGAACCTTTTAAAGAACTCTGGCATTCTAAAAGAAACAACAGCTTTTTGATGAAGTTGTTTGGAGCATGTGGGTGTGTCTGAAAATGGGGTACGCCCACCAAATTGCAATTTTAATATATCGAAAATGATGATTAAGCACTGGAAATTCGGGGTACCCTATTTTCACACAAAGTTTTTTGGAACTAGCTACTATCATGTTCCTTCCATTTTTCGGGTCACATGAGCCCCGCCTTGTTCCAGTGTGTGGAAGTGGGGTCCAAGGGCATGGACCACACGGTGAGATCGTGTTGCATCAGAAACATGGTGTGGACCTGTCGGCAAAATCACTGGAGATTGGGGGTATGAAAGCGGTTCGGATGTTCAGCAGCTGCTGTTTTCCATTTCACTGATAGGTGTTCGGCGTGGTATGGGCCTGCAGTTGCGATGGAAGATCGCATGCACTGTTTGACAACAGGAGCTCATATTTTTCAAGAAGAATGTTGAAAAACTACAATCTGCCACAAAATCATAATGAAAAGGATTTCACATGAGGGAACCTCCAAGATATGTCCATTACTGTGGCCTTTGGGGTTTTTCAAACTTGCGGGGAAGGATCCGCCCTCTGGTACGATCCATGGTCAGCAACTGGCACGTAAATCCTCACATCAAGGATATATTGACAGAATAACCCATTTACTATCAAATGTATCTGGGATATACATCCTTGTAAATCCCTTTACCCTCAATGATTCTGAATATGTATATACATACATATATATATATACATAAGGATGTGACCCTGATATGTCCATCCAAATTAGCCTTTTCCAACTCTCTGGCTGACTTATCCTGAAAAATAGCTCGTATCATTGCGGCCAGCTATGGGGAATCCCCCCGAATAGAATCCAATTCCCGTCATTCCAGTGACGTCACGACGTGAGGTCATGATCAAATTCATCCAGGTATATCCAAAGTTTCTTATAAATCTTATTAAATCCCATCAAATTTCAATAAATGTCACTTACACATGATTTTCAAGCATCATAAAACCCTCATTTGGGATATGACCCCACCCCACTCTCCACGTTCTTCATCGGCATATCATGGCGTCTCCCACCTGGCCCGTTCCTTCGTAAGGGTTCACGAAGGTCACACGGGTGGTGGCTTCCGCAAGAGCCGGGAGGACCTTGCACTCCAGACCTGATGAAAGTTTCAAAGGCAGCAGTTTTCATGGGCTGCGCAGAGAAAATGGTGTGTCGTTTCCATCAAAAATCATGGAGTTCAAGGGGGTTAGGGGACTTCACCATAGGGATTAATGGGAGAAAACCATGAAAAATGGGGAATTGATCGGCTTTCACCAACACGAATCATTTTATGGGTATATGATGGGATATAGAATAGGATTCGGATATATAATGGGATGAGCGTATGTAGACATCTATATATCCATATGTATGTATATGTATATATGTATATTTTTATATATATACGATAATATACATCTATATATATATATATCGTATGTGTATATATATATATCACCAAAAATGTGATACTGCTTTGTCTGAAAATTGGGGATTTACCTCACATTGTCGCCATCAAATAATGGAGAACATGATGAGATAAACCATGGGATTTTGAGCTGGCCTATTTTCAGACAAGTCCAAACTGGGAAAGTTGAAGACGCAAAAATTGGATAAAATTGGTATTTTGCTGATTCTAGTCAACATATGAATAGGATTCAACCAACAAAAAAATGGCTTTGACCCAAGAAGGGAGAAGTTGCATCTGGAAGATTCGGAGGGTTAACAAGGAATATGGGGATTGAACGAATGAAGACTGGAATTCTAGGAAACAGAGCAAGTCATCAGGAAATTAGACGACGACAACAACAACAACAACAGCAGCAGCAACAGCAACAGCAACAGCAACAACAACAACAACAACAACAACAACGGTTTGGATTTGATGAGAGAACGATTGATCTTATCTAGTTAAAAATTAGGATGACTGTCTAAATTTAAAAGTTTTCCAACAAGTGGGAAGTGTGGACAATTTAGAGAAGAAGAATTTTTGGATGTCCAAAGAACAAAAAAGATTATGTTTAAAAATCCAGCTTTCAGGGCACCTTTTTAGCACAAATCTTATCCTCCAGGTTCCGGTGAAACCTCCATTGAAAGCTCGCTTCACCCGCCAGGGCACGGATATGGATCGCCGTGATGTCATTTGTGAAGGCTTCGCCCTTCTCGGCGCCTTCACTGGCTTGGCTTCAAACGATCACAGGGTCTTCAGCATGTGGATATTACAGGTCAAAATTGGAGGATCCTGGGATCTACAAGTTCTTGACACTTTGAGTCAAAACAACTCTTCAACATTCAATTTTGGATGAATAAATATCCATATCCAGTTCTCTCAGGCTGTTTGGGGCTCAGTTGCATATGTTCACCTTCCAGTCATCTTGGTTATCCATAGGTTTCACTATTTATCCATGCACTTGGTTGGTGAAACTCCTTGCACATCATGGTTAGATTATTGATCAGATTAGACGTTTTAGGAGTCTTTCCCCGTGATTTCTTTATCCCCGAGCAAGAGCAGCACACATCATGATCCCCACGTATGCTGCTTATGCCCTCAAGTTTAGCCCCAAGACAACCAAGATATTACTAAGTACCCTCTGTTAATGGCTCTGGAAAACGGCCCATTCAAAGATGATTCCCCCTATAGCCTATACCTATTAAAAACCGGCCCAGAGTGTATGTGTTTAAACCTTTTTTCGAGGGTCCAACACGTGTGTCCCATCTGCGAATTGGAGAGTCGTCTTTCCGTCATCCCGGGCAGGCGAAGTACAATGCGCCGTGGGCCGGAGGAAGTAGTCACAGTAATCGCCGTCGGCCGTGCAACCACCTGCGCTGCGCTGAAAGACATCAACTTGGCCCAACTGAGCAAGTGGTATGGGATAGAATCTGACCAATTTTTCAGGTTTCCTAAAATATGGGTCCCCAAAAACATCCATTTTATATATATATATATATATATCTTCGGGTTTTCCATGAAATAAACCAATAAACCATCCAGCTATTGTGGTACCCCCATGACTGAGGAAACCTCCCATTGGAACATCCAATCTCCCAGGAATCGCAGCAAATGACCACCGTTCGTGACCCCGAAAACTCCTTCGATAGATCTACCATTTTTTCAGCCAACAGCGGCTTTGGACTTATTTAAAGTTGTGTTATCCATTTAAAACTCCATATTAATCCTCTATTAAAAACCTATAGATACCTATTAACCATATTAAAAATGTTATAAACCTCTATGGATACCTTGGGACCCCCATCTCATCCGCCGGTGCCTTCAGCATAGTCTGCCGGAGGATTGGCACCTTCCACTCGCTTCACCTTCCCCAACAACCGCGAGTTCTCCACACGCCAGTTGCAGCCATGGACCTGGAGGCAAGTGGCCATGGGGTATGGGCTACACCATCAACCCCCCTATGGCTTGATCTAGGGGAAAAGTGACAGCAAACTCATATGGCGTTTCATTCTAAATACCCGGGGGGCTCCTGTGGAGGTTCTCATAGAGCAATTCTGAGACACTTGACCATCCGAGGTAGAAACCAGCTAGCGAAGCATGGTCATGACGGGATAGCAGTAGTGACAGTAGTGATTGAGCCGGTGAAAGAAACCAACATAATGAATGTCAACAATAAACCTCTCCTTGGATACCTTGGACCAATAGGGAGTGTTGTACCTGGTGAGAATTCTCATTCGTTCGGAGACCCCCCCAGTGAAGGACCAGAAATCCCTGGCCGTTCCTTGAAGAGACAGAGCTGCCCGTCGATGCGAACTTTGTCAAGGAAGGCCGTGTAGTCCTCGGCGCAGCTCAGCTGAACACATCGAGGCATTGGTTGCTTCGGCCAAGAAAATGAATGGTGAGGCCAGAAGCAGATCTATATCTTATGATGTGTCTTGTCATTGTCTGACACACACATACAGAGACACCCACAAAAGTCAAGTTTCTTCCAGGTCTCAAATCATAAGGAATCAGAACTATCACATACAATAAACATTAGTATTTCACGAGCGTATTTCATCATCTGTCCTCTGCCAAGTATCATACGCAGCCCCAATGAGCGAGAGCACTGCCAGGACTGCAGCAACTCTGGCCAAAAAGCTGTTGTTCAATCCACCCTCCTGCCGTCCCACAGCTCCAGGGTTAAGGCCTAAAAAACCCGCCGTTGAGTTGTGATGGCGCCTTTCTGGCCAGAACTCTATCCACTGGTAATGACTAACATAACTGATGGGAAAATCACCATTTTTAATGGGAAAACTCACTATAAATGGCCATTTTCAATAGCTATATTAAATTACCAGAGGGTATCCACTGGTTGATCACCATTCTGGTTGGCATTCTCCTTGTTTTTCAGTGGCCATATTTCCCCATTTCCAGACAAACCCATCTGATGAACAAACTTTTTTTGCCGTTCCCAATCTGAAGCCCCGCAGTTCTTGGTATATATGGCGCCTGCTCAATGACTTCTTTCTGCACCTGCAGGTTTTTTTTAACACAGCCATGGAAGATGGCCCATTGGTAGATTAGATGATTTACCTCTGATTACCAGAGAGTATATCATGGGGATAGAACCAAGATGAGAATACGACAAATTAATGGTGGCTACAAACAGCAAAATGTGGTGATATATGGTGATATCACCAACACAAATGGGTTCTGACTTGACCAACAACTCAGAAACTGAGTTTGGTGTGGGAATACTCAGAGTCGTTCCCTAAGAGTGTTTGTCTGCCCATGCAATTCTGACGCATCAGAACATAATGTGCTGGAACAGATCTTTGCCAAAATCGATCAGTTTGGGGTGCACTGCTACAGCTACGGCTGCTTCCATCATCGATCTTGTCAACATTATCATCATGGCGCTTTGATTGTCCCGTAAATTCAGACGCATGTTCCATCGTTTTCATCGATTATCGTGGATGTTTCATCATCATTCACTGATTCATCGATTTTCCAATGGATTTCCCCATCTGCGAGTCCCAACAGCAGGCCTCTTGGCTGTCCCCAGCCAACGCAGGGGGCGGATCTGCGCAGAAGATGGGTCTGGGAAGCATCGTCTAGGTAGTTGAAAGCATCCAAATAGAATTCAAATGGGATCTTCATAGACTTTGAGCCATTCTCAGATATTCAACCTTCAACATCCTTCAACCTTATACATGGGTTCTGGTTGGAGAAAATGTCTGTCATATCTAGAGTTTTTCCCGATCCTTGTCTGTGAGGTATCCCAATTGTTCCTTTTTGTTGGTAATCATCCCCAAAAGTAAGCCTTCACAAAATCCACTAGATATTGTGGGGGAATAATGATAATTAACCCAGCGTTGCAACACAACAGCAGCAAAGGTTCCACGTTCCACGGTTCCATCCGGGATTTGAGCAGCTTGCATCTGTCATGCACCGGTCCCAGATCCAGAGATTGAAACCACTGTTGGGAATTAACCCAAGAAATTCCGGTTTGTCTTTACATTGGCTACACTATATTTCCAGTGGTTTGTAATACCCTATGAAAATGCAATGTTTGGGGCTATACACCATTTTCAACGACACCCTAATATTTGCCAAATATCCCACTACTGTATGTCCCCATAAAACGGTTGGTCCTAATAACCCAATAGCTTTCGATCAAATCCCATTTCTTGTACAATAGTTAAATCTCATGAATTCCCAAATTTTCGATGGCTAAATTCCGCTAAATCCCATTACATGCCCTGGGTCCTAGCTCTTCCAGAACCTTTCGTGGGTTCCAACCCTCACAGCGCCTGCCAGTGGCTCCACATTCTTACAGCCAACAGCACCTGGAGGCAGCCGCTCAGATAAGAGTTCCGCCTTGGGAAAGCGCCTACCTCAGCAAGTCGGCCGCATCTTGGGGATGGATTTCACATGATTTGACCAAGGAAAGTTAGCTAACTTAAGCAGAGACAAAGGTTTGGTTTTCACTGTTTAAGAATTAAAAATTGGAAGCCTTCAGGCCTTCAACAGGAAAAAAAAATCTGGATTCAATGTGATGATCGGAAAATTGTGGTTGATCCTCCAATATTTTGGGATGTTCTTGGGATTGAATGAACTTCAAAATCGGGATTTCATGGCATTCATCCCAACACAAAACGGGGAGTTCATGGGATGTTCATGGGATTTTAATGGGATTTCCATGGGACTTTCATAGGAATTCACCAAGAAATCCACATCTTCCCGTCTTCGTCAGAGGTGCTGAAACAAAGCTGCAGGTGTCCCAGGCGACGGCGAGCGCAGAGCTGGGAGAAATGCCGGCCCTGGAGGTGGAATGATGCAATGGTCATAAGTGTTGTTGGTTCATAATATACTGTACTATAAGCCATATGTGGTTATGTTACATATAATGTACTATATGATTATAACAGTGTATTGGTTTACTAGTATGTGTTATAACATATGGGTTATATATAATGTACTATAACCACCACATATATATATACGTATAATATATATATTGTCATAGCTATTGGTTCATAATGATCATACTATTAGTTTATAGTTATATAATTGATATATTAGTTTTGCCCATTGGTAATGTAATATTATGGTCATAATAGTGTTATATATATATATTGGTAAACTATGATGGCAATAATGTTATACCTATTGATTTTTTATATGAACCACTATTGGTTCATATAACATAACTGGATGATATTTTTAATCACAGAAAAAATATTGGTATGTTTCAATGTGAAGCAATAGTGATTCATGCTGATTCTAACTTAATATTTGGTATATTAAATATAATTATGTACATGTACATATATTGCGTGGTATTGCTTGGTTATGTATGTAGTTATGACTGAAGTTAATGGTAATAACTATGGTAACTGGTGAATCTCCTAAAAAATCATAAGGCCAATGGCTAATGGGCATAACTATGGGATTGCAACCGCCACAAGTTGGGGGGCATGGGGCCCCTATAACTATGGTGAAATAGATCCACTTCTAATTGGTAAATCAATGGATTTACCATCCTGTCATCAAACGTGGCAAGCTGGAAAAATCCCACCATTTATAGATGATTTACCCCGCTAATATAAAGCCTCCATTTAGTTCGGGGATTTTCCCATTGCCACGTTTGATTACCAGAGGGTAATACCCATTCTCTCCTGAGGATGATTGAAGTCCAAACCATTCCGGGCGGCGATGGCTTATTCTTAGGTCGGCATTTTTTTCCGCAACGAAAAACGCAGTGAAACATGGGATGCTTACGCTAACTCATCTAATTCTATATAAATATATATAATAATAACATTTTTCTATACTGTTCATGTGTATATATATATACATATCTATATCATTCTACATCCGTATATGTATAATATATATATATATATATATATATTTGGATTATTAACCACGTCATAATCCCCAACATCCACCTTAAAACATTGTTCATCGCCATGGCTGCAGGCCCCCCACCTCATCCACGCGCACATAGGTGCCTACACACAGCTCCTATAGCACCGTCTCCCAGGTCATGGCTAACCTTAGATACTCAGCACTTAAGCGGGGTACAGTCTTTATTAGGGGGTATCATCCAGAAAATAGTAAGGTTGTGGCATGGTTAATCTGAGATGCCCTGCAAATTTGACATGTAAATTTCTAGCCAGTTATGATGAGTTATGAAATATGTCCATGTCAAAATTGCCAAACGTTGAACCAGTAACCTAGCATTCACCAAGATCTACATAATCTACATATGCGGCCCGTCAGAAATAGGGCACCCCAAACCCAAACCTCTATAGTTTGAGGTCGTGTTCTGCACCAAATGGAAAAATTGGGTAAATCCCTTGATTTGTGGACAAATCTTAGTGAGATATATTCATTCATTCATTCATTTCATTTCATTTCATTTCATGTCATGTCATTTCATTTCATTTCAATTCATTCATTCATTCATTCATTCATTCGTCACGCTGCTCGGGTTCGAGCGTTGCCCAGCTGCACCCATGTCAAAAGATAGAAATTGAGCCCAAGGCTCTGTGATGGTCATCGCAGAGATTAAATTAGGCTTCGACACAGACATATTATGTACATATTCATGGACCGAATTTCATCATACTACATCCCACTTCATTATCAATCTATATCAATCTATATCAATCTATATCATACTCTGTCCCCATTCAGATAGGTCTTTAAAGGCCCTTTTACCAAAAACCGCATTCAGCTCCTGCACTTCGAAGTGCTGCCGGAAGGTGGTGCCGCAGTCGCGTCGGGGCCGCTGGGCAAAGACGTAGATCACCAGCAGCAGCAGCAGGATCAAAGTGAAGACGAAACAGGCGCCGCGCACGAAAAAGGAGGCCTGGTGACGCTGGGAATTCACGGAACGGATTGGGGTTGATGATGTGGGGATGGGTTAAAACCTTGTACCCCTGTAGTTCACATCAAAATAGCTGGGATTCATGGATGTTCATCCCCCTAAAAATGGTATGTATAGGTATTGATCCATAGCCATGTTGATGCGTTCGTTTTTTTTTTCTGGCTTGGAGCGGAGGCGAGCTCTGGTGAGGTGATTGGCGATTTGGATGTTGATCCGATGATTGATTTTCTGATGTGATTTTTACTGATGTGGAGCTGGGGTGGGTCAGCCCAGGAAGGAATTTGCCAAACTTCGGCTGAAAATCATCCCAGATATGAAGAAGCAACGAAACTTTGCAGCCACTTACCAGCTTTAGAGTGGCAGGGACTTGGGTTCCAACAAAACAACTCAAGATAGGTATCCCCCGAACGTTCCAAAACGCTTCAGTGGAACGACATCACGGCCGGGCATCCCACCCAGGGCTGGGACATGATCATTTTTTTAACGAGAAACCACCCTCCGGTGCTGAAGGAAATCCCCGAACGATTCATGGATATATTCATGGAGGCTTACAATGGTTTATGGAGGTTTAAAATGGTTTATGGAGGTTTATAATGGTTTATAGCTGGAAAAAAAAAAAAAACATCACAAAACATCCATCAATCGGAAATGTTCCAGCCATGTTTGAGTAATGGAGGGTATCAACTACGAAACAAGTTGAAACCCATCCCTGGTGCCGTCCCAAAAAAATGTCCCGCCTCCATGTGAAAAATCAGACTCCAGCCAAACAGCATTATCGCCTAAGTCGCTGTCAGTTTTCTCAGTGGAACATAGATCAAATGAAGCTGTGGTGAAGATATCTTTCACGTGCTTTGACCAGAAAAAGGTTCCAAATACTAGAACATGCTTGAAAAATTGGAGGCAACCAACCAACATCCTGAAATAGCAGGATACATGTCCCTCCAATGGACCCACGTGTAGTTGCTTAAATGTGGCACCACATGTGGCTTCACCTGCGGGCAATCTCAACCACTCGCAACTGGGGTGTGCCACTGGAGCCAGAAAATGGTTGAGTTTTAGATAAGTTTTCGTGTCAACCCATCCAATTTTGGGGGTGTGACTTGTTACACAGCAAAGCCATATACGGTCATCACCTAGGGTCCAACATGTCCAATATGTTTCAACTACGAGTGCCTCTATCTGTAGATCTTGAGTGGATGGCTATCAGCTGCTGTTCCCCCTGGGGCTGTGACAAAAACGACCAAAAGGAAGCAAATGACCTGGCTCGATGAGAAGTCAGTTCGGGAATGCCAGCAGCGATTGGTAACTTATCCATAGTCATGGATCTGGTGGATTTCATTGACACTTGGCATCATTGGCACTTGGCATCTTGCTACTGTGTCCTCGATCGAATGAGTCAACTTTGGTGTGTCGATGATCCAAACATGATGTCAGATGATGTTCGAATGATGCTTCTTGCTGGGCATGTCTACTCATCAAAAAAGGACCGCTTCTGTCGGTCCATTGGTTTATAGCCCCATGTTTGAGCCGTGGCGCTAGCCAAATTTCTAGACAATTCCAGTATCTTAATGTATCTTATCCAAGAAAATGATGTTCCTATATCCATTTGTATCCATCTAAAAAGTGTTTTTTTCGCCCATTGATATACTCATGTACCCCATTTACACCCATTGATGAAAAAGGCCATTGAGAATTCTCCCAGCGATTTGAACGCCACCTGCCCAAGGTAGGCGCGCACTGCACCGAGCTGGGCTTCTTGCCCGCGGCCCCAGCAGATGAAACCTTGGTCGATCGGCCAAGGATTGGAACCAAAAAAAATCGAAGGTCGAGGTATTTCATAAATGTGCCATGAAAAATTGAAGAAAGGAATGTTAATTAGTACCATGAGTGTTTCATAAACATATTAGTGTCCTATGTGTCCTATTTATTCTTGAAAAATGTTCAGCTAATTCACCAAGCTGAAGTGATCCGTCCTGCTGGTGAGCTGAGCCATCCCATTCCACAAGTGGGAATTAATTCCTGGTATGATGATCCTGACGGCGACGGTGTTTCTCTAAAGTTCGAAGGGACGGGTTGTTTTCCATTGCCAAAAAAAACTATAGTCAGCCGCAAAAAAAAGATGGAAAAGGTTCAATTGAGCCACGAAAAATAGCCCTATCCCATCCATGTTTTATTATTGGGTAGATATATTAGCCTATTCCGGGTTCATCATCCCCACCAAGCTACGTCCTTGTTTGGTGAGCAGCAGCGAGGCGGAATCTTCCCGTGGTTGGAAGATTAACCAGAGACCCAGGGTGCTCACCTTGGGTGGCTGGGGGTACCCGCAAATCATCCATGTTCTGTTTTTGGATTGTCCATTGTAAACCATCCAGCTTTTGGGCTACTCCCATGAGTCCCATGACTTAGGAAACCTCCATATGGTCAAATGGGATTTGACTGACAACAATAGGGACTTTCTCTGACAAATTTAAGCATCAAACTGTTTGGGATTTCATATTGGAGTTTGAGCATCAAACATGGGATTTTTGTCATGGTGTCATGAGTGGTGGCTTCACCAACCAACAGTGGGATTTCATTGGGATTCATGGTAGTGCTTTGCATATTAACCAATGTTGTGCTTTTGGATATGTCCTAATGAAATGGTCAGGTACAGTAATGGAACCTCGGCGTCACCCTGCCGGGCAAGGTCATGCAAAACTTCGGTTCGTGGTTGAGCCATGAGTCTCTGAAAGAATATAGGTATGAAATTACCCCCTGCAATCGATTTGTTTGGGGTCAAGTACTTGGTCAAACAGAAATGATAGGTAGGATGAAAAATGTGATATATTACTAAAATGTACTTAAAGTCACAGAAATGGTGTGGAGAGCTTCCAGATGCAAGACTGGGCTGGTTCGAAGGGGGATGATAAGCCAGCAAGGAAGCTACCCTCTGGTAAACTAACATAACTATGGAAAATCACAATGTTTGCCATTTTCAATAGCTATGTTAAAATACCAGAGGGTACCAGCCATGGTGCTTTGGGGCGTCTCTTTGAAATCATGTCACCCCAACACTTGAAGTCGAACTGTTCACCCCTGAAGTATCTCCCAAAGTGAGCCAAGTTTTTCCCGTGAATTGCTGGGCAATTCACCCGGAAATCGGGTACACAAGATCCACTGGTCCAATCACCATGTTCCCTATCAACATTGCAATTTTCGGGGACCAAACCCCGGCTGGATAGATTGCAAAAATTCACTGACCTGAAAGATAGTTACCCCAATTAGCGATTTTGGGATAGTTACCCCCAATTCAATTACCATTTCCAGTGATGTGCTCGCTCGGCACCCAGTCACGATGTTTAGCAGCCGCCGGAAGGGGGGGACCCCCTTCACCTGCGCGCAAGGACCATCTGGAAAGTTTCATGCAGCAAATCCCGGACTGGGAGAGTTTATGTGAACACAAATCCATAAAAGTCATCAGAAGTCCCACATCGATGCTCTTTCAGCAAGTCACCTGAATCTGCAAAAGAATCAACAACTTGCTGGATCCTCAAAACGGTCCACAACGCAAGTGTAGAATAGTCAAAGTCTTCCAAACCAGAACAAAATCATTGAAAAAAAGTAAAAATAGGATTTAAAAAAATTGTGATATGTTCAAGATGGTTAAAGCCACCAACCAGCTATACTATGTAAAAAAAACTGTGAGAAAGAAAAAAAATGGACCAACCCCCCCAAGTGCAAAATGGTCCATCTGTGACCGCGCCTGCATGCGGATGGCTGCCACGACATGATCGCCTCCAAACCAAGCAGTTTTCATTCACGAAAAAAAAAAATGCAGTAATAAACTGATAAAACTTTGATAAAATCAATGGATTGGTTTAAGGGAAAATCTACAGGAAACCATGGTTTTTACCATCAAATATATGGCTTTCCTGTAAATTTTCCCATCATCCAATTCTATGATAAAACCAAAAGAAACACGGTGAAAACACTTGGATGAATTTTCGAGTCTTTAGATGTCCAAAAGGGTTCCGCGGGTTCAAGCCAAAACCCCGCGTTTCCCAAGGGATACGCATGCGTTTCTGTTGGCTATACAAAGTCAATTTGTGGCTGTTAGTTTAAACAATGGTCAAACTACAAAGTGGTTGGTCATACCCCCATGATTGTTCGGCTATGGACAGGTAAATGTAGGACCTTAGGATCGTATAAGTGGAATCGATATCACTCACTCATCTTGGTGCTACTGTAAGTAAATCAAACTTGACCGCGCGGCAGGGTTATCAATTTTCGAGATGAATAAGGACGGCTGCAAGTGGAATTCCAATGGAGATGCACATGTCCGAGAAATGTTGGCCCATGTTCCATGGGACTCAATCAATGACACAGTAAGAAGATCAATGACCCCTGGCACTTCCAATTCAAAGATTAGGTTGGCACCCCAGGTCCCAATGTTTATCTGCCATTAAGAGAACTTCAGAGTCGACTTCAGAGACTTCGAGGTCGTTGCATCTGCATCTTCCAGCAACATCCCCTGCCAAGAGACTCTCATCTGCCAGATTGTCCTTCCAGGTTGTCCCCTTGAAGGCATCATCTGGGTGCTTGGAAAAACGCAAGGAAAGTCTTCCTCAATGGGGACCATCATTGTGTGAAACTAGCAGCCAGTCAAAAGTTAAGGTATTATAATTTATGATAATGATAATAACATACTATTGCTATATTTATTATTATTGTTCTTATTATTTTCATTAGTATTTTCATTTTTATTATTATTGTTACTATTAGCTATACATGATTATATGTTCCTCACTCCCCAGTCCTTGCTGAAGCGTTGCAAGACCTGCCTGAGGGCCTTCTTGTCTGCTTTTGACCCCAACAGCACCGCGTCTTTCGGATCTCCCTGCCACCCAAGATGGAACCGGAAAGATGGGGAAATCCTGCACCAAACCCCGGGCTGAACCGGGCTGGGATCGCTAGTAAGGGATGATAAGGGGAAGTACTCTTGAATTGGGAGAGGTTCCCAATCATTTGCTAGAAATTTTCAGAACAAGATAGGGAAAAATATGGAAAAATCAAGATATCAATAATATATATCAACCATTATATTATATATATATATCCATATTATAGGGATGCTTATTAACCACAAGATATCAACTGAGCCCACATTGGAATCCCAACCGCAGCTGGCCTGGCCTCCTCCTCATCCCTTGGCTGAAGCCGTCAATGGAGAATACGCATGTGACTGAAGTGACTAGTATATGTAATATAATACAACACCATATAATATAATATAATATCTAATATTATAGATAGATAGATAGATAGATGGATGGATGGATGGATAGATAGATAGACAGATAGATAGATAGATAGATCGATCGATAGATAGATAGATAGATAAATAGATAGATAGATCGATAGATAGATAGATAAATAGATAGATAGATCGATCGATAGATAGATAGATAAATAGATAGATAGATCGATCGATAGATAGATAGATAGATAAATAGATAGATAGATCGATCGATAGATAGATAGATAGATAAATAGATAGATAGATCGATCGATCGAT
>Ga0126342_10007294_pt1 | contig 19711 bp, 25 predicted proteins | sample Cyp1metagenome_FD_92528 | JGI IMG/M metagenome (GOLD analysis project Ga0126342, IMG submission 92528) | Coral microbial communities from Lord Howe Island, Old Settlement Bay, Australia - Cyphastrea 1 metagenome | ecosystem: Host-associated > Invertebrates > Cnidaria > Coral ... | reverse complement strand
CCCCAGGTAAACCTGTAACCTTTTACGAGTGCCATCCGGACGATCACGCCCCAGCACCTTCGGTGCGGGCGGATTTAACATAGCCATGGTATAGATGGCCCATAGAAATAGATGGTTTACTTATTAATAGCATGGTGATTTTCCATGGCTATGTTAAATAACCAGGTGGTATATATTCTATTGTATAGTGTAATATATATATATATATATGTTATGAAAAAAATATTATGCCTTCATCCATCCAACAGTTTTTTTTGCAAGAGATCTGCTGAAAGTGACTGGATTTCGGCTTAGTGAAATCCCTGCAAATTGCTGATCGGCAGGAGGATTTGTGAATTTTGATGCCAATGATTGGTGACTTGATCTATAGAAGATCAGTTTTGTATCATGAAATATGTGAAATTCCATCCCAAAATTTACAAATAGGGGATGGTGTACAAAATATTTTGTATCATACATGTACAAGTATGAAAATTCCATCCCCTAGAGTCCCAGAGCTGCTCTAAGATGTACAAATCAAGTGCCATACTTGTCCCATAAGATCTCCACCCGGCAGTGTTTCTTTTGGGTCAAATCCGCATGGAAGCAGCCAGCCGGGCCAGCCGGGCCAGCCGGGCCAGCGGTCCGACGTATCGAGGTACGATTCCGGGACTCGATGTTTTGATCTCAGTCGCAGAGTTTGGGATCCGAATCCAGTTTTCTGTGATGTTCCACACAACTTTCGAGAAATCTAGGGATAACATGGGATACCATGAAGATTAGGAAAGAGCTAGAGTTTTTTTTGGATAGTAGACTTTGGTATAGTTTTTTTCTAGGTGTAGGATTTCATGAAAGTCCCGTGCAGTGTTTCATCCATGTTCATTCCGACTAAGGCCTGTCGATATGACGTAAGCCACTGCAAGGGTTTCCAGCGAGGAACCAGCTGTGAGGCCCTTTTCCGGCTCCCTGGGGGCCTGGGCCCGGCCAAGTTTTCGTGGCAGAAAGTGGTCAGGTGAAGTGTCGTGCCCCTTACAATGGGACTGCCACTGTGGTGTGCTGCACTCAGTGCTGTTTATTTTTGATGTCCGCCAGTGTGGTGTCCAAGGGGTTGGTGAAGCGACATGGATTTTGCTGGTGCCATTTGCTGTAGGAAAACCATAGGAAAACGATAGGAAAATGGGATTTAATGGGATTTAATGGGATTTAATGGGATTTAATGGGATTTAATGGGATTTGGCAAAATGTTGAACTGATGTACTGTTCTTTTGTGAGGACAATTCCTGGTTCAGGATGTGTGTTTGTATGGCTTCAATTTGTTGAAGAAAGGAACATATGAACACGAAATGGCAAGTGCAGCATGAATGGCTCTTTCAATTTCTATAGTTGTCTTGACTGCAAAGTTCAGAGTCACGCCGCAACGCAAGATACACAAGGCATTGCCCAGTGAACAACACTGAGACAAGTGGAGGCAAGGGGGATACAGATGAGCGGTGGCTACAAGACACCCCTGTTGATGATTTTGATGATTCGTTCGGGGGGTTACACTTCCCAAATCTACCCTTCATTTATTGGGAATTAGCAGAATACATCACAATCCACGAGGGGAAGCCCTTTTTTTAGGAACCAACCAGGACAGATCCAATGACAGGGTGTGACTGTGAAGAACAAATCCGTCGAATTCCAAAGATCCTTGAGGTCATTGCTTTTCAACAGTTCCATCTATGCGGCAAACAAATCCAGCCCCTGATTTTCTGATACAAGGAGTTCTTATACAGTGCTAGAAAAAGTAGATACAGGGCTTAAACCATGTTAAACCTATTGAAAACAAGATGCAGCCCACGAACCCGAATGCAGTCACGTAGAAGACTTTTGTGAAACAAGTTATTTGAACAGTCTTGTACATTTCCCCCCTGTTACCGTACCAGTGCACTGTAGACTGTGGAATGCGGAAGAGGATGGAGTGCAAAGTGTGGAGTGTAGAGTGTAGAGTGTGGAGCGTAAAGTGTGGAGTGTGGAGTGTGGAGTGGGAAGTGTACAGTGTAAAGTGTAAAGTGTGAAGTGTAGAGTGTAAAGTGTAGAGTATAAAGTGTAGAGAGTAAAGTGTAGAGTGTGGAGTGTAAAGTGTGGAGTGTGGAGTGTAAAGTGTGGAGCGAGGAGTGTAAAGTGTAAAGTGTGGAGTGTAGAGTGACAAGTGTAGAGTGTAAAGTGTAGAGTGGGGAGTGTAAACTGAATGTCACGAAGTGCCACGCCTGCCATGCGAAACGAAGCAACGCGACGCTGGAAACCTCCAAAAGTGACCACTTTTGCAGAACTCGCCATAGGCACGGCCATACGGCCCTCACACGGACACTTGTGAACGGTTGGGAACGGCTGAGCATCGTCGAGCGAACAGCCTCAACCCCCAGACCCTCAGAGTGAAACGGGAACCCTTGCTACGCATTCGGGAAAACCCATAGTTTTCATAGTTTAAAATTGGAAAGTGGACCATTGAAAAAAAAAACATCGTCACAGAGCCAGGCCTTGAAGGGGAGCTGCCAGAATGCGTCATCGAGGACTGGTAACACATGACCTGGAAAGGCTTTGATTAATGGTGGATCTGAGATCTTAATGGATGTAAATATATATATATATGTATGTATATATATATATATTGTCTAGCATAGTAATATAGATATTCAGATATTCCATGATATTCCCATAGATATTGATATTACCATAGTTATTTCTTCCAGAAGTATGATCTCGAGTAAATATCTGTCAAATTTATGTACTACCATAGAATAGCTGTTATATGTAAAATTGTCAATCCACATTTCGTATTGGACATCCTTGATATGATACCATTGTTTTTCTTGGAGCGCAAATATCGCTGATACTACCAGAGTCTACGGAACTCTCAAGCCATGCAGCTGTTTTTGGCCGCGGTCTCCCTGAAGGAATGTGCTGATCCGGATGTGATTCCTGCGGGCTACGTTCCGGTGGATGCTGCTACACGTTTGCATTGGTTTTGATTCAGAAGGCAGTACAGGTATGTACAGGTATGTAAAGGTGATAGTTCAAACCAGATCAAACCTGCTTGTCTTTTTGCGAACAGTCGTTTTTATGTGTATATATATAAAGATACATGGTTATACGTATATATATATATATATATAAATAGTTACCTGGAAAGTCACAGTGCCATTGTTGTTTTGTTTCAACGGCCTTGAATTTTCTCTTGATCATTACGGCTTTGATCATCTGGAGCTGCTTTTGGCGGGGACGACTTGACTGAACATTACTTTTTCCCATGACCAGAACATGTTTGGCTTTTGGTTTTCCAGGTATACATACAATGATGATATATGCATATATATATATGTGTGATATGATATGATATGATATGGTATGATATGATATGATATGATATGATATGATTGTATATATATATATATAGATTATATTTATATCTACATTATGATGATGGTATGATGATATATATACGTATGATATAATATATATATATATATATGACTATAAATAATACGTGTGTATATATATAGTCTAATATACGATTATATATGATTACATATGAATATATATATATACACGACACCGGATATATGATATGATATATGATATCCACTGGGAGGATTATCCAACGAATCGTGGTTGTGGTTAAGAAGCCTGCTTGGGGGTGCATCCCACTTGGTAAATGGGTTATATACCCCCCAGATATATATGAAGAATCCCCAATTACATATGGCATGGGTTATATATGGATAATAAACAACTTACTAAGTGAGATGCACATCCAAGCGGTGATTGTAAGTCCCTTACATCGAGTTATCCCATTTATAGATGGGTTATAACCCCAGTTGCTAATCAGCTACGATTCGTGGGTTGATCCTCCAGTCAGCATGATAACCCTGGGATATTGTTCGAAAACCCCAACCAGTACCCTGGTTATCAACTGAAGCTTGACCAGGGTGGAACATCCAAGATAATGTGTGTATAATTATATATATATATATATATACATATATATATATAATACTCAAACATTTTGGTATGGTTTGACGTTTGAACGTGACGTGAAATCAGTTTTCCACAATTCAGGCTTTCACGGACCCAGACAGACCCCATCAGACTCCGAATCCGTTTTTTTAGATCCCACAAGGCCAATGGATTGTGGTCCTGTGCTCCGGGATTCACGGGTCAAGCAGAGAAGCACTGCGTGGCCGAAGTCAGCTCCGCACCGCTGCTGAACCAGGTCCCTAAAAAGATCGGATGATTCAAAAGGATGATTTCGGTGGGAAAATATGGGGTTTCGGATGGGTCCGATAGGGCAATTTTTAGAGGGAAAGATGATGCTCATGATCAAGCATCAATTTTGGGGGGTGCCCTATGTTCAGACAAAGTCATAACAAATAGTGAGCACCATTTTTTGGTGCGCTTGGGGTAGAAACGCATGGCTACAACTATGGCCATTCGAAGCATGATTACATTGGGAGGTGGGTTTTCCTCAGCCGACCAGATCACAGATATTTCAACAACAGCATCTGTTTTGTCGTTGTTTTGTTGAGCCCAAAGAGTGGCCATTTCTGTTCAGATTGCCATATTTTGTTGTGTCATGAAGCGGACTGCCATGATCTCACATCATTATTTCGCCGTCCCGAGGTTGAGTTTCATTGATTCCAAAATATCGCCGGAAAGTGAGGTATTGAATATTATGATGTTCGTTTGGAATAGTACAAAATATCCAATGATTGGTTATTATTGAATATTATAGGTTATTTAAACAGGATTGCAAATCATTGATAACTTGTTTAGTTTGAATCTTATTCAATCTTATTCGACGTTCTTCGAGCGTAATAGATGGGCTGGCGGGTTTGCCTTGTTGCGCAGGCACGATTAGACCAGTATGGCTTGGAGCAGCCAACTTGCGCTGTGCGTGGCTTTCTGGACGGATGTGTCGTAACGCGGCGATAAAGATGTGAAAATCAGAACCGTGTCAAACATGGCGGAAAATCATCTATACGGCTATGGATGAATACCTATAGATACCATTTTTAGGGGGATGAACATCCATAAATCCCAGCTATTTTGATGTGAACTACAGGGGTACAAGGTTTTGACACACTGCCATATAGAAATGGAGGTTTGAATGGAAACATCATCTAAATGGGGGAATTTTCCACTGCCATGTTTAGTCATCGTATCAATTTGTGGTGCATGGAAGTATGGTAGCCTGTCCGTTGACCTCCCGTTGGGTTCATGGATAATGCCCAGAACCTTTGCAATAAGGTGGGTAAAACTGGCTGTCATGAACCATCCCCCAGTCATCACCATTTTTGTAGGTGGTATGTAGAAACCAATCCCAGTCATGGGTGGTTTATGACATTGTTTTCACCACATTAATTCGTGTTGTGCTTAACATACCGCTTTTGAAGAGGATAAACACAAGTAAACGACACTCGAGGTGGCTGAACCCTGTGCTGAGTTTGCAATTCAGGAGGGGCGCGGCTGGACGTCCTGCATTTTGTTTTTGTTTGCATATTTATTGAATGTTATTGAACGTATGCTGAAGAGGTGCTTCTTAAGAATCTGATGATGTTTTTCGAGACTTGAGTCTAGGGCCCCTTTGCAGGATTGTGTTGCTACAGAGAATTCCACAGACTGCAGCAGCCCATTGGGTTTTAGTCGACTTACAGCTTCTGTCCACATGGGACCCTGAAATCCCCTGATTTTGTGATTCTTCAGTAATCAGTATTAGTATATATTAGTCTATGAATTAGTCTAATTTACACCACACATTCTGCAACGTTCAGCTTCTGAGAAAAAATGAAGGGAAGCCAATGATTTTGTTGATGGGAAAAATCATGCTGCAACCCTAGATGTTCCTTTTAATATCTTTTAATCAACCCAGTGAAGAGCACTGGCCTTTTTTTCCGCAGGATAGCTGCATGTTTGCAGCGCCAAGCTGCAACGCCGCAGTGACACCAGAGGCGATGATTGTGTTGTTTTTTTGCTGTTGGTGGGAATGGGATGTGTTGGTGACAATAGATTAACTATGATTAACTTTCAACATGTTGCAGACAATATACATTATAACTATTTATAACTTTTAACATGTTGCAGTTTTCATATATATATATATATAGATATGAAGATGATGAGGATGAGAATGAGGATTTGATGATGACGACAAAGATGATGCTGGTGGTGGTGATGATGGCGGTGGTGGCGGTGGCGGTGGCGGTGATGGTGATGGTGATGATGATGATGATCATATTATATGTCAAGTTCACAACGTGGTCACTGTATGACAGTTGTGACCATCATTACTCTATTCTGATACGTCTGCGGAAGTTTCAGACAACTTCACTTATTTCACTTTCTCAAATTGCATGGATTTTGAAGTCAATACTCCACTGAAGGAACAGCCTCTCGAAATTGCATTCTGTAGCGTTTGATCAGAAGAAGGTTCTGGCGACCTTGGTACAGTCAGTTCCTTGTGAGTTCGGAGTACAGCCGAAATGGATTTGTCTGAAAATATGATACCCTAATTCCAGTTGATTACCATCCCCTGTTTAAATAGCACTCAGTTGGATTAAGTTGGTGTATTCCGAATTTTTGGACAAAGTGACAAACCCACATGGAAACAGATCGAAGCATCCACTGCACAAATATCGACGACGCAGCGCTGTCCCAGGGTCTAATCATTCCGTCCTTGGCTGCTGGACATTCCTGTGAGGCATTTTTCCGGTCGAGCCATCCGTTGACAGTCCACAAATTCTAAAAACCCAAGACGTTTAAAAAATATGGGTATGGGTCAATACCTATAGATACCATTTTTAGTGGGATGAACATCCATTTACCAGCTATTTTGGGGTTCACTAGGGTACCAAGGTTTTGACTCATACCCATATATCAGTTGGAGAAATTTATGCGATGCAAATTTAGACCTTGTCAGCTGAAATAGGCCCTTTTCATCCGCAAACCAACTCCCGTCCTTTCGATCCACGCCCGGCTTTCGATCGTGTTCCGCAAGGGTTGGACTTGTTTTTTGTCTGGGGTTTATGGCACCGTGAAAAAACATGCCAATTTTAATCACTTCCACTCCTTGGTTCTTCGCATCTAACATTCACGTCATACCAGTCTCACATAGACCCTGGCAGTCATCAGAGTTGGAAGATGGGTTTCCACAAACAAGTGGATACAATTGATGTTTTTCAAGTTTTCAGGGTCGAACTCTTAAATTTACCAGAGGGTAACAATTTATAGTGACATTTATTTTCAGGGTCAAAGGGTTAACTTACCAGAGGGGCCCCCATTCAGCTGGGGCTCCACAGGTGCTTTGCAAAGCGCCTTACAAGGCGAGAGACTGCAGTGGTGGCGATGGCGCAACATGCTGAAGCTATGGTGGTACATGGTGGTAGCATGTGATGTCAATCGATATTCTGTTCATGTTTTGAATTGTTTTGATAGAATATATTTGATGTATTATTGCATATATATTTGGTTGGTGGTTTGGAACCATGGAATTTTATGACTTTCCATATATTGGAAATTTCATCATCCCAACTGAATTGCATCATATTTTTCAGAGGGGTAGGTCAACCACGAACCAGTATACCCTCTGGTAAACTAACATAACTATGGAAAATCACCATTTATAGTGGATTTACCCATTAAACATAGTGATTTTCCATAGCTATGTTAAATTACCAGAGGGTATGTTTATTGTGGTAACAGTCAATATATATCATCCCTTTCGGTGCCACTCGGTGAGGCTGCCAGCAGTCAAGTGAGCTGCCCGCAGACCAACACCAACACCAGCATGCCATCAGTTAGGAATCCAAACACCAAACCAGGTGATTGCAGTTGGTGGTTTTGGGTTGCCCTCTGGTAAACTAACATAACTATGGAAAATCACCATGTTTAATGGGAAAACTCACTATAAATGGCCATTTTCAATAGCTATGTTAAATTACCAGAGGGTGGGTGTTTTGGGTTTTTTCGTGGTTGGAAAGTGGGGAAAACCGCTGACGATGAACAGATGCGAGAAATCACCCGAGTCTACTCGCAGGTTTCGTTGCGCAAAGTCCGACTCAGTGACAGCTGAGTTGTTGGTAATCCGGTTAACCGTTCTGGGTTGGATAAAGATGCGGCTTTTGATTTGGGGATATCGAAACAACTGTTGTATCATCAAACAATATCAAACATTGATGTCTTGTTTCAACACACTGGTATCACACTGGTTTTCGTTCGTGTTGTGCTTCATTGTTTTTTCCCTTCGATTACATTTCTGCCTAAAGTAGGTTTTCTGATGCCTGCACTACTTTTCAATTTCTAGATATTATATGATATTATAATATGATGCTAAGTTCAAAGGAAAAAAAACTGAGAATTTACACACTAGGATGTGTGCAACATTGGTTGCTCTGAATTTTCCTTGCCATTTTGTTTGCCAAGAGTATGTTAGCAATCTGTAGCCTGTGACGAACAAACGTCAGACACCAAAACGGCAAAAATAGTAAAAACAACGATTGCTAGTAGTTTCGCAAAAAAAAGAAAAGGTTTTGATCATAAATAGGTGTTTTTTCCAGGCGTGGTTTAATATGTGATCTGTAGCATGGCAAGTCACCAACCTTTTCTTTGTAAGACTACCAATCATGGAATCATGGCAGTTTACAGTGATTTTCACTTCTTGGTGCCTGAGCAGCGTTCAAACATGCTGGATACAGAACAACAATCCAGATCGCGAGAGCCGCGTGAAGTATCTGATCTCGGTGCGTGTTGGAATATCTAGGAAACTTGGAAATATCATAAAATATCATGAAATATTACAATACTTCCGGGATTCTCGGCTTCTTCCCAGAGGTATTTGAATATCAGCAGCAATATCATAGGTGTAGGATGCTCTAGGTTCAATGATGTTCAATCTTATGGATGATGTCATATTGTCAGCCCAGGCCAAACTCATAGACACTCTACCCTCTGGCTTTTCTTAATTACAAAAACCATGGAACATCACCATTTTTCATGGGTAAATCAACGATGTCAATGGCCATGTTTTTTTTCGCGAACTCCAAGTCCTTGAAGCCGTTCGAGGTCTGGACGCCCTTGAGCTGTGAATTGGACTGCCCCAAGCTGAATCCGCCAGTTGGAATTGAGGCCAGCCTTCGACACAGCGGATGCTGTTGGTTTTTTCTTCGGGGATGAAAACAACGGCCCTCTATAGATGGAATACCCCAAAGAATTGCCAAAGAATAAGACATTTAAATGGTGGTTTAGCAAGTTTCAAAAAAAATGTAGAGATTCTATGAGATCCTGCAATACCATGGGGAAAACAACCGTTTTATAAATTAAGATCAGGAAATCATCCATGAGAATCCCGAACTAGGCAGTTTTTGAAGGGACGACAGCGCCTATGTCATTTTAGCAATTCCAAGCATTTCACAATTCCTTGAACTTTGATGAACTTTGCTGCTTTTCCTTTTTGTGGGATTGTTTCCAGCCCCTTTCAGTACTTTTTCCAATCGCAACAGATTAAATATCGACATATTGATATATAAAAGTACCTTGCCACTGGACCAGATCCAAGAGATTAAAGAAGATCAAAGAACTATCGTCCGCAGCGTCATTACGGGAGCTACAGTGAATTTGCCAGGAAAAGTTTTTACCAATACACAACTGCTTAAAAGTAGAGTCGATACAATTCAGCAGTTCTGCATCCATTCAGATTGTCTTACGGACATTTACAGAGTATAACTGGTTGGTGGTTTGGAACATTTTTTATGTTTCCATATATTGGGAATAATCATCCCAGCTGACTTTCATATTTTTCAGAGGGGTAGGTCAACCACCAACCAGATAAATAGAAGATCATAAAAGCATTGACCAATTTCAAAGCTCCAATTTCATCCCCCTGGGGTCAACCCCTCAGAACAGCTACCAAAATGATGTAGGCATGGACTTTTTTTGGCTATTTTGAAGGGGGTCCAACCTGGTGCAACCATAATGTAGAGCCACACATGCACAAAAAGAATGTAGTGACTTGGTATGCTCATGGGTGCCAAGTGCTGATTTCCAACAAACCTTCACGACCAATCTGCAGTGATCTTGGGTGGCCAGTGCTGACTTCAAGATGTTTTTTAAATCTGAGAATTGAAGAGAACTCTACAAAATGATTTTGACATTTTGCTGAAAACTGTGCAAAATCAAAACAATGGTTTAGTTTTTTTTTGGGAAATGTCAATCCATAGTGCCATAGTCTCACAATTGGGTTTGGATTTACAAAATGGGTTTGATTTGTTAAAGGGAAAACTCACAGATGGGTTTGGTTTACCTGGAGAGTTACAAAATGGTTTGATTTTTGCTGAAACAATGTAAAAAACATCTGAATAACATTTGGGATCTCTACACAATCATTTTGACACTATTTCTGGATAGGGCCACAGATGGGCTTGGGCTTTCCAAAATGGTTTTGTTTTTTTTGCTGAAAACACTGGACACATCTACAAAATGGTGTGTTTTTTTGGGGGTAAAATGTAAATCCATTGATTCACAGATGATTTGGACTTACAGAATGGTTTTGACCATTTTTGAAAAACTGAAGCTAGCTCTGTAAATGTTTTTTTTTAAAACTATTTGAAACAAAATGGTTTTTGCTTGTTTTTATTGAAGATACCCTCTGGTAAACTCACATAGCTATGGAAAATCACCATTTTTAATGGGTAAATCAACTATCAATGGGCAATTTTCAACAGCTATCTTAGTTTACCAGAGGGTACATTTCAAAACCATTTTGCTAGTAGCTTCCAATCATTCTGTAGTGGGGGGGTAGGGTCCCGGCTCCCCCAAGGCCCAACCCCTCCCCCCGAATTCCAAGGGGATCCAATTTCCAACATTCAATGCATCATGAAGCATGATATGGGGGGTCATTTTACCATTCAAAACCTATTCTTACCATATTCTTACCATATTTACCATATATAACCATATATTACCATATATTACCATAAAATTACCATATATAATCCCATATATTACCATATTACTACCAGAAAATTATCACATAAATTCCCATATATTACCACAAAAGTACCATATATATTCCCATATATATTACCATATATATTATCATGTATTCCCGTATATTACCTTTTTTTTCTGGAGGAATCAGCTTAATCCATTTTCGCATCCATTCACTAGCTATGACTTTGTCCCTGACTTGCTCCATCGCGAGGCCAGTGAGCCGGCTCCTCAGAGCTCGTTCCAAATCGACCTCATTGGTGTGTTCCAAATTGCCCGGGAGACCGTGTGTATATGATATGTATATATATATACATGACATATATAACAGATTGACAGATTGTAGATAATATATATATAATTACATATATATACACAATTCATGATTGAATATCCATGGATCGCATCCATGCTTATGTCATGTTAAGTTCACTTTTGACTTACACTGCAGTATCTATGATTTCACAGTGCCCATAGCCCAGGAACGTATCAGATCCAGAGGAGCAGGTGTGGCCGACTGACGCCCAAAAGTGACTGGCCCGGAGGGCTAGTTTTGTTGACTCCCAGTTGTATCCATCAAAAACTGGCCGACTGACACTTGTCAACTAGCCATGACTAGTCTGGGATATTTCTGTTGCGTTTTTTGGCCACCGTTCCGAGCAACAGTCGACAAACGGAGTTGGACTTGCATGTTTTCTTCACTGTGCCTTTGGTGTTATATTATACGGTGCTATATTGTAACGGAAAGGTGCCATCATTCTGCTCTTTATTTGTTCGCTCCTTTTTATGTCATGTCATCAGTCATGTCATTTATGTATATCTCTTCATTATACCAGTCTTCACTATTTATAGATAGAGTGGTGTCCCAGTTTCCTGGCAATGCGCGTAGCGCAAGTTTTCAAACCGCTGGATTACTCAGCAACATTGGATTGTTTCCAAGGTCACCCCCCTAACAAAAAATAAAGATAACAGCAATAGTAATAAGAATAAGAATACAGCCATGTACACATGCACACACAAAAGCAGCAAACGATGATTTTTTCAAAGCTTGCACTTAAGTCAGCCATTTCTTCCACACCCCCGCCACTGAACTCACTACATGTCTTCGAAGGGATGAAATTTTCCTGTCAGAAGCATCATGAGCCATGAGCCATCCGCCTAAAGACAGTCCATGTGATTAAAATTGATCCCCGAAAGGCCCCAGACTCGAGTGACTCATTCAGCAAGCTACTCTATTGTATAGAAGGCCCTTCCCTTCTATAGGAATGTATGGGAATATATAATAATAATACTACTAATACTAATAATACTAATAATACTAATAATACTAATAATAATAATAATACTAATAATAATAGTAATAATAATATATATAATATATATGTATAGATATAGAAATATCCCTAGGAATATATAGGGGCAACATCTGATATGTGTTGCCTGCAGTTGTCAACTTGTCAGGCTCAGTGGCAATGTTCCGATGGCTTCATTGGAACTGCCACCAGGACAGCGTTTTTGTTCATGGAAGATGCGTCGTGAAGATGTTTGGGCATGGACATCTATGGACGATGTGGTTGTTTCATGTTGTTTCTTTGTGGCTGTGAAACCAGGCTGCCAAATTTTTGTTTCATGAATTTTACCCTCTGGTAATTTAACATAGCTATGGAAAATCACCATTTTCAATGGGAAATTCCACTATAAATGGCAATTTTCAATAGTTTTTTGTATGTTTACTAGAGGGTACCCATACTCGTGACGTCGTGAGCTTGCCAGTGCGTGATGAGTCAATGAGAGTTTCTCCACATGGCCCACCTGGCTCCCAACAATAGGTGAGTCTGAATATAGGGCTCCCCCAAAATGTCATGGTTTACCCTCTGGTAAATTAACATAGACCCTGAAAATCACCAATCTTTAGTGGAAACTTATCTTCCAAACCCTATCTGCCAGGGTCTATGTTAATTTACCAGAGGGTATCATTTTCCCAACATGTTTAAAACATTGCCCATCCCCATCTCCAGACACCCCACACAGTATCATGTTCGACATGAACATGAATGAACAGCATGAAGCAAGTGCCTCTGTAAATGGGGCATAGCCGGCAGGTGAAACTCTGGTATCTCTTGGCTTGGTAAGTCTGATTCCTTGGGACATCAGCGGTGCTTAAAGCCTTATGCTGAATGGAGCATGAGCTAAGCCAACAAAAAGACGGGTAAACACTGCAGATTGATGAGCTGCTTTTTTCGATGAAACCTTATTACTGTAGACCGCACATTCTGGGGGCCCGGTTTGAAACTTACTTTTGCCAGATGAACCAGCACCAAAAGTTCAAGGACAAAACATACATACACTCATACACTGTGCAAATACGGATGCATTGGTTACACACGATTGCCCCGGTGAACAATTGCATTTTTTTTCCGGTTACACATACCGACCCCTGCAGCTTGTGACAATGACAAATTCAAGATATAAACCCGGAATTCAGATGGGAAAAAACTCACAGGTTTACACATGTGAACCAACATTTTCCAGGGGGGGTTCACTGTTTCACATATTGTTTTTCAAGCATACACCCGGTAGTTTAAAAGTTTGCCATTCAAAATGGCCATTTATATATAGTTGATTTATCTATGAAAAAGTGGGGGATTTTCCAGTTCGCTTTTTGTATGCCAGAGGCTACGTGGGATATCTATGGATATCTTGGTTGAGATGACTCATATTTTTGGGATGGGTTGAAACTGCTGAAAAAAACACTTTAAAGAGTTTCAGATGTCACCGCCAGGGTTTGTCGACTCTTGGATGACTGTGGGAGCGAAACGGTCTTCAGCGGCTGTTCCAGGCGTTGGCCATCATGTGGACTGCGTTACATTTGTGTCAAACGTAGGATACATAGAAATACAAAGAGCTAATCCTGTAGATATAATTTGATCTATTTGTATACTGTATACTTGTCATATATACCCCATAGGATCCATGTATGGTATATATGCTAACATTGGGGGTATATTGATGGGATCCATGTTACCATATATAGCATACATGGATCCTATGGGTACGTATACAGAAATGAACTTCACGAGGGAAAGGAATAATGAAGAGTGGGAACACAATTTCGCTGCCCCATGGGAAACCCCATGGATTTCATCAAACAAAACATCCACGTTGCGATAAAACTTTAGCTTTACAGATCTGAAAAGACATAGCCTCCTGCAAATGAAATATATTAACATTAATATGTGGAAACACTAACTATTTATAGATCATTTTTCTAAACCATTGTTTTCCAGATCTTTTTCTCTATATGTTTTCCGGGCAAGACATGAGGCTCGTGCGTTTTTTGTTGGGTGTTTCCATCCCTTAAGCCACAGGCTGCTGCCGTGCAGGGCCTTTGTCACAGACCTTTGTGGTGTGAATGCCGCTGGCTCAGCGGTCATGGACATCTTGCAGTGAATCAATTCAGGCAATTCTCGATACTGGTAGTATCTTCCGTAATGGTGAGAGAATCATTCGCTTGTATGGTGACCGTAGTGACTTGTTTTTGTGGTTCATTTTTGTCGATCAAATGAATCAAATGGTCCATCTCAAAAGCCGTTATGCAGCCGCAGACGCAGGGATCCAGCTGCCAGTCCTTGCAGCCTGGAGAAAGCTGTCGAATCACCTGTGTTCAAGGCCCACAACATCAGGGTTGTCGAGGGGTTTATAAGGGTTTACAAGGGTTTAAAAGGGTTTATAATCCCATCTCTGCATACGCAGCCAGAAACATCAGAAACCATGGTTTGAATCAAGGAATTTACAAATTATTTCAAGGCCCCAGCTAGAACGAGGCTCTTTAATATTGTATAGGGGGCTGGGAATAGTAAAGGGAAGGGATTGTTGATGATCATTGATGATTGCATCCCAAAGGCCATGTTACAAGGCGCTTAGACCTTGAACTTTCTTGAACAGGTTCCATGTGACAAGACTGTATAACGAATGAATATGAAATGGAACACTCATTCCCAGAATCTCAAGAGATTGGGACATGTTTTGTTCGAGAAAACCCACATTGTGATTTTGCAATTTCATGAATCACTCAAGGTATTGTTGGTGTTGCACCGAAAAGTTTTCTTTGGGCGGGAGGGAAGCCATAAAACAAGAAATGTTGCAAACCTGATATTTCGCTATAGGGTAAAAGTAGAGATGAGCCATACTGCCAAGATACTCCAAGGTATGTTCCTCAGAGTAGTTTCCACAGTTTATTGTATAAAGACCCCTTATCCACTTGTTTCTCTTCTTTGTTGCCGCTTAGATTCGCCGATGACGCAGCTTTAAAGTGCTACAAGTTGCACTCTACAACATTTGGAGCTCCCTTTATTATCTTTATTTGAAAATAGGTCAAGGCAGAAAAGTTGCACATTTGATTATCAGTGATATACTGGGCCTGCTGGGATCCTGGAAGCGAAACGCTCCAGTTTTGTCTTACAAAATCACGAGGAGCACTGCGCCAGGTCATGTTGGTGGACCCTTCAGTGCAGAATGCCCAGCTGGGAACATCATCTTCAACAGGCGGACAAGCTGGGTGTGGCTGGGCGTTGCGTGACTGGGATCCGATGGGATTGAACAGACTTAGATGTTGCGCCAGGAAATTGAAAAAAAAACGACAAAAAACATGTCGGGTGTGATTTCGAAGTGTCGAAAAAAGATATCAATCGAGAAAGATGAGTTGGCAGCGATGCTTCCAATGGGATCATTCCTGAAACAGCGATGGTTCCGCCTTTTGAGTCGAAAATTCACCGTCAAGCTGTTGGTGTCTTTGATGTTTGTCAGGGATGTTTTTTTTTTCCATCGGTCAGCCAAGATTTCATGTGCAGATCTGAGTGATCTTGGAACAACTTCCAATTGTTTTCCAGTTTTTTTTATATTTGGAATACATAAGAATCAATTGAACTTATTAGAATCCCTCTTTCCAATTGGATCTGATGTTCCAAAGGCATTGTTTTCATTTCAGAGTTCCGGCATGGAGTTTTGTTTCTCCGCCATGGCCTGCCGCCGCCGGGCGAAAGCGCCGAAAGCGCGGCAGCTCTCGGGAATCGCGTGTGCGGCATTGATGGCTTCGCGGTGGAGCAATTTGGATGAAAAATGATCAGGTTTGAATGGAAAATCACTATTTTTAATGGGTAAATCCACGAACTAAATGGCAATTTTCAATAGCCATGTTAGTTTACCAGAGGGTTTTTTTCATCCATTTTTTTTGGATTTCATCAGATGTATGGAATTTGAACGGATTTTCAATCGATTTCCAATGCGAGATTTCAAGGTTTCTGCCAGGTGTCAGGCAGAAAATGGTGAAGTTCCGGCTCGGGCTTCTGGATTTCTTCCAAGGATTTTCACGTGAAAAGTCATAAAGAGTTCAAGCTTTGAAGCCTGCAACTTGAAGTGCCCCCCAGGGATAGTCTAGATAGGTGGTTGCCAACGTCAATTTATGAGGGATATTTATGGATATGTTTCTATTTTCTCATATATTCTTATGATGAATCCATTGAAAGCCCCCTTTGAATGGTAAGATAAGGATAGATATGGGGATTTCCATAGTCATGGGGATACCCCTTTATCGCTGGATGGTGTATTTCATGGAAAATCCATCCTATAAATGGATGATTTACCCTCTGGTAAACTAACATGGCTATTGAAAATTGCCATTTATAGTGGATTTACCCATTAAACATAGTGATTTTCCATAGTTTCTTGTATGTTTACCAGAGGGTAGATTGATTTAGGGGTACCCCCATTTCAGGAAACTGCCCATATTCAAACTTGGGAGGTTCGCAGTTCCCCTATCGAAGTTGTGCCAAGGTCGTAATCTTTGCATCCCCCTTGTGGATTTGGAAGGCGTGGCGCAGATTTTTGCAGATATCCATAGACTTGAAGAAATATAGGTGGTGAACAAACAAAAACACATTCCCCGGGGTTCATGAACTGGTTATTGGGGTAGACATCTAGAAATGGTATGTCTATCATGACTCCCAGTCATGGAAAAAAAGGGATGGTATGGCAAATCACCGGCCGTTTGCAGCAAAAAAACACAGCAACAATGGGAGCAGCACTCCACAAACTTGTACCCTCTGGTTATTTGACATAGCCATGGTATAGATGGCCCATAGAAATAGATGGTTTCCCTATGAAAAATGGTGATTTTCCATGGCTATGTTAGTCATAACCAGATGGCACCATTCAAGGTCCCAATGTTGGTTTGGAGACACTGTCAGCTTTGCGCTCGATCGGAGCATTTCAGGCGGGGAGAGAACTTGGTGAGGTTCGAAAGTTGAGACCCACAAAAAGAAGGCGACCACCTCAGAATTTCGATGAACTATAGTAACTATTTCGCTTTCTGGGAGTTTTTGGAGATTTTTGGAGTCTCAAAAATCGGGTTTTGTCCTCACTTCAAATGCATCACATCCGCACAAGTTTTCTTTTATATTCCAAGATGATGAAAAATGAGCTTTCACTTACTGTAAGTTACTTAAGTTACCACAGGGGCGTCAAGATCATACCACTTAAGTTGCCACAAGCCTCACAAGAGCCGGATGGTCTCACAAAAAAGGCGCTTGTGTAGTTTGCCATGATGATCCATCCCATGCTGCAATGGTAAAGCTTGGATGTTGTGATTCAATCAGAAGAATTTAGGATGTTGTGATTCAAGTATTTCTTTGTCATGTTCATCCAACATCATGAAACTATATTAATTAGTCTATATCAAACTGCTTTGCCTTGTCGCAATCATTTCTTTCTATGGAAAGCATGCAGCATATTTTGTTTAGCCTTTTCAGGCTGATGCCTTCAATGAATCGAAACCTTTCAACTGAAACAGGTGCTACATATTTGTTTCCTGAAACATACTGCGCTTTTGAAAGATTTTTTTTACTCAACTTGTTTCCAGGGAGTACAGTTTTGGCACTCATACATCTCCAAAATGAAATGAATGTGTTTTGGTAAGCGAAAAGGTGCCATGTGTGCATATATATACATATTTATACACATATGACATATCATTGAAGAAACACATCATTGGCTATGCCCAAATCAGAGATGACTAGAGAGATGCCCGAAGGCGCGTCTTCCGGTCTCCTTGGAATACCAGACGTGCTGCTGCTTCGGGGATTTCAGAAAGATCTTAGCTATGTCTGAAGAGGTGCCGGATCGGTTCACCGGTGAGGCGATTTTTGTTGTTTTGCTTCGGAACCGAAGTTTCAGATGTGGGATAAATATCCCATGACGGATCCATGTATGCAATATATGGTAACATTTACCATCAATATACCCCAAATGTTAGCATATATATATATCATACATGGATCCTATGGGTATGGATAAATAATTGGCTGAGATCGGATTGGATTAAATTGGACCAACGATGAAATTTATGAAATTTGGGACCAAGACAAGAACGCAACAGATACGGTAGGTATTCGAGATGATGTGTACGACATTTTTGATCTCAGGTTGTTGTGGGGAAAACACCAATGGTGTGAATGCATTGTTGTCTCAAGTAAGATCGCTGACACAACCTTTGCAATATACATATATATATATATATAACATATATAATTATATATATAATATCATAATCTTGCTGGTATTGTTTCATTCTGATCGGCCATGGAGCACCACATGAAGGCTGTCACAGTTCGCAGCGATTCGAATTCCGCCAGGAGAAGCGCCGCTTTATGGTGGGTAAGGATTTGCTTTCTTTGCATGGCTATCAGCCGAAGGGAGAGCTCGGTGAACGTCTTTTGGCGAGGGAAGAGGGAAGCTATGACATGACTAGTGCCACTTGACCAGTTTTCTTTAGGGCAAAAAAATTAAAAAGGCAATCTTCAAGGAGCACCATTTCGGAGCAAACATTGAACTGGAATGTCTCACTAGAATACAACATAAAGGTTTGTGGATTGGGCTGTAATTATTCCTTCACCCCCATAAACCCATATACCCATATCCTGGAAAAAAAGGAGACTTGTGTTTTTGTGGCCTGCATAGTAGGGTGGGGCTGGAATTTGCCTCATTCAAGGTGCTAATCGCAGCATGGATCAGGTTTGTCGCAGAGCAAGGGTTGTTCGAAATAAAACCCTACACTTTCTCCTGAAGAGACCCCACCCTTTGCCAATGTCACTGTTTCTTGAAAAAGTAGCTGGTGCTCACAGGGTTCTATGATTTTCTGAAAGCTTTCAGCAGGTCCCCTTAAACATTCGCAAGTCATTGCAACAAAATGGAATTTATTTCGGTAGAAGCCAGGATAAAACACCCTCAAAGTCCTAAACAATGGTAGCTGCTTTGTGTGTTTTGCAGGGCGTGTAAGATTCTAGACGGCATCAAAAATCATGCAAACTCTGGAAAAGCAAAGGTCTCAACATATGGAGGATTGTGGTCAAAAGAGAAAACAGGTGAAATGAGACTCTGAATCACAAACCTCACAAGCAAAATGCTTTGGAAAACAAATACATTATTTCTGCTTTTCCAATGGTATCCAATGTTTAGCTTGCATCAGATCTCTTAAATTTAGGGACTAGTGCCCTACGAGGAATCTGCAAGAAACCTGAAGGCACATGACGTAAAACACTTTCTCGAAACAGGTTAATACAAAAGTCTTGCAAATTCTTCCCCCATTTTCCCGTGTCACCATACCATTGTAGGCTGAGTGGGGAATAGGGCGGGTGGCAGAGTGTGGAGTGTGGAGTGT
>Ga0126342_10007293_pt1 | contig 19712 bp, 18 predicted proteins | sample Cyp1metagenome_FD_92528 | JGI IMG/M metagenome (GOLD analysis project Ga0126342, IMG submission 92528) | Coral microbial communities from Lord Howe Island, Old Settlement Bay, Australia - Cyphastrea 1 metagenome | ecosystem: Host-associated > Invertebrates > Cnidaria > Coral ... | reverse complement strand
GCCATTTGATGCCATTTGATGCCATTTGATGCCATTTGATGCCATTTGATGCCATTTGATGCCATTTGATGCCATTTGATGCCATTTGATGCCATTTGATGCCATTTGCTCATCTTGTTTTGGAAGTGTACTTGGCAAATGGCGTTTCTGCTGCAATACCCAAGTCGTTTTGCCGCAAGGGCCTTGCCAAATTTCACGGTGCTTCTCCTTCTGAGTTCACGAATCTGTATGGCCAACTGGAAGGCTTCTGCCATCTTCACTTGGAACAAAGACAATAAAGCACCCTTGACCAAATTTGGCCTCTGGTCCAAGGTGACAATAACATGACTGGTTGATGTTGATGACCTCTTCTTTAGTATCCTTCAGCCCTTCAGCCATTCACACTTTCCCATACTTTCCCAGATCAGCCTCGGCAGCTCAGAACCACTCTTCAGTCGGGGAAGTGTCTGTGAAGCACAGAATGCTTGGCCGGTACAAGCAATTCTGCAAGCAACAAGTGCAAACAAGGTCAAATGTTGACAAATGCGGTTTCAAATGTTGACAAATGCGGTTTCAAATGTTGACAAATGTGGTTTCAAATGTTGACAAATGTGGTTTCAAATGTTGGCAAATGTGTGGCCTTTGTACGCGCAGGGGTCGAAGGTCCAGAAGTACCTAGCATTTGAAAATCCACTTCAAGGGAACTGTAGAAAGTCGCAGATCTTCAAGTCTTGCAGACGTCTCTAGGCAAACAACATGTTTTTACACATCAGTATTCCAACTTGTGAGATCCCCACTGCTTTCCATTCGCAGTGATTCAACTACTATCTCTCACAAAACGTCTGAAGCAAGACGTGCATTTTCTTTCAGACTCCAGGTGCCAGGTGCGCACCACAAAGAAAAGGCCAAAAACTTGAGGAAAAAGCAGCCTGACAGACTCCAGCTCACCAGCCATCCAATCCGTTCAATCTAGAGTTCACAAGGTAGCTAAAGTTAGGCTCTTTGTTTTAGCAGCATTTAGCAGCACTAAGTCGCACAATTCCACACAAGTCTTCGTTGTTGATCCAAACACTTCGGACATGGCAACCTCTGAGGAATTCCGATAGGCAAGAAGTTCCTGCCAAACGCACACCCGCAAGTATCTCAAGCATGCAATCAATACGGCAATCAGACCGATGTTCAAAAAAATTTAAACGCACAGCTGCAACAACGTATATATCTGTATGTCGAATTGCTGGCCTTTGGGCATTGCAGCATAAAGCAAACGTCTTGCAAAGGATTGAATTTTCTAATATAACATGTACTGTGTGTCTGATCACAAGTTCAAAGTACGCTTACGTAGGGATTTTGCTGAAAACCTGATGTCTTTTAGAAAAGAAGTACACTGCCTTCAAATATCTTCAAATCATGTCATCATCGACTAGTACGAGTAGCAAGGTTATGCAAGATTTGTCCTTCGAGTTGAAGGGCTTGGTAAAAGAGGTGACCTCCGAGAAGGGATGGCAAACTCCACTCATTGCAGCCGGCAAAACTGGAGGATTGCAACATCTTGCAACGACCCCCGGCTTGTAGTTGTTCAAGCTCAACAAAGCCACAGACTATGTACCATACCTTTCTGCGTTCGAGTGTTTCTCTGCACAAAGTCGTTTATCCAAGCTACATGAAATCGTAGAGGTAAGCTCTGAAAGGTACAGTAAAGGCGTTGTATTGTTTAAATTTATTTGATCATATATTTCGGTGCCACCATGGTGAGAATTGTCTGCTACAAAGCAAGGTCAAGGCAAAGCAGCTGGACAATCTGAGCCTCGAAGAGGACGACTCCCAGGGACCTTAAAAAGTCGCCAAGTTAGCCATTTTTTCAAGTCCTCACAATGTGAAAACGTGACAAAATATCCATGGGCAAAGTGCTGATTAGGACTGCTAAATCTCAGACTGTGTGGGACATCTCTGTGACACCAGACCAAATGTCACAGTTTAGGCCGTGAGGTCGACGACCGAGAAGCTCAGGAGCCATGATCCTCGAAAGCTCCAATCTTTCTCCGAAGTATGTAAAGAAACAAACAGATTTACCATAGTTGAGCTGTTCCAGAAATCAAATGTACTTCAAGCAGCGCAACTTGCATGTTGGAAACTTCAAATTTATCCTCCAGTTTCCAATCGCCATCCAGCCAATTCTTTGAGTTTCATACCACAGGGTGCCAGATTCATCTCTTCGAGAAGGCGTCGACTGTTCACCAAATAGAAGACTAAATCCAGGTGCTCCAGGTTCCAGCAATGACATCAAAATTCGTAGAATTGGTTTCACTCTCTCCTCCGTGCTGTCAGAAAAACTACCAGGGCTTGGATGAATGATGCGCCTCAAGCAATGTCGCAGTACCAAAATCAGCCAGCTTGTACCGGCCTATCACAATCTTGTGGTTGAACAGCTCAAGTCAAGAGACATCCTGTTTGGGTCCCAACACACCCGATCACAGATACGCTTTTGTTTGAGTATCTTCTCTCTTCGTGCTGACCAGCTTACAATGAACAAAGGAACGATCCTCAGACGTTCGATCGTGATGACAAGTGATAAGTGCCTTCTGCCCACAGGATGTTCTCGGTCTTGACATCCTCAGCATTCACGAAAATGATGTATGACTGCCTCTGAGTCATTCCTGTAGCGAGGTCAGAACAAGGAATCCGATGAAAATGGGGCGAGAGTCTCATGGCAGCAGAAAAAAAGACTCTAAGAGTCCCATTGGTTTCCAGAACCAGCGCAAACAACTAGTCCACTGAGTCTTGCTGGCACAAGCTGCTATAAATAGCCAGCAATTTGGTGTGTCTCTTGTGGTCTCTTGATATCCCGCCAGGTCACTCGATGAGCCATACCATGCCGATTCATGAAGGTGAGGGCATTCAAAAGGTCACACGACACCTGCGGAAGTGGGAAGCGAAATGGAGCATCCATCACACTTATCCTTTATACATCCTTCATACATCCTTTATATACTTAATTTGCGCATATTTGTGCAGCGAAAGGTGTCATGCAATGCAAACATGAAATGGTCAAAGGGAAAAGTCTTCGTAGGAGCCTGAATGTCATCTTTCCTGTCATTATGTTATTTACATTGGCCATTCTGTAGAGTCAGTCTGTCTGCCTTCACCACTTCGAACTCGGAGAATCGAAAGCAGGTGGGGGACTTCTTCTCCCCTGTGGCTCAAGGCTGAATCACGACAAGATTCGTGCATGCAAACTACTTACCACAAAGAGCCACAACGTCCATCCAAGTGCCACCACCCCTGGATTTTGCTAATCCCGCTCTTATCAAAATCCCTTGCCTGGCGACTCACCGCCTTTGCTGGCAAAGTTGTTTTCAATGATTGTTGGATTTCAGAAAATGCACTGGTCATTTCTCTGCTTTGCCTTTCATGCGGATTGGTCCCACCACTAGGTACATATTGCGCAATTTTGTGACATGGGAGGATCCTGATTTCAACAGAAAAAAACACAGGTGCCATACGAATTTCAGATGTAAACTCAGCTAACACAGCTGTTGAGCTGATAAGCAGCTGGCCAGACGTTTCACCTACAGAACTCCATGAGGAACTAAACGTCCACAGAGTGTGAATGTTTGATCCTGCACACAACACCAGCCTGCCAGACTCTTGCCACGCTTGACTGAGACGAAAGACTTTTCGTAATCGCCACGGAGATTACCTTCCGGGAGACGTTTCATTGAAGTCGAAGGGAAAGGATATGAAAAGTCCAGTGACCAGTGACTGACTCCAGTGGAGTTCATCTGATGTTGAACGACAGTGTGACCCAGTATGACCCTGCACCTGCGACAAATATCATGTCAGCCAGGCTGAAAGGGCAGAACTCCATCACCTAGCTCGGTGGTTGCTATGGAGCCATCTCTTCCTCCTCTTCTAAGGGAAGATTCTTTTTCAAATCCAGGGAAGATTCTTCCGGTTTGTCTTTGATTACAATCACATTTATGTGAATATATATATATTGTATATATATATTATAAATATATATATATATACGCACACTTATATGCAAATATATTGATCACACGCTGGAACTGCTGGAACTGCTGGAGCTGACGATCCCTGAGGAATAGACCAGGTACACCTCTCTGTCCAGGCCATTTGGCCCTGCAAACCAATCCAGGTATGCCACAAGGTTGGGGTGCCTTGGTACTAAAAGAAGAAAGATCAGTACACCAATGCACCATGGATCTGTTTCCATCTTTTTCCCACATGCAGTACGAACATCATGATTTGCAAAGAAATACAGCGGCTAGAACTCCTCTTTACAGCTGAGACCCTGACCCTTCCGAGGCGGGATCTTTCACCTGACTGAATCTAAAAATTGCAGCTGAAATATGCTGAATTCAACAGTTTCCTAACTTTTGCAATGCCTACAGTAGTTAGCCACTGTTCTTGCTTTAGCAAGTTCCGTCTGTATGCCCCCGCTTCAGGGCAACCCAAGAATAAAAACTCAGTGTAGACAGTCTGTCTGCGGCCTCATCAGCATACTTAGAACGGCAGCGAAAGACAGTCGAGATCTGGCGGCAAACTGCAAACCGCAAAAGTTGAAGCGGTCTTTGCGCCCACATAGCATGTCACAGTGCAGACAGCAAGGGCAGGGAACCTCTTGCTGTATCTGGCGTTGTACGCCGGCGTTGATGCTACGCATGTACTTCAGAGCAACCTGCAGCCAGTTTACAAAATCTGGTACAGCACATAATCCCAGAAAATAAAAAAGAAAGTGACAAAGGTCTGAAGTGAAAAAGTTCCGTATGAATTCTAAAGCTGACTACGAGGTCAAGGTAAGCACATCATGCAGAACCTGTGAGTCCTCACCTGGCGGGGCTGACTGGTCGCGCCAGGCAAACCTTCAAAGCCCTGAGACCAAGCAAGGTCAAAGCCGTCGCCAAGGCGTTTCATGTGCAAATCATCTCCGTGCACTCATCATCACCATCATCATCCTCCTCCTCCTCATCATCATCATCGTCATCATCATCATCATCATTCACTGTCATAGCACTGATGATTCTCATATCCATGGTTCCAAGTGGGTCAACGCATGAGCAATTCAACCTATGAGACTGTACCCAGAACGTACTCCTTCTTTGTTGCATGGCATACACGTGAAGTTTGAGAAAAGAACAATCAAAGTCGATATAGCGGCTGTACGTTTCTCCCATCTCCCACTGTCATGTCCGATCAAGGCACTGCCGAGTCTGGAGCGGCGCGGCCGAAGTACACCTCTCCTGGTTACAACTCTTGATGCAACGTCAGCGCAACGACAAGACCCACATGCAAAGCTCACGCAGCTGAGCTCACCTGTTGCACCGCAAGAGAGTTGCCGTCCCTGTGCATAGCCTGGCAGGAAAGAGCAGCAAGCTCCACTGCATGGTGCAAAACTCCACGGAATCAAGGCCCAACGAAAAGACGGAAAACCCAAGGCTCACAAGACTTCGTTTACAAATGTTTGCAGTTTACTGTTTTAAGCCGTTTTACATAAATTTATGAACCTAAACTGTAAACAGTTTATGTTTTTATGCATAAGATTGAACAAGTGTAAACAAAATAAATCAAAATGTACCAAGCAGTTCACCATTACAGCATCTTCCCCACCTCGGTTGCCAAGCCGCCGGCCCGTCTGATAGCCACGGCAGGCAGCCAGCAGCTCTGACTGAGAGCAGAAACGAAAAAGTCGTCGGAGATCTTCGGAGACAATTTCTACAAGAACAATTCGACAGCGGCCAACGACTTTGAGACAAAATGATTACAACGAATCTTGATGCCTTGGAGAGCGCGGTCTCGGCTCGTGCCATCAGCAGTCATTGCAATGTCAAAGCAAAGATAGATAAATCAAATGCTTTGACATCTTTGCAGTGAATCGTTTGCCAGCTAAAGAGTGGTCTGTCTACGCTTGAGACTCTCTCGAAATACGTCGGAGTTCAGGGTTTTTTGGACATGAGCCTATTGTGACTTGATGTACTGTAACTGCAAGCGAGACTTCTCAAGGTGGCCGTCCCTTGTTTTTTCTCGGGAAATCACAGTTTTATACAGTTTTCACATAGCCCAGAAACATGGCACTGGTCACCTGTCTCAACTGTTTCTTGTCGCTGTTCATGAAAATTGCATCCATGGTCATCTGCCGGTTGCACATTGCAGAATTTCATTGCATCTGGCCTGGTGTTCATTGCCTCAAAGTTTACTCTTCCCTATGACCTTCAAATACTACAAGAAGTCAAAGACTTTGTGCAGTCAAGGCTTTGCGACCTCAAAATTCCAGCATCAACTTTACGTTTGAGCTCGGAAACACTCGGAAACCCTTTTCCTGTTCAATGGACGTGTGAGTGTCTACGTGTGTCTCTCTTCAATCTGAGGTTCTGGAGCAACGAACTACAAGAAAATATGAAAAATTATAAAGAATGATGGTCACGTCCTCCCAAAACTCATCCAGAAGTTTTTCATCTTTTTCCAAGCTCTTATCTTGACATTTAGCCAATGCAGGCTTCGACTGATGTCGAAACCTTGGACCAAATGTACGATTTGATGATCCACTTTGGAAGCCTGTGAACTGTGCGGTTTCCAAAGGCCTCCATGCTTGGAATATCTTGGAACAATAATTCAAATTAAATGGAGCAGCATCAAGCATCGTCCAAGAATGTCTCTTCAAGTATGTATGAATATACATTAATATACATCGAAAACAGATTCTGGCTTCTAGTTGTTGAAACTGCTCACTATGCTATCAGAGTTGCAGCTACAACCTATCTAGACTTTAAGTCTACTAGACTTTGACTTCACCTCGACTCGAGCTCCTTGTGTCCAATCCTTCAACGCCTGACTTTGCGCATTACATCTCGGAGGACCCCACGCACTAATGTGTGGAATGCATACAGAGCAAATATTCATGCAAGGCAAAGAACTGGGCAAGCTGTTAACTCTCTGCACATCATGGAACATCAACTGAACGAGCATAAAGTGGGCCTTTTAGTCAATCATCTCTGGTTCCAGCTCACCAACCTCGAAAAGCGGATCGGAACATATGTGCAATCAAAGCCAATCAATCCAACTACCGCCGTTTTGTCCGCTCCACATCACTGATTATCTACGTTGCATGACACACACAATATTGATTCAACCAGGCCGGTCGTAAATGAAGACAAGCAAAAAAAAGAAATGATGAAAGATGGTGAAACACTCTTTTGAAATGTCTTGCACATGCTCCATCTTGTATTCTTGGCCAAGGTGCTCGGTAGTCCGTGAGGACTCTCAGCTGGGGATTGGGTGCCACGGCTGCAGTCTGGTGAAGCATGGCATGCTCTGATAGAACTGCATTGCCTTGCTCAGCCACCTCCAGTTGTTGCGGACTGCCGACTGCAGTTTTTGATTCGGCGTTGAAAAACCCTACTAGCACACGAAGTGCAATGTGGAGTCATCACATTTCTTGATCTTGCAGATTTGCACAAGCCGACCCCACACCTGGATGCACTGCTGCATTTGCTCCACAACATTTTTCATCGACTCGAAGTGCACCATGAGGCAGTGCTTTTGCCACATAGACATGCGATAGTGGTACCTGATGCAATCATTGAGTTGAATGAGCCAACGCTGGGGCAAACTGCGAAATCTGTTCCTAGCACTACAACTGCAAGGATCCTGCAGAAAGGCGCGTGTTGCAAAACCTTTGGTGCTCTTGAACGCACCATACTTTGCTCATTACGTAGGAAACTCTCCGAGCAAACAAGATAATCCATGGACTTGAATTCTGCATTCATTTTTATGGCAGGGGCACACTTCGTCAAGAAAGTGCAAATAATAAATGCTGAAACGGGAAACAACAGTAGACAACTTCACTGCCAGGGAACGCTTTTTGGAGTCCACGGAGGGTGTGCTTCAGCAAATCCTGCAAGGTGTCAGCGACAAAAGGGCTGGAGATTGCAAACGGCCACAGAAGTGGAGAGAAATAGTCAATAATCATTGGAAATACAGGAAAAAAGGAAAAAACAAGGCACCTTGGCGATCGGCAAGCGTCCATCTTCACACAGGGCCTCCTGCAATGTATCAATACTTTCTAGCGCGAACTACTTGAGCGCCTTCAGCTCCATTTTGCGTTGCAGTCACTGACAGATATTGATCTCCCACGACGACTTTAAAAGCAAAAAGAAGGTCTAAAATGAGAGGATGAAATCCAATCATCTTTTCGTGCTTGTCCTTCTTCTCTTCCTCAAGGGTTTTGATCGTAGACGCAACTTCGTCTACCTTGTCAGTAAGCTCTTCCAGCTTTCCTTCGAGATCCTGAGGCTTGGGATTGTGCATGGAAGTATTGGCAAATATCAGGGGTCTAGCAGATTGCACTGCCTGCTGAATCCAATCATTGAATGGCTTTCCGCCTTGGCAAGTCCAGCTTGCCCTGGTCACTTGCATGAACATTTAAGGAAAGAGAAGGCTGCCAAATTAGAGTTGGAATCTCACCATCAAATGCTGACTTACATCCAAGCAAAACATAGCAAAACTAGTCAAGTATTACCAAAAAGCAAAAATAACGGATCCTCAAGTGCTTTTTCTTGCTTTTCGACTTGCTCCAGATCCAAGAGGTCACCGCTGGAGGCTGCCGAATCATGCTTGTCTTTACTAAGCCGAATCTTCTCCTCCAGCCTCTCGAGCTTTTCTTCAAGATGATTCTTCTTTTGTTTCTCCTTGTGCGCAAGTTGTAGAATAGCATGAAAGAAGATGATAAAACGGTACAAATCGAACAAATTTCTTTGCGGTGTGTAATGTTGTGCCCTTTTGACTGGATGGGAGACGGAACCAAAGAGCTGGGAGAGCCTGCTTCAGCATTGCTGGTTGGGGTGTCCCACAGATTAAAAAAAAGGAAAGCGGCTTGAAGAGCGGTCCTTGTCAATCTTTGCAACGCACTTTCTGAACCCCGCCGTGGAATTCATCAACTCCTGCTCCATGCTTTTCCCAAAGATGTTCAGGGCTTCTGTCTCCTGCCTTGGGTCTGCATCCAGCAGTTCACACAGCTCCAGAGGGTCGACCTTCTTCACAATGAGTTCCAAGGTCTTTGGGTCCACCTGAGTCCCCTCTGTGCTGCCAACAACCATTTGACTCCAGTGGTACTGCAACACTTTTTTGAAGTTGCTGCTTGAATTCATTGGAACCTTGACTGGAACTCCCAGTTCTTTGAGATAGTGTTCCATGATGTAGTCATATTTGCAAACGTAAGGAGTCTTCTGGGCGTGGCAGGGATCCTCAAGAACATTGGCAAGAGTGTGCGTAAAGCATTTGAGATTGCCAGCAAAGCTTTCAGTCGCGCAGGTTTGTACCCGATCCGCATCTCGCATCCCGATGTATTTTTGCACATTCTGTAACAAGGAAGCCATCTCCGAATCACTGTTAGTGCCAACCTGTTTTAGCAACCTCTCACGTTCTGCTGCAATCTTTTGAAGTTGCCCAGAGCCCGTAGACTTTTGCAAGCCTTTGGCAAGTCATGTTTCGATCTTGCAGATGCAGATGCACTACAAGTACAGTGGAGGTGAGGCGGATGGCAGGTCATGTCATGATCATGCGCAAACACATGCACGCGGGCACAAACACACACACTAGACAAGAACTGGATCATTGAAGTGATCCGGTGGGAACTGAATCCCATCACATGCAATTAGATTAGTTAGAAACAAAGGACCTAAAGTAGATCTCCTTGAAGCGGTAAGCGGTATACGAATAATATGAGGGAGTTCCCATAAAGTCAATCACGCTTAGAAACTGGTGCAAAAAGACCCCAGAGTTGAATACCATCGAAAAATAAGATCGCGACCAGAATCTTGGTGAAATCCGCCCGCACCGAAGGTGCCGAGGCGTTTTTTGTGTGCCTGCGTGAACCGTTAGCAATTGCACTATAGCTAATAAGCTTTAGCTTGGGGGGGGGGCATTTTTGCTCTAGAATCCTGTGTTTTTGCATGTTTTTCAAAAGGGGTCAAAATTGTTGATCTGGGCCAATATAGGCCAAAAATCGGTCAAGATAGGCCCAACGTGGCCCAACATGAGCCTAAGATAGGCTCACACGGGGCCAACATAGCCTCAAATGGGGCCAACATACCCTCATATGGGGCCAAGATAGCCTCATACGCATACGGAGCTCAAAAGTGCCCAATAAGTGCGCTTCCCGAATCCATTACACTTGGTGCGTACGGTTTTCGTCGCGAAGCGACCGTGAATATCCCAGTAAAAAGTTTGTGGAAACCGTGCAGAATACTCGTAAAAATTTCTGTCCGGTTCTTGGCTTAGCCGGTCGCCATCCACAAGCAATGATTGCAGAAATAAGAAAATATCTGTCCGGCTCTTGGCCTAGCCGGTCGCCATTTCAGAAAACAAAATGATTTGCAGGCACGTGGAGTTGATGAGACTCCATATCCTAGTCAACTGCATGGAGCTTCGTTGGCGACAGCCATGCAGCGACCCTGTCGCCCCGTGCTTGTTGGAAAAATCCTCTGCATGTTTGAAAAATAGGAGAAGCCCTAGGGAGCACAACCAATACAGGCATGGAAGTTTTACGTCTCTACAGACATTTCACACACACACATGACATCACAACTATCCTGAAAACTTTGCTTCGCATGATTACTGTCAGTCAGTGTACAGGTGTGAACAGGTCATTAAGGCCTAGACTCTTGAGTGCCTCTTTTGAGTCCTCATAGTTCTGCTCTGTGGCCTGTAGTTGCTCTTCTAGTTTGGGGATGGAGTCCTTCTCATAAGCAACTTCTTGCCCCCTCAAGACCATGATGGTTTGCTTCTTTTGCTTGATCTTCTCTAATAGGTGACGTCGACAATCCTCACAATGCGAAATCTGGCGGTCAATGATCTCCTGTCTCTTGATTGAATCTTGTTCCTTAGCCTCCTGAAGGACTCGGCTGCTTTCGACCGCACTGTCGTTCAAGATCTTGTGCGTTTTGTTGAGGTCTTCGAGAGATTGCTCCATTTGCTTCTGCTGGTCACTTCGTTGCTCTTCCAAGAGCTGAAGCTGTCGTTTCATCTCGTACTCTTTCATACTTACCGTTGAAGCAATCTTTCTGAAGGTCTTGGGCAGTGTTCGTGTGGTTGCTTGGGCCGAAAGGGGGACTTTTTGATTGCCGAAGCAATGAATATCATTTCCGCCATTCCCTGCCTTCACAATGGGCTCAAGTTTCCCCTTCTTCACGTCTTGTCCCAAGGCAATGGCGAACGTAATCAAGCCTGAATGGAGATTGCGGACTTCTTGGGCAGTGGCGGCTGCCGCTGCAACATCAGACTCTGATGTTTCGCCATCCGTCATCATGATGATAATAGGCCGATGAGCTTCACTTGTTAATTGGGCAACCTTTTTTGCTTCAAGCCAAGCCTGAGCATAGCAGGTACCTCCTGAAGGTGTGGCTGACAATGTTGTGTTGCCTGCTGTCAACGGTTCATTCGAAAACTCCACTCGGGCGATGTGATTGAACAGCACCAAGCTCATAGTATCGTTGGCACCTTCTGGGCCTCTGGCTGCCTTCAAAGCATCAAAGGCTGTCAAAGTCGCTGGCCATCGCCCACTACATGACATGCTCCAGCTCATGTCAATGAGCACAATCAAATGGTTGCCATAAACCTGACAAACCAGTGCAGCGCAAAAAGAGGTTGACAGACAGGGGTTGGAGATGGAGACTGGTTGCCAACTCTGCAGAAATCAAATGGACTGAATATTGGGACCTGCCAAGCCTACTATCAGGCAAGCGGCTGATGCCCGAGTGGCAAAAAGCGACTGCTCACATTCGTTCTGGTATTTGTCAAACTCCTGCATCTTCTTCTTCCGTTCCTCCTGGAAACATGTATGGCTGCTTGGTAGCTTTTAACGTTCAGCAACAACAAGATCAAACAGCGAGAACTCAAAGGCTAGGCATGTTCTGACAAAAGATCCACAGCAGCAGGCGGCCTTCTTCTGCTCGACGTCATCTTTCTTCTGTTTCTCCATTTCAGTTTGCCATTTTGCCAGATCCGTCTTCAGCTCGTCACATTCCTTCCTGCAGAAAACAAGTCGGATCCGGTCAACACCAGGTGTTCATACAGTCCAAATTGAGAAATGTTTTCTGTTTGAGACAGCTATCAACAATGGCAAATTGCTTGTAGTACTCTGGTTGCTACGGCAAGCCTGAGATGGTCGAACTCGCCTTTTCTAGCTTCTTCGAGCAAAGCTGTCTGCTTGTTTAATTCCTCCATTCGCTTCTCCAAGTCCTCAACGGCTTCCTCCTCAGCCGATCGATTCTTCTTGATATCCTCAAGTTGTGCTCGGCTGGCATCGAGAACGTACTGCTGTTGGTACCTCTTAGCAACTAAATACTGGATATCTGCCTCTGCTTTCGTATACTTCTGCAGGGCTTCATCGGAAGAGGACACCATTGCATTGGCATTTGCGGCAGGGATCAACACTTCGATTTTGGTGAGGGCAGAGGTCGCTGCACATGCAGTCCTGGCTTGCCCCCAACCAGCAAAATGCTCTGCCATTTGCTGGGAAAAGGAGCGAACTTGCGAAATTTCATCTCGGAAGGCTGCAGGGTCAAACTTGATCATCTGCGATGATGGTGAGAGACAAGTTCTGTAAAGCTTTTGGATCAGTGTTTGAAGAGAGATGATCATGCCTCGGCATGTGCCTCCCTGGGTCTGAAGCAAAGCCACTTTGCTCACAAGTTTGTCTCGAGTCTCACGCAGCTCATCATGAGCAGCTTGAAAGTGCTGCCGGGTTTTCTCGTCCTGAATTCGATCAGGATGGGGTAGAGCGCCTTTCAGGTCGCGCATGCCTTGCAGCATTGGCCCGAGATGCTCTGGAAGTTTGCTGACTTGTTCTACGCCCATTTGCATGCTCTTTTGCAAGTCTTTGATGGTGATCTCTTGTTGCTCATTCATACTCGCCACGATCTCACCACTCATGGGTTCAGTCTCTGCCACCTCTGCGGTCTGCTCTTGTTGCGGATGGTTGGGGTACACAAAAGCCACCAGGTGAGACATACCCTCTGCCATTAAGAATGAAGCACCTGTGCATTCAGAATCTGGAAGTGCCAAACGTTGACAAACCATTCCAACCCTACATGAGTCGAGCAATCTGACACTTTCTACAGAGTTGTCCCGTGTTGCTTGTGTCTCACCGCTTATTTGGTGTGTTATCAGCGAATCACTCACAAAATATATTTGCATTCAATCTTCAATCATGTTGAATAGTCCACTAGCAGGTGTCAAAAATCTCCGCAAAACAACTTGACCCCGGCCTCGCTAAGTTGCACTGCTGACAAATTGCCCTCTGATCAAAAAATGCTGCAGAATTCGTGCCTCTTCCCTCTTGGACAGGTGACTGACACTAGCAGCATGTATGACTGTCTCAGCACAATGATGTGATTTTCACATCTTATGACAGAAATCCGGTGGGTCGTGCTCGAAAGCTCAATAATAACAACGCAAAACCATCAATGGATCCTTTGCTCCGTTTTCTTGGCATATGCACAGGTGGATCGTATTTTTTCTTCAATCGTTTGCTGTAGTCAAATGTCGCTCTTCATTGAGACTTATCTGTCAATGCGATTGCGACAAGTGTCTGGGTTGCTTGTAAACCCAAATTCTGAGCTCGGTTGGATTCAAAGGTAGCACGACACAGAAAAATACTACCTTTGGATCACATTGGATCACTCACACACCCCTGTCACTGTCTATCATCTCTATGCTGCCGCCCATCTCAAGTGACCGCCCCCGAGATTGGACAAGCACAGAACAAATCAGTCATGCAAATCAAGTCCAGCCTATTACGTAGGAAGGTTGGAGATTGTTCAATGAGCATGAAAAATATTTGCGTCAAAAGGATTCAAAAGGGGTGTCTTTGAACCATACTTGTTCAGATGGGCAGCTCCACTGTCCTAGAGTGAAAAGGTGTTCCGAATCAAACTAAATTTCATCTCCGTCTCGCCCAAGATTTGCGAAGCCTGGACAAGAAGGCATCCCAGGATATCACAACTGCATACAAGTGCCACAAACGGAGAGGTTTGAAAGGAACCTTTGTCACCTTTGTCTATGTAATTACCCCTGTCCAATGTGCTTGACGCAGAACTTTGGCCGTGAAGAGTCAATGTTTGCACTGAACTAAGTGGACATGAGACAAGGTTGGGACTGCAATGCAGCATGGGGAGTCTGATTGAATGACCGGTCTTTCACCATGATGGAAACCTCCCCCAGCCTCCAGCGTTTTCCAACATCCGGGGTCTCCTAGGCCAAAGCAAAACAGTGCAAAACAGTAACAGCTTTCCAGAATCAAAGAGGAATGGCTGCTACAAGAAGTTTTCTAAGAAGTTTCCTGCATTTCAAAACTCAGAAGCTCTCAAAAAGCATCATGAAAATGCAATGAAACACTGTTGGCAACCAATGCCGGTGCTTCACGTGCAAAACCCATCATGTCTCGCCTTGGACCTTGCAGCGCTCGTTGACATGGTGCCAGCCGAAAAGCGCTGCATGCATAGCCAGAGCTGAAGACGCCACAAACGAAGAGAAGGTCGATGAAATAAGACCAAAGTTTCGATCCCTGAGCGAACAGAATGGCGTACAGTTGAGATGCACGGAGCAATTAGACAAAAAAACTAGTGAGAATTCACGGGATCAAAACCAGGTGTGGTTCCATAAAATTCAAAGTTCAATTTCACGACTCTCGGCAGCACTTTGCAGACTTCAGGCAACATCAAGCACATTCAGAATCTTCCTGAAATAGAAACTGGAATCCTCACAAGTCCTTTACCTGGTTGTATCTTAGTTCCGGACTGGAATGATCTCCAACCAATGCCAGGAAGTTTCGCTGCAACCTGGATACATTTCGCAATCTCTCTCTATTTCTATCAACAGCTACAGAATCTCAACAGCTATATATAGACAATAGATGACAATAGTATATATGGAGGTTTCCTGAAATGGGGGTAGCCCCAAATCTTCCATTTTTCATTGGGATTTTCCATGAAATAAACATCCAGCTGTATACACCACCCATTGAAACCTCCAGGTTTGGCAAACTTCGGCCTCCAGGAGGTGCCGTGGTTGTGTTGCTTGTGCATTGTCCGGAAATACATTTCTGACCTTCCTAAGTCACGACGCCGACACGTTGACGCCGACATCCCCAACATGATGTCGCATAAAATCAGCTGCGAATCACGGCAAAATTTCAATTTGCTAAGTCAGGCGCTGTGCAGCAAGAGTCACCGCACAATTTTTGTCCAGACGAACAGCAATCATAAGTGCATTTTTTCACCTGACACAAAGTTCTCTCACACTTGCTTGTTTGTTGTATTCAATTTGTTCTGCAGGGTTTGAATCTGCAGTCATGCTTAAGTACCCTGGCTATGAAGTCCTTTCTGAATGAATAAAATAGGTTGCAATTTGTTGATTGACCGGAAATAAATTATCTGGACACCACATTTTCATAGCACAAAACGAATAAGGCATAAGGGAAGCGTGCCTCATTGCAAATGGCAGGTGATGCAGCAAAAATCACATCGGAACTGCTTGGGCAGCAACACAGCGGTGCATCCTTCCAGGCCGTACGGTTGGAAAGTATCCATTGAATCCACTGATGAAAATCTCAGTGACATCCCGCTCAGCCATCGTTATTTAGCAAGATTTCAAAGTCACATCATATTCCCAATGTTTGTAGGAAAAACAATACATCAAATGTGCCGGGCATTTTCGAAGGGTCATTGTTTCTTACCCTGCAGAATACATAAATATCATTGTTTTCTTTTCGCAACACGATGCATGCAAACATCATGTCACAGTCCTGTCTATTTTTCACACCTTTTGAAGTTGACGTGTTCGCACACTTGAATCCCTCCGAACAATCGCACGGTGTAGCACAACCTTTGCAATAATTGAACAAGGCGGAAAAAAAAAACAAAGGGGGTTCGTGTTATGTCGAATCACACGATTCACACCACTCATGAACCATTTTTTAGGTACTTGATGGCAGGAAATGCACTTTCAAATTTGATAGAGGTTGCCACAATGGCATTTATAAATCAGTTTGATATGACCATTCCTTGGGAAAGGGGAATCGATCCAAGGGGAAATCGATCCCCGAAGTGACCATGACGCACGATGTCGTCTTGTTGAGGCAATTTTTGGCACATATGCAGGATGTTTCATGAATCCGTTGAAATACATTGTTGTACAACGATCACGCACCTGATTCTGCCATGATGCTTTTGCAGCTGATATGTTGCACATCATCAGCTGAAATTGGCAGAATTGCCACGAGCCGCAGGACTCCAGTCCACCATTTCATGGCCAAATTTTCCAACTAAAACTGGTTGCAGTCCTCCAACATTTTTGTCTTTGAGAAATTAAATCATTGAAGTCCAAATTTGTTCGGAATAATAAGTATTGATGACATTGTTGCGTGTCCGGGCCGCACACTGGTCCTTGGGTATGTGAAGGCAAACGAAACGCAACGCAACAAAAATGAAACTGTCAAATTTTCAAATCGAATGCGTTGAAAAACTGTTTTCATGAGAATTCGGTGTGTGATGAGCTATAATGTGAACCTCGCAAACCAAACCCCCACAAAAGTCACAAACATTCCCACTTGAAGTCATTTGTGCATAGTTGATATTTACAATCACCATGTTTTCTTCAATAAAACACATTCAACTGAAGCCTCAATGTTGCAGTGAAATTGTAACATCAATTGTAAACTCCAATCCAGCAGAAACATGAACTCAGAAGAAGCGGACGTTACTTTTTTTCACACGTGGGATTGGTGCACAGCCGTTTCTCCCACAAACATTCCCACTTGAAGTCATTTGTGCATAGTTTATATTTACAATCACCATGTTTTCCATGACTTTCTTAGGTCCGTGAAACAAATCATGTTTCCACAAAAAAACAGATATCGTTTCAATAAATCCGAAAGGAGACACAATGCATTATTCACAAAATGAACGCATGAAACCACGCCGCAATGACGGCTCATAAATTTGAGATAAACAAGAATCTGAATGCTCACATTTGAAGGCATGATTTTTTGCCTGCAATTTTCTAAATTGCATCATTGATCACAGCAGCAAAGTTGGATCGCTTTAAAATGAACCCATTTTTGCAAATTCAACAGCATTAAAATTTACAACATTTCGGCAGTTTTGCAAGGCATGTGTCTGTGGTGCACTATTGATTCATGGATCAATATTCTTAAAAAATCAAAACCGATTAACAACCTCCTTTTCAGACATTATTGACATCAAAATAAATTCAACGCCGAACAAATTTCATGTCATCAACCAAATTTTTGACGTATTAAAAAAATGCATTTACAAAAAAATGTTTGGGAATGGCAAGTGATGTTGTTTTCAGATTAATATCTGCGAAACCAAACGGGGCAGCACGGACCTTTTTCAATGGGAATTTCAATAACCTAAATTGGAGGTACCTACCATATATAAGGTCTATATAAGGCCTATGTAAGAGAATATCCCCAGAAAATATGGCCTTATATGGTACAGTGCCTCCATTTTAGGATCCTGAGATTCCCATTGATTTTTGCTTGATCCACAGGGCCTACAGTATTCAATGCGTTTTGCATGAATTGTCCATGACCAATGTGAAAACTGCCAAAGAGGAAATTGCAATGAGTGTCATCCTTGCGCACGGGCCATGCATGGACATGAGCAGTGCGCTAAAACTTTCGGACTCTCGCTTGCAAATGTGGAGCCACTGCTTGCATTTGCACCTATTTTGGCACGGCTGCTGCGCACAAATCTCAATTGCAAATCCCTTTGGGTTTCTTTGGACCTAGGTGGCATTATGTTGACGGGGAGTTGCCACCATTCCCCGGCATGAAAAGTTGTCTAGGTGGTTGAGTATCGTCGGTTGCCATAGCGGTCGACAATCACCTGGCAGATATCCAAAAACTGTAAAGTCCAGGTGCAGGGGCGCGACGACTCTCCACGTGAAGCCTCTTTGAGGCTTCCGTTTGGAGGCCGCGCTCGTGTCCCCCCCGACACCGGAAGGGAGGCGCCGCGATTTGCAACTTCTGTACATCCTTCCTTTGGCTGAGCTGCAGAACCAAGTCCGTGGGCCCAAGGAAACCCACTCTCCGTGAACCAGAACCAAGGCAACAAACGACACCAGAAACAAAACAAAAACCACGCACAAGACGTCAAGGTTTCCCTTGTTGACTCCTATGGACTGGGCTGGCAGGCCTAAGGCCGTCGAGGAGCAACGAGGCTCTGGCCGCTAAGTTATCTGTCACGGGGTCATCACATAGGAACGTATGTGCCATCGAAATATAAACCAACGGAGTTAAAAGCCCGAAGACGAGCGCAGCGTCAAAAAGTGATGCAGCCAGTGGCTATCGCCCCAAAATGGACACATTAATTTTGATCCGTTTGCCGCACACAAGAATATTCACAGAAAAAGGGCATGAGTGTGCGTTACTCCCCGGACCTCGTAGAGGTGGATCATTCCCGGGCGGCATGAAAAGTTTGCCTTTGGCAAAGATGGCATTTGGATAACGGGGGGTTGCCATCATTCCCCGGCAAAATTTCCTTTGGACCTAAGTTGTTTGACGGGCCATTTCTCTGAGTTGGTTCACATACTGTTGGTACCTTTCTGCAAGATTGGGGTCGGTCTCAGTATGGCGGTCGACAAGAGGGTGAAGGTCAGCAGCCAGTGCATAGAAAAGGCCACGTTTCAATTCCATTGGTACTGGCTGATGTTGGTTTACCAAATCCAAAATTTGCATCACACCCCTTTGGAAAACAGCTGCATCACTCCATTGCTCTCTGCGTAAGCTGTCATTCAGCTCATTACGGAATGTCATGGTGACCTGTGTGAGCTCTGGAGTATCCTCTGGATTGATTGCTGGGTCATGTTCAAGTTTTTTTTCTTCTCCAGTTTCGCTCACAACTTGATCCATATCAGTATCGTCACCTCCATGGACAATCCCTTGATTCTGGGTCCTTACAACGTTCAAAAAACGTTGCATTCCCATCGTCCTTGCAGCTACCAAGTTTGCACGTTCCAACGTATACAATTGTTGGCGTTGGATTGGTGTGAGGTTATGGAAATTGGTGTAGCCTCCCTTGTTTATCAACCCCCATTGGACATTTTCTGTTGAGTCCAGGACCATCTCAATCTCACCAGAAAGTTCTGTGTGTCCTGCACGTAGACGTCTGAGGTCTGTTTCCATCTGCGCAATTTTGTTTTCCAGAATTGTCACAGATGAAGACAGAATTGCATACTGAGTGTAAACATGATCGAAGCTTGTGTAGGCGTCATGTGCTCTTTTGCAAACCCATCCCCGGAAAGCTAACACTGCCAAAATCAAAATGCTGCACATCATGATGAACATTGAACATCCAGGAGTATCCATCGCTTTGAACATGATTGGGCTCGATACTGCATTGGGCGTTGGCTCCATAGATGTCGCTTTCACCAAGGGGCATGGCTGTTGCTCCCTACAAAGGCTCAAGGCCCATGAAAACAATCACTTTTGCAATGTTCTTGGCAAGTGCATTGATTTGTTTTCCGCTGGAATTTTTTTGAAATTGCACTTCATACTCCTCCTGGCCAATGGTTTGATCACCTTCTGCACGTGCCATTCCAATGCAATGCAGTAACATCTAAATGCTTTTACTTGCTAAAGGCTTGGTCCCAGCATCGGCAACATTCCATAGTGTGGGTGCTTGTGTCAGTTG
>Ga0126342_10007292_pt1 | contig 19712 bp, 22 predicted proteins | sample Cyp1metagenome_FD_92528 | JGI IMG/M metagenome (GOLD analysis project Ga0126342, IMG submission 92528) | Coral microbial communities from Lord Howe Island, Old Settlement Bay, Australia - Cyphastrea 1 metagenome | ecosystem: Host-associated > Invertebrates > Cnidaria > Coral ... | reverse complement strand
GGTACTAGGGAATATTAAACTCCCACCCCCGTTAAACCTTACATTCATTGAAGATCTTCAATAAGGGTTTAATTCTCCCACCCCCGTTAAACTTCTACATTCATTGAAGATCTTCAATAAGGGCTTAATTCTCCCAATCCCGTTAAATTTTACATTCATTGGAGATCTTCAATAAGGGTTTATTTCTCCCACCCCCGTTAATCTTCTACATTCATTTCTACATTCATTGAAGATCTTCAATAAGGGTTCAATTCTCCCCACCCCGTTAAACTTCTACGTTCATTGAAGATCTTCAATAAGGGTTTAATCCTCCCAGCCCCGTTAAACTCCTACATTCATTGAAGATCTTCAATAAGGGTTTAATTCTCCCCACCCCGTTAAATTTCTACATTCATTGAAGATCTTCAATGAGGGTTTAATTCTCCCAACCCCGTTAAATTTTACATCCATTGAAGATCTTCAATAAGGTTTTAATTCTGATGATGATGATGATGATGATGATGCGTCGCCTGTCGTCATTGCGGGTCCGGGCAAAACCCAGGCATTTGCCGTATATATATATATATGTATATTTAAAACCACGTATATTGGCTGAGGTCTTGGGAAATTTGATTCGAACGAGCTTGAAGCAGCCAACATCAACATGGGGTCTCCACCAACAAAACGTAGGGACATGGCCGAATATTTGGATGATTTCTTGGCAAACTGATTGGTTAAGGGTGAATGTTAATTGTTGAATTCTTTTGACTTTACTTAAATTGAAACAGCAATAGTCCGGCAACACCAAGGGGCAAGAACGACGAGAACTGCGGTCGAATGAAAATGGCCAAAAGGAAATAAATGATGGCTGAACATGTTGAAGCTGCAAAGTCATCATTCTGTCACCAAAGGTAGCACCAACAAAAATCTACATATCCAGGGGTTGAAACCCCCAAGCCACCTGCTGGTAGGCCACCCATCCCGGGTTCTCCCTGCATTCCTGCATGGTTTGAAGTCTCACACCACATGTCTAAACCTTAGCTGCATAGGTTAGTGGTTATATAGGCAGCCAAAAATGCGGGAATATAAAGGAACATATCCACCTTTCTGCAGCACATATGTAAACACCCCGAAATTGTTCTCAAGATGATAGAGATATGATATAGAAATAACATGCTGTATTATTATTATTATATTATTATATCACACCCGAGAACTAACTAAGGGCACCAACAACAACCAATCAGGCTGCCACCGTGCTGGGGGTGTCACCTTTGGCAGTGCTGGGGGGGATCCCCATTGGTCGAATTCACCAGGAAAATCCATAAATTTTCAGTTATGCCACACATGTTTGTAGGTTATACACTTAAGCAATGCCCAACTTATATACAAATACATTTACGTATAATATACATATAATCATGTCATTTGATATATATATATATATAAATATATATACACTCAAAAAACATATAGAACAGGTGATTCACCACTAGTAATTATAGCAACAATTTACGTTTTGTTTTTTTTTAATTTTTTTTGGGGGCTGACCTTCGCCAGGAGATGTTGCCTACTGCAACGAGAAGTCGCGGAGCGGCGACTGGCTCAAAGTGGAGGAGGCCTTTGGCGCGACTGGCTCAAGCCGGGCAAAGATTGAGATTTAAACAAGAAGAATTGGGGTTTAACCATCAAACATTTGAATACTTCAGAAATCCAAATGTTCCATGTATAGAATACTACAGTTATGGCCATTTATTAGTTATAACTGGCTATAAATGGGATTATACATTCTATAAATGGAGTTATAAGTACTTATAACTGGTAAAGGGCCTTAACTGTATGGAATAAACCTTTACCCGCACATTGATCCAAATCTATGGAAGTATTCCATACATGGAGCAGCAAGAACAATGGGGGGTTAAATCCTCCAACCCTTGCTAGCTGGGAGGTCTCATCAAAAGTGGGCAACGGGAAGATCATCAACAAATGCTTGCTAAACTAACATAACCATGGAAAATCACAATTTTATATGGGTAAATCAACATATCTGGTTGGTGGTTTGGAACATGTGTTATTTTTCCATCTGGTTGGGAAATGTTGGGAATGTCATGATCCCAACTGACTTTCACTCCTTCATTTTTCAGAGGGGTAGGTGGCTCAACCACCAACCAGATGGGTCCCATTTCACCATTGCATGTTGGATAAAATCAGATGGTATTTTTCTTCATCCCAAGTCATGGTTAAAATGGTTAAATCCGGGGAAATGTTGGAAAGCAACACACGGTTCTTCAATCAATCAATGTATATATATATATTATATATATATATATGATATATGATATATGATAATGGTTTACATGCTATATCACATGCTCATTGTTATATAATTGATATCATTTTTTGTTCCATGCTAAATGATTAATGGTCATCAAAAACTATGAGAAAGAATGGCTATAGAAGCAATCTGCATTTGGTGCTACTGGAAATACTGCTGCTGTTCTGTTTTAGGTTTATCCATATCTAATGGACGAGCAGCACCACTGGCGAAAAAAAAAGAGTGTGATCAGGAAACCATTGGATGGAATTTGAGAAATATCTGAAAAAACATTTAATAGATTCAATCTTTAACACCGTTTTTTTGGCAGAAACACATGGGATTTTGAGGTCTTGGAGGAGCACAGGAACGTCCCATTTTTCCAGGAAAAGTGCTGCCCAGCTGTTTCAACTTTCAACGCACCCAGTCATAGACTTCGAAGACTTGGAAACCTGGAAATGATGGGGGAAAACATCATCTATATTAGGTTATTAATTTAATAAGGCAAATCGTCCCACAATAGTCTTATGTAATTCAGATATTTCAAACTAGCGAATTATTATTATTCATCCAGATAGATTATATATATATATAACATCCTGGAGAACACGTTTTGTTGGGGGACATCCCTATGCATGTGGCGCATGTGTTTCATCGACCTGAACATTTGGTGCATTTGTTCTCGCTCAGGTGGAAGGACAAGATCTGCGGGATGATGCTTGGGCAACTTGTCACGGGCCAATGTGCATATAATTTTAACGATGTATCATGGCACATTTTTTGCTATCAATGGTAAACTGTACTAGCCAGCCAAAAGTTGGATTTTTTGACAGGTATCTAAGACCCAACATGATTACGTAATATTACGTATCACTGTATTGGGTGAGACCCCTCCAATGATATACTATAATAAGGCTGTATGAAACTGGAGTTGACATTCATGGTTTCTTTCAACTAACTGCTGGAGTGATCTGGATGGTATGTTAGGTCAAAAAGTGGTGTGTTGATGGAAGTTCTGAACAATGCAAGACACTACAGCATCTCCAGTAATTTGACATATTACATATGGATAATCCACCAGTTGCAGACAATTTCCATTTGAAACCCATCGGGTTTCGATTGTATACGATTGTGAGAATAGTTATGACATGTTATGATAATATGAGTATATATGAGTATAATAAGTGATTATATTTGATTATAATATGTTATATGATAATATGATTATGATATCAAGGACAAAACAGCAATTTAATTACAGAAGGATTATAGTAATATCATTCATCAGATTTTGTCAATGGTGGGCTGTAACCGACCAGTCCGTGGGTACTTTAAAAAAACAAAGACTGTGGTGCAACTAAGAGTTAAATTAACAGTAACAGTTAAATGATTCGAAATGACTGGTGTTTTTATATTTGAACCGCTCCGAGTCTTCTTTTGCTTTGTAGCTTCAGCGGGATGTTTTTTTGTCCAGGAAACATCTCGCAGGATGATTTCCAGATTGGATTATACCGGACATCTTGAGAGACGGTACTTGTCCTTTGGATAAGGGCCCTTTTCCCCGAATTCATTGGGAAACAGAGGCAGGTTTCTCACAGTTTCTCAGATGGTTGTCACTGACATTTTTCCACAGATAGGTAATGGCCTGCAGCTAGGTGCTCGTGGATGGTTCTGACTTTGGGATGGGTATTTTGCTCCAGAAAGTGGAGAAACGCTGACCTTCCGGCCTGGCTGGTGGTTTCTGCGTCAATCTCTGTAGGTTCATTGTAGGTTCATTGGTGGATCTGTGGTGATGAACATATCTTCCTGTCATGACAACGATTTATGTCGTACAAATATATGTACAAATGTGTGTATATATATATATACATATAATGGTGTTTACTATAAAATGATTGCCACATGAAATTATATATTTATGTATCATTTTATGTGGCAATCATTTTATAGTAACCCCAAAAAGCTTTGCGCGAAGCCTCCAGCCAATGTAGCTCGGGTCGTAATCTTCCACGGTTGCCGTGGACTGTGATGTAGACATGGCGGCTTCGGGAAAGTCAGGATTTAATCTTACAGATTTAGCAAATTTCCTTTGAGAAACACATGGTATGGTTCAATGATGTCGATGTTTTTTTGAAACATATACTACATATACCATGTTTTTTTGGATAACCCTATGTGTTTCAATGATGTCGGTATTGTTTTCTACTAGGCTTTTCCACACGTCTCAGACATCGGGTTGGTTTTTGATGCACAACATCGATGTTGGTCCAAAGTCCAAATCGCTGGACCGAACGACCAAGCTACGGACCCTGGATTAAACCCCGTTTACGGCTGTTGAATTGGGAGGGTACCATAAAAAAGGATTAGATGAAATGACTATTGGAGATGTGACCCCCCCAAGTAATAAACCATGGTTTAGCAAAATCCGGGGTTGACATTATGTGACATTGAAATGTCTCCATAGTCTGAAACTACCAGACAATGGTGGGTACATAGCAAAAAATACCACATTCAAACGAACATTGATACCAATTTTGTGGGATCATTGAAATGGTAGAAAAAATGGGAAATGGCACCGCTATAGCCTCCTGAAAACGGACATCGAAGCAACAAAAACTAGGTCTAGAAAAAGTAATCTTCTCCTGGAATCTTATCTGGTTGGTGGTTTAGAACATTTGGATTATTTTTCCATTCAGTTGGGAATTTCATAATCCCAATTGACTTTCATATTTTTCAGAGGGGTAGGTACACCACCAGCCAGTTATGATGGATTTTCAACACTCAGATTTGATTGCTCCTTTCTCCTATTGATAGACAATCGCCAAACATGTGCAGTGGATTGCACAGTTAAGGCCCTTTACCAGTTATAAGTACTTATAACTCCATTTATAGAATGTATAATCCCATTTATAACCAGTTATAACTAATAAATGGCCATAACTGCAGTGGTGCATCATTTTGGAGTCTGTCCCTGAGCCTCTGACTTCAGCGCGGAGGATCTGTGAAAAAATCGCACCGTTGGGCTGTTGAGGATTCCACCATATTCCACAGCCATGGCATGCCATGGCTGCCGGGTGCCATGGTCAAGTTACACCTATTATTTTCCATGTTGCCTCCAAAGTTTCCAAAGCGGATGGTATATACAATAATCATGTTGAAAAACCTTTACTTCACCAGTTAACCATAACCAGTCAAATCCAGTAAATAACCACTGTAAATAGACTTTAATTCACCATTGTCTGATTTCTGCTTGGGATCTGCTCGGGATCCGTTCGTGTTTTGGCTCAGTGCATTCTGCTTTGATCGATCCGCTTCGACGTCTCGGACCTAAAACAGAGTTGCGAAGCGCCAAGGTGGGTGAAGAGATGACACCTGCGGTAAAGTGGGATATCTTCATAGTATTTTCATGGTATTTTCATGGAAATTGATGATATTTAGTGGAATTTAATGGTATCTAATGGGATTTTGATGGAATATCAATGAGATTTATTGGGGTTTAATGGGATTTCATGGGATTTATTGCATAATATGTGGGGGGAAAGGTAGACTGCGGTCTTGTTGAATGAATGGTTGAGTAACGACAATAATGGTTTGACCAACAAAGTTATGGTGATATAATGAGACTTAATGGGACAGACGTGGTGCCCCACAGTTGAGGCTCTTTACCAGTTATAAGTACTTATAACTCCATTTATAGAATGTATAATCCCATTTATAACCAGTTATAACTAATAAATGCCCATAACTGCAGAGAGCTCAATCGCTAAGTTGGCAAAGATAGCTCCAAAAAACTATGAAATTCAAATGGTAGATATGTTCAACTAGTTCATAGAGATCAAGCTGACCAAGAACTAGGGGGCACCACCAAACATTTTGGGATGGATCATGTGGCAAAGTGTGGTAAACCCGGCAATACCTCGCTATTCTTTTTGTGGCTGCAATGATGCCGCAGGCACGTCATCCTTGAATAGTCAGACCGATGGCAGCTCGGAGATATGCTATGGGTCCTAAACGACAACCAAACCAGGTGCATTTGCAAGTGTATAATAAAACTCCAAGGCGATATTCAATCAGGATTCTCAGGATATTCTGATCATGTCCAATACGATGCATTGTCGGGTTGGGATATTTTTCTTGATACTGGATAACGTTGTCCTGCAATGATAGTCTTGTTTGGTCCCAACAATATGAAGGTTTCTCATCCACTTGAATATGCTACAACATCCTGCAAAACAACGCGTTTCTATCCTCTTGGGGATCCCCCAAAACTCGTATGAAAAAGACACCCGACTAGTTCTGGTTGATGATCTCTCCCATTAAATGCCATTAAATCCATATATTGATCATATTGACAATCAGAATTTGGAACCATATGAAAATCAGCCCATGCTACCTTTGATCTTTGTGGAAGGATCATGGGCTGCACTACTTCTACTTCTACTTCTACTGCCATGCCGGACATGCATCGAGGCTCCGACATGGTCCGACATGGAGCCCCACATGCAAGTCATGGAGGAGAGATGAATCCAAGATGTGTTGGGCAAAACGGCAAAACCAGGTGAAGCGCTGGATAATGTTTGTGAATTTCTAGTCAAAGATCATCATCGGCCAGTTTTTGTTGACCATGGATACTGGAGGTTCGTCCACTGAAAAGGGGGCCTGAGCTTGTAAAGACAGGGGTGTCAGCAGGACCCCCTCATGCAAACTGCCTCGGCTCTTGCTGTTACCCTCTGGTAAACTAACATAGCTGTAGAAAATATCCCATAGAAATAGTGGATTTTCCCATTAAAAATGGTGGATCTTTCTATAGTTATGTAAACGTTTACCAGAGGGTACTCAGTAATGCATAGGCATGTGTGGCTAGATGTGGCTAGTCATGATTTTTGTGAAAACCAGGTCACCCAGGTTGCCAGATGACCACACTGATCAGGGTGTTTTCCCTGGAAAACCAGATTGTCCACCATGGCAGCCATGGATCACATGGCAACTTTTTTTTCAGGAAAATGATGGTTACAGAGGATTTCGAGGTATCATTTTTTTCAGTGCCGCATGGGTCATCTCATTTAATGTTTGGATTGCTTACAGTTGTGGCCATGTATTAGTTATAACTGGTTATAAATGGGATTATACATTCTATAAATGGAGTTATAAGTACTTATAACTGGTAAAGGGCCTTAACTGTAATGATATGATACTGAGATAGTTGCTTGCTGCTGTTGAAGGCAGGTCTCTGCAGGCATTTGCAGAGATCAGGTTCGGATTCTTGAACCAAAAATGGCAGGTTTGATTGGGGAATGAATCATACTTCAGTGGAAAAAGCATCGTGCCCCAACCCCCAATCCATATACACATCTGAAGTCATATGAAAATATGTCATTATACAGTACATATGAGTACATACACGTAGTATGACATATCTAGTCTCAAAGAAATATACGTATGTATATATACATAATCTTGGATGATGTCAGATGTTGGATAAGGTTAAACGTTATAATTTTGCCCAATAAAAAACAGAACGGCCCCTCATGGGGGGAGTGATTTTTGCTCTATAAATTGTCAAAAATATTGGTATTTACAGTGTTTTGTGACCAAAGCAGGCTTAAAACCATTATTTTAGAGCAAAAAATAGAGTTCACCTCCAAAGGCTATCATATCACTGGCATCTACAGACTCTTGTGACAGGATTCATTTTTTCCTGTGAGGCTTGCAAAGAACTACAAAAAATCAGCACATAACAGAAAACACATAGCTGTTTCTTCATGAACTTGTTAGATTTATATCATCTCAACATATGTTGTATATAGAAGCATTTGCGCTACATAAGAAGTATGGTGGGCAGGGCATACATTATGTAGGTGGATATACACAAACACATCTAACACTCTGGATGAGAAGGATGGATGGTGGGAATGTTACAACTCAACAAGCAGGTACATATCTTGTTTACCATTGTTATTTCAATAGTTAGAGGGAGAGGGAGAGAGAGAGAGAGAGAGTAAGCCAGAGAGACAGAGAAGTGTGTCATGCTGTTGACTATTAAGATCAGGTAACCTGTGTGGTGGCATAGCTATTCAAAGATAATGGTATGTTTGCTTCTTTGAAACTTCAATTTAAAACATTGCCAAGATCCAAACATACACAATCTAGAGTCACCAAACCTGAACAGGCACCAAACAAACAAAAAAAACAAACAAACCACTAGATGCACCAAACCTGCACAGGGACCAAACAAAAACAAAAAAACTAAAACTTCCAGGAACTATGGGTCCACTTCTGAGTAGTGGCTGGATTTTTTTGTTGGTGCCTGTCGATGTTTGGTGCATCTGGTGGTTTGTTTTTTTTTTGGTGCCTGTCAATGTTTTGTGAAGTCAGAGTCGCCAAACCTGCACAGGCACCAAAAAGAAAAAAAAAACAAACCACTAGATGCACCAAACCTGCACAGGCACCAAAAAAAACAAAAAAACTAAAACTTCCAGGAACTATGGGTCCACTTCTGAGTAGTGGCTGGATTTTTTGTTTTTTTGGTGCATGTCGATGTTTGGTGCATCTAGTGGTTTGTTTTTTTTGGTGCCTGTCGATGTTTGGTGCATCTAGTGGTTTTTTTTTTGGCTTTTTTTTTGGTGCCTGTCAATGTTTTTGTATATCTCATGTCAAAATCATGATGAAAAAAGTGCGTTTTACTAGGGTTTTAGACCCTCCAAATGCATAAAACATCGGTATTTACAGTGTTTTATCATCATTTTTAATGAAAATTCATTCCCCCACAGGGTGCCGCCCTCTAAAGAAATGGTGGGGTTCAAAATGGCAGGTCATTCTCTCAATGACATTGACATTGCCATGCCGCGCTCCCCTGGCTCCCCTGACTCCTGCGTCCAGTGGAAGGCTCGGGGGAACCCGGTTCGGGCATGGAAGATGAGTTTTCTCAGTTGGTTACTAAGGGCCATCTATCTTCAGTAGATGGGTAATAACTATATATATATATATAACTATAGTTAATAGGTTTACATAACATAGATCTGGCAAAGGTTACTAGGCAAACTGTTTGGTATTGTTGTTCCATCTATCTTATCTATCTATAGATGGGTAATATCTATAATTCAACTACTAAGGATAGATACGTATTAGTACTCTAATAGTTTGCTATCGACCGGTAAAATCGGTCCTAACCAACTATTTGTTGATTTTTATTGGCAGGTATCTAAGATTCACCATTATATAAACCAACAAGCATATCACGTTTTGGGGCATCACCTTGTACTTATTATATCTTATGATGCCGCAGTGTCCGGGCACTGACTGTGGTCAAGATTTATTTGAAGTGCCACAATCGCTTCACTCACTTTCCTTGGTAAAAGCCTCCAATGTATGAGTTTATGTGTATTTCTCCTCTTTGATAAATCCCATCCCCCGAATATTAAACACCACTCAGAACCATGGTTTAATATAGGGGCTTTGTAGACGCATCTTTGGGACCATTTCAGGTGTAATATGAAGGGGGTATGGGATTCATGACCAGCAGTACCGTATCTCCAAATCTCCAAATCTCCAAATCTCCAAATCTCAACTGGTTGGTGGTTTGGAACATGGCTCTTATTTTTCCATATATTGGGGATAGTGACCCCAACTGACTTTCATATTTTTCAGAGGGGTTGAAACCACCAACCAGTTTTTACCTGAAATTATTTGGACAATCCTAGATGGCCAAACGCTGTGTTCAATCCATCAGAGTAAAATACAGAGATTGGGATTGGTACTCGTATTTCGTGAAGGACGGACATAAAACATCGGAGCTTCCCTGAGTTTGGTGGCTATAACTATACCTGCTATAGAAGTGTTCCATTTCCATTTAAGGATGCAACTCCGAACTAAGCAGACTAAGCGGTTGGACTGAAGTAATCATACATAGATTTAGTTCACCAATCTAGCACCCCAAAAAATGAAGACTGGTTGGTGGTTTGGAACATGTTTTATTTTTCCATATATTGGGAATAATTATCCCAACTGACGAACTCCATCATTTTTCAGAGGGGTAGGTTGAAACCACCAACATCCACCAACCAGAGAATATCGAACCCAAGAAGTTGCCGCAGAGTTTTCTATCCAGGATAAGAGTGGAAAGATGCATGTGACCACTTCCATTGACGCACCAGCACCTTGGCACGACACAAAAGGAGGGATTTCGGGATTTCGTGTGGTGGAAGTTCCCCAGTGATTTGCCCAAAAAATGGAGGTTTCCCCAAAAATGGATGGTTTATACACTTTATAATGGAAACATCTATTAAAATGGATGATTTGGGTACCACCATGGATTGAAAACATTGGAAACCTCCATATGGGGCCATATGTCATGTTACCAGAGGGTACCTAGAGTTTCCCACATGGTTCAGCCATGCGGATGGGTGAACAAAAAACTGGCAGTATTCTCACTTGTTGAGCGATTATTTCCATATTTTGCTCTGGAGCCATTTGGAGCAGTAGTTTATTTAAAGTTAAGCCACCGTTCTTGAAATGTGGAACCTGACGCATGGTCTCTAAAATCTTTCGCCAGGGGGGGGGGCTTCTGAGGAGAGAACGTTGAGCTTCCACTCCATGGATTGTCCTTTGCCCAAGAAAAAGGAAGACAGGAGTCACCTGGAAGCAAAGTGGGTGGATGATGAAACTGAGAAGCTCTGAGAAATCTTTGGGGAATGCATATCTGGTTGGTGGTTTGGAACACGTTCTATTTTTCCATTCAGTTGGGAAAGCCATCATGTCAACTGACAAACTCCATCATTTTTCAGCGGGGTAGGTACACCACCAACCAGATATTGTATTATATATAGTATTAATTGATATTAATTGCCAATATTATATGATGTCATAGAGATATAGAGATATCCTGGTTGACTGGTTGGTGGTTTCAAACATGTTTTATCATTGTGAATGTATAGTTCATGGTAGTGTAAGGAACAGATCCATGGTGATTGAACGAAGCGAACTGGGGAGCTGAACAGAAATGGACAGAAAACGTGCAGCAAAACAAAAGGCAACACCATATTTTTTTGTGTTCACAAGATCTTGGACACAAGCCGAAGTTAGAGCCCTGAAGCTGCAGATTTTGGCTGGTCGATATCTGGTCGATTCAATTTTAACAGATGGAATCCGGGCAAAATCCATCAACCAATGGTACTTAGCAGCAGCTTAGCTGGGTCAAGAGGTTCAAATGCACAGTAGATGTCCATAGATGTCCTGTATTGTCCGCCTTGCAACATGACATTTGGTCAAGCAGGGCTGGGTTGCTTCAAGTCTCACGTTTCAGTATCGAGCCAGGTTTTGCGATGGTGAAGACATTTCAGATGACACAAAGCACCACAGGGGAAGGGCTTAGACTTTGACCTTTGTGAGGAACACCGGGCATGACAAAAGGCATGGATCTTTGCATCCACTTGGAAGTGCATCCTATCTCGTGCATGTTGTAATATATGTTTAGGAGAAGTAAAATTACTCCACTCACAACTGGGATTATAAGATACCTACGTGGGGGTAACCACTAAGCAGGCACTGTCCATGAGTTTTAGAGATGTCTACAGTTAAGGCCCTTTACCAGTTATAAGTACTTATAACTCCATTTATAGAATGTATAATCCCATTTATAACCAGTTAAAACTAATAAATGGCCATAACTCTAGACATGCCGATTGGCCGATTCAGATAGGCTGCAGCGGCTCCAGTTCTGGCAAATCTCGGTGGGACCGTGGGGCCCCATCCAGTTCGAGCCCGCCACCGAAGCCGATGTCTGACTCAGCGCGTGGCTGGTTTGGTCTGACCCCAGCCATCAGTATCCATCACAGTTATGGGCATTTATTAGTTATAACTGGTTATTTCTATGGGATTATACATTCTATAAATGGAGTTATAAGTACTTATAACTGGTAAAGGGCCTTAACTGCAGCCATCAGTATCCATCAGTAATGTCATGAAATGTCATGAATATCCTTATTATCTTGACGTGGATGGCCACTCGTAGCGCCACCCATTTGAGCGTGTATCAAATGAACTTGATACCGGCAGGTCATAAGAGACGTCAAGAACTGAAAAACAGTTAGCTGTCAATAAAAGGATCAAAGGATTCTGCAGGATGAATCTCAATGGATATTATAACTGTGACATACTGTGACTAACGCCAACAGGTTACCTCGGAGGCTTATATCTGAGGGCTAACGATCGCTTGCGGCATGCGATCATCCAAGCTAAAATGCCTTCGTCATCGATGGAACCGACAGGCCATCCCAATCGCATCTGGATGGGGTTTGAAGGCTTGCGAGGTCTGTTCAAAATCTCTGGCACATATGGGCACTCCCATATCTCACGTTCCATTGTTGAGATTTGTCCACAAGGACAGGCGATAGGCAAACCAGTGCGGTTTTGGAGACTGGCTTGTGAGACATAGCCACCGGCCATGATGGCAAAAGCGTGGGCATTGTCCGAAGAAAGCTTTCGAGCTGCCTGACAAGATATCTCTGAGTAAGGTACTTCACTGCACATATCTGCGTCGTTGCGATTCGTGTTCTGCCACTTGGTGTAGCAGTATAGGCACGGAAGCCCTCGCGCAAGCGATGGGATAGCAAGTCAATGTCAGGCACGAAGGCGGAATTGTCAGGGTCAAGGGAAATGGTTTTACCAGCATCAGGGTGCCTCCATGTCCAAGGGCCAGTTCTAAGCCACCCAATACGGGAGAATTGGGTTGATAAGGAACCTGAGACACGAGCTTAGTCCATGCAGGCAATGGGCAACGCTGGAAGAAACGAAAAACGGTAACGGCACTGACACAATTCTGCAACATGCGAAACCCTACGTGAAGGATATGGCCTCTAAGGATGTCGCGCAAGAAAATACAAGAGCGTTTAGGCTCGTTCAAGGCTTTTCTAGTGGCAATCTGCAATTTGTCACATATTGCAATGGGAGGGACATGCATTAGCCAACCAAACTGCACCTTAGATAATGGTCCCACGGAAATCACCAATTTTTTATGGCACATCGGTAAAGGAAGGCAAGCTGCGCCCCGAATGAGAGCCATCGTAGACGAGACGCGCTCTTTCTCTTTGGCATTCAAAGATTTCTGTTGCAAAGGTCGAAAAATATGACCCAAAATGCAAATCTGGTCAGTCACGGCAGCTGGAATCTCATGTCGGCACAGCGTGCGACGGCCAGCAGCCTGGGCATGGTAAAATTGAGCTTTGTCCTTGTTTTCTTGTAAACCAAGCAACGCGGACCAACTTTCCCAGATGGAAAAAACATCCAAAGCCTCAGTGACCGTGGGGGCGGCCCAAGATCTATCATCCACAAAGTTAGTGACCTGTGGGTGCGTTCTGTCGATTTCCCATATGGCTGGACACAGCACAGCAAACATGGCAAGAAGGGACCACGGGTCACCTTGTGGCAAGCTGGTACCAACACTCTCCGGTGCTGGTAAAACAAAATTTTGGAAAGAAATAAACCATTGTTGATTTGTCCACTGTTCCATCAGCATGTCGCGCATGAAGGGATGCAAGTCAAGTTTACTTAGAACATGAATCTTAAGCTGTGGATGGCAGTTATCAAACGGAAGCGAAAAGTCCAGTGAGATGATCTATTGGTTCTTGGCAGCGGCATTGATGAGTGGGATCAAAGCGTGATAGATTTCATGTCCCTTCTTCCCTCCTGTGGCAAACGTCGGCCACCACGAGGAGAGCCAGGTTTGACAATCGGAGGTGTCAGACGATCATCCTGGATGGAGATGATTCGAACCAGGCCCCGGAACCACGAGCGACGTTGCAGCTCCAAGCTGAGACCTCTTGTGTTCTGGGGCCAGGATGGGGATGTATGTCACCGTGACAGGTTAAGTCTGCTTGCCAGTGAGCTGGACCCGCATGAAGCGATGCGGACCAGCTGGTGTGTCAGGTGCTGACCTGATAATACGCATCAAGTTCCTCAAAGGATTTACCCATGGCTTCTGCGTAATTTTTGGCATCTTGTGGCTCATCTTTCTTGATTCTGATCCACCACTTTCGCCTTTGGAGCTGTGACGATTTGTTTTCACGGAAAAGCTTCTGTCTTTTGGCGCAAGTCATCAGTGGTGAGATACCATTTCTGGAATTTAACCAGGTTAGACATTTACGGCAATAAGCATTGTGAGGTGCTTTCTGTTTTCTTATTCTCAAATGTGCAAGGCCCTGAAGACTGTGATCAGGATGACAGTATTGGCAGTGTTTCTTGATCGCACGCTTCAGGTCTTGATCGGGCAAAGAAGGCAAAGCAGCTGTGCAAAGAGGGCAGGACCATGCTTGCTGGTCCTGCGGCAATTCATGCGAAACTTCAAAGATAGTTATCTTGGACCGTGAAATAAGATCTGTAGATTTTTCGGGGCGGCGTGACTTCTGGTGCCAGTTACTTCTAATGACAGATCCATAGCGACCTTCAAACTTGGTCTGGCATTCTGGGCAGACCCAAACCAAGTGGCTTTGGTGGAACACTTTCATGGCTGTTTTCCTGTCCATCTTTTTAGTCTTAACGCCTTTAGGGGGTCGGCCAAGTCTCCTGATGCCCTTTTCAAAAGCAAAAGGCTTTGAGCCAACTTTCGGGGGGTCAGGTCCAACACCTTTCCTTTTAGGAGCAGGTGCGCTAACCGCAGAACTGCTTGCGGCACCTTTTGCGCTTCTAGAAATGGAGCATTCCCTTTTTCGCGGTGGACCACTTTGGTCCATTGGGTTTCGGTAGACATTGCTTATCAACTTGCTTATGGCTAGTGGAGGAGCTAGCTGGCAACCAACTCTTGTAGGATGCTGCATGGCCCTGGGTCGCCTTACCATTCCTTGGGTCCACATCATACTTAACACTGGAAGTGGAGCTGGGCGGCAGCCAACTTGTACAAGATCCAACTGCTGAATTTGGAGGTTTTCAGGCTTTCTTTTGGCATCGTTTTTGACATTGCTGGGGGAGGAAGGCGGGAGCCAGCTGCCGTAAGATTTGGCACCACCACGGTTGTCCCCGGCATCCCAGCGAGCGTGAGCCAGATTGTCGTGCCAGGCAGGTGGGGACGGGCTGTCACTCGGTTTGAGGGTAATATAGTGACCAGCTTTCAAGAACAAGGGCAACGGAGGAAAGCCGTTCGATTGTTGTATGTTTTTGGCATGACCTGGGAGTGGTGGAATCACGATTTGCTTGACCCAAGACTCATGACCTGGTTCACCCTGCCATTTCCAAATTGCGATGTTTCTGGAGAGGCGGGTGGCAGCAGTGCTCAAACACGGACCATCGATCCATCTGTTGGGCCGCGCCGTGGCACTAACCCATTGTTCATAGGTGACCGGAACCGGTCCATCCTCAAGTTTTTCGGACCACCGCGGGTCGGGCGTTTGAAATGTTCATGTTTGGAGATGTGAGAACTCGCTTGCGCACGTAGTGTGGCGCCAAGCTTTTGGCTGGCATTGATACTTTCAGTGACATCACGTGAGTCTTGGAGAGCATACGCAACTGCCAGTGATCTGTACACAGTCGCCATCTCCTCCAAAATCAGAAAATGAAAATCCTTCAAAGCTGGTAAGGGAATCGTGGGACTTTTCTTTTTGTTTATTGGCACGCTTTTTGTCAGGAGTTTCGCCTTCAGCTTTTCCTTCAAGGGAACCGCGCTTGGCTCTGTCATACGAACATCGCCCGTGTCTGCTTGGCTGTTGCTTTCAGCATGTGCAGCTGCTTCATCTTCTTCCATGTCGTCTTTATGTGGGAGCGAACTCGTGGTGGTTACGGCGAGCTGGCAGTACAGCACCTTTAGCGCCATTCAGTGCGGTCCAAAGACTGCTGTGATGGAGTGAGCTACCAGCGGCTCTGATAGGTTTCTGGAAAGGAAAGGTTTCTTCTTCTGGTGAAAAACTGGGAAATTGTGATATCATCGCCTGCATCATTTTCAAAGGCAAAGCAAAATGACGTTGCACTGTTTTTGGCACGAAAAAGCCAACCTCTGTTTCCGGATGGTTGTGCCAGAAGTTCGACATCTGACCATCCATGTTGAGATAGTTCCTGTGGACCACCGTGGTGAATTTCCCCGAGCCTCCCAAACGCGGGCTCGGTTTTCGGGTGGTTGGTACGATCTCTCGGGGTTTCGCAAACCCAGACGACTCTTGCCTTGTCTGCGATATGTCAATCCATTGGTGTGTTCCATGGCACTAACACGTGTCATGTACTCATCATCGGATTCGTTTTTGTTTTGAGCAATCCAATTGATCACAGTGTTTGTGCGATTTTTGCCAAAGGTTCAAAAAACACACCGTGATTTCCAGAAAGTTTCAAAACACTTTCGGTAATTTTGGGGCCAATTTTCAAGAAACCTGTGACGGCTTCAGCATAATCGCTCCATTGTTGGGATTCAAGCGTGCGCCATCCATAAGTTCCAATCAGCCCATCTTGGAGGCTGTTGTCACGGAGCAGGCCTGAGATGATGTTGGCTGGCTTGACTTGACACTGTTTCCATGAATATTCTCTGAAACAAAACGGGAGGTTGATTCGTAAACACATGATATCTTGGTCACCTTTTGTGATGTCCACTTTCTTGGCTGAGCATGTTGGGAGATCAGGTGATTCTCCAAGCGGCACAACTGGTAGTTTTCTCATTTCAGGACCAGAGCCACGAGACTGGACATGTACCCATCGTTGTTGGGTTTCACTCGGTGTTTCATGGCCAATGTTCTCAGTTCGGTGGCTGTCTGAAAGTTGGCAGAACAAAGCTTGGCAGTTGGAGTTTCACCTTTTTCCAGCATCTGTCCATGAACAGTAATCACACTACCCTTGTCATTTGGATCAACCCAAAGTTTGGAGGTCGTTTTGGCCTGTCGGGAGATGGCATTTTTTGGGACACTTGGATTCCGCGTGGGTTGCGGCTGCACTTTTGTCCTTGGAGTGGCAGCCACTTGAGCCCACGTGCGGTCAATTTCATGTCTTGGTATGTTGGTCTGCTGTTGTCGATAAGTCGTATGACGGTTAACAGCCTGTGTCATGCTGCCGGTATGTTCACCGGCAAGTTTTCCTTCGCATGCGTCTGACACAAGTTGTTTCAGACGCCTAAGAAGATTCTCTGGATGACTTTCAGCATGAGCAACAAGTTGTTGCAATGTACCCAATGTGTCTGGGGCTGCGACGGCATGGGTTGGCTTGGTTGAGAGATCATTTGAGGTTCATCGTCATCATGGAAATTCTGCAAGAATGACTTCAGACCTTCAAGCAAGTCACGTTCAGTGTTTTTTCGTTTGGTGGCGGCACTGGCAGCACCAGCACCGCCCCTCAATGCATTCAAGTCAACATCTACTCCTTGATGCACCATTGTGTATGGTAAGTTCCCGGTAGCAATGCGATACATTGCACAGGCTTGTGCTGTTGGCATCTTTGACGTGGTCGCCAAATCCAACGATGTTGCTTACATCTGCTTTTTTGAACGTAGCGACACTGCAAAATAATTTTGGTTTTTGGCGCAGAAAGCTGCGCTCGCACAACACTGCTGGTAATGTCACCCAAGAAGGCGATGCAAAGGCAGGATAGCCAGAAGCGGTTTGCAAACAAGGGCCATGCAAAAGAGTATTGATCGCAATGCGCATGGGGCAAAACACAAGTGCAGGCAGCAACAAGTGAGCGTATGGCATCGCAATTGCAACTGTCACATAGCTACAGCAACACCAGACTGCAACCAGAACGAGTGACAAATTTGGTCTTCGGCTGTAGCAAAATTTGCAAATATGCTTGCAAGTGTGCAAAATGCAATACAACAACCATTGCAAACACTGCAGGCAAAAGCAAAACATGAGAAACCATCCCAATGGATATACGGTTTCATTGCGACTGTGCTCCTTCAATGGCTTCGCATTGACTCCATGCACACATAGCGACAATATCAATAACCAAAGTCCTCTTGAGCTATACTGCCAAGGCCCACCAACGGCACGAAGGTCTCCGTGGCGAAGCGCACGCTTAGCTCCATGGCGTAGGCAACCATCATCAGAGATCGAGACATGGCGAGTCGAGGTCGGCCACTTGAGCCAAAATGCATGGCTGGAGCCAAAATGGCTACGGATTAGTACATATTTAGTATATCTATGAGGAAGCAACCGAGGCTTGAAGTCTTGTCAAGGTCTTTGTCATATAATTTCTAGCAAGTTTAAGTCCCCATCACACCCATTGGCTTGGTTTAAGGGATTTTTTACAGGAAATCACCATGATACCCCATGGACCCCCTTATATTCGACGGGGGAAAACCATGGATTCTCAATAGATTGGAACACACCGGAAACCATGGCATTTTCCAAATATGGGGTTGGAAGTTTGGGCCCTGAGGTCTTCTGCCACCGGTGGGGCAAACGCATCACGCCTACGTCTCCAGGTGTCGTGGTTTTCCACATCGATGTGAATTGAAAACCCAAATTCCAATGGGGTTTAAAGGTAGACATATTACTATACTTTGATATGGTTTATAGATTTTTTGGAGGGTACCACCTCATGGCCATTAAGATCGTAGAGAGTTGATCCCTTAAATATGGTGGTTTTGCTGGAGGTTTATGTCCTATTTTCCACCTCACTGGAATGATGGTTAGAAGGGGAAATATCCCAAGATAGCCTTATTTCAGATGAGTGAATTACTATGATTTTCCCAGATATGTGAGCTTTCATATTTGTTCAAGGGGGGTTGAAACATGTTGAAACCACGACCCACAAGGGGCGTTGTTCCAGTTTTGCTATATGCCGACATGTACAGTAATCATGGATAGTCATCATGCTATTACACTTGAATGGAGTTCCCCACAGCCATCAGTCCCAGAATGGTTTTGTGCGAAAATCTGCTGAAAGCTCTTTTGGGAATGTAAACTTTCTGTAGTTGTTTTTCTCTCATACCAATCCATTGAAACAACAGTATGATCGGTTTTCCCATTGAAAATGCAAGTATATAATTCCATTACATTATATACCCAGTATGATCCCAATATATTATATATGGAATTACATACTTGCATTCATTATTGGAACTATATATATATATTATATAATGTATTCCCATAAAGTTCCATTTTATACCATCTCAATATACCCATTTTATCCCCATCAAATGACCATTGAATGTGATATTCTGCTTGGGGGACTCAATCGTTTATTGGTTTTAAATCATGGGATGATTGGTTGAGATGGCGAGCATATTTTTGGGACGGGTTAAAATCGCAAACCAATATGTGTTGATCAATACCCTGGCCCTTTGGTGAACTAACATTATATGGAAAATGGGAGATTTATAGTTGTTTTAGGTAAGGTCCCCTCGAGGGCGTCGCGGAGTGTTGTCGTTTTTTCATGTTTGCGTTATTTTCGAAGCATCCATTTCATGCCACGTTTTACAGTGTTTTCTTCTGCTTCGTTGCATTTTCTGCTG
>Ga0126342_10007291_pt1 | contig 19713 bp, 20 predicted proteins | sample Cyp1metagenome_FD_92528 | JGI IMG/M metagenome (GOLD analysis project Ga0126342, IMG submission 92528) | Coral microbial communities from Lord Howe Island, Old Settlement Bay, Australia - Cyphastrea 1 metagenome | ecosystem: Host-associated > Invertebrates > Cnidaria > Coral ... | reverse complement strand
TGTATATATATATATATGTTTATATAGGTCTATTATGATGTGTAATGTGTATATATATATATATGTTTATATAGGTCTATTATGATGTGTAATGTGTATATATATATATGTTTATATAGGTCCATTATGATGTGTAATGTGTATATATATATGTTTATATAGGTCTATTATGATGTGTAATGTGTATATATATATATGTTTATATAGGTCTATTATGATGTGTAATGTGTATATATATATATATGTTTATATATCATATTATAATATATTATATATATAGATGGGTGTATCGGTCAATATTCTTGGACCCCTGAAATGTTTTATGATAATGACAGTAACAAAGCTAGTTTCGGAATGAGCAAATTTGTGGCTCTTTATCGAAGCTTCACAGGGCTTCACCTTGGCTCCAAACCCCGATTTCACCCCATACCGTGTGCACCGTGTGCCTAGGACACGGCACTGCATACATTCCTTCTCTCCAGGCTGTGGCCGTCGAATTTGCCCTGCGCTGACTCGCTCCAACCACGAATCCACAGCGCTGAAGAGCATGCAAGCAGACTTTGCGAGTGAGGAGAGGTGAAATCAATGTGATCACTGTCACTGAATCACGAGCAGATGATCATGTTTGCGTCGTTCAGATGCAAACAAATGCAAACACGGTAGAAGCTGAATAGGGATTTGCAAAAAGAGTACACGGGGAAAGTTGGCAGCGGTTCCTTTTATCCAAATTCTACAAGGAAGAGATACCCAGGCTTGCAAAATCTCCATTAGCTAAAGTTGCACAAGTGTCATACTGTTCTGTCAAGCCGACCCAAGTCCAAGAAGACATTGTTCGTGGTGGATGCTTGTTCTCCGTTTTCTCTTCAGAGCCAAAACGGCCATAAGTCCCTTCCACCCCATTTGAAAATGATCACTATCTTGGCCAGCTGTACAATCATCCAAGATATGACTTGAGATCTTAGATAAATTACCCCTTAGATCCCCTCATCCATGAATGTATGCCTGTACAATCAAGTCAAAGAGGTGCTGAGTCAAAAGGTATGCCATGTCAGTGGACAACATTGAAAAGTTTCTAGGTCTTCCACCAGACAATGGAAAATGTACAAAGCCTCAAAGTCTCATTCAACCTTGCAGGAATTGCTTTTTCCGCAGGTTTCTAGGCTGCCAGATATATGAGTCAGGTCTAACTGGCCTTCATCTCCAAATCAAGCGCCAGCCCCTGCCAGAAACAACAGCAAAATCTGGCATGTGTCGTCTTTGACATTTTGAAAAACAGGGTCTAGGGACCTCTAGGGTTCTCAGGATTGGCTAGACGAGATCGAGAAAGTATGAGAAAGTCAAGAGGGTTTCCAAAACCCGGCTGTCACCGCACATCAGCACGACTTATTACAGTAATTGCATTGAATGATTCAATGACTATGACTATTCTGTTCCGATCTCTGAGCTGCCTCGCCTCTGCCAGCGCCGAGACTTGCGACAAGATACACAACACATTGGGGACACACAACGGCGCCTCATCACCTGTGATGTGCTACACGGGACAAAGGGAGAACAGGGTCACTATGGGTCACTATGGGTCACTATGGGTCACTATGGGTCACTATGGGTCACTGAGAACTCCATTTGTCAGCCGCTGTCTGTGAAGCCCAAAAGTCTAGTTCAAAGCTTCGGAGTGCTGCCTTACCCTTAGGGTTTTTTCATTCTACGATGGTTTCAAACACACTTCGCCAACGGGTGGGTCAGTACAGCGTATATTTATTACCAGGATTTGCCAGGTAGACAGTGTAGACAGGTAACAAAACAGGACAGAGTTCAAGTGTTCAATCTTTGCTCTCATCGAGTGATGCTGCTTCACCCCATGGCCGTCCATGGCCCAACCACTCACCTCTCGTGATCACAGTGTGCGGAGCAGAACCCATCAACACCTCTCCAGGTTCGAACAAGATCTTGGGGCCAAAATGAATAAGCCAGGAATCCAGGAGACTGACGGGGACTTTGGATCATCTAGCAAGTCTAGGGATCTGATCAGATTCACGAAGATCTCATTGAATTCAACATATTTCGCAGGAAAATCAGGCAAATTTCAGTTGGCATAACTGGTCCATCAAGTGGACTGTGCATTCTTTTACAATTCCTTCGAGCATCCTTGACTCACATTGACCTCTTACGTATCTTGTGTTGAAGATTTCAATTTTCCTCAAGTCCCACCATGCGAGGCTCCATGGCACCGTCTGTGGCTGTGGGAGGAAAGCGTTGGGACGCCACTTCAAAGCCAGCAAGCGCCGCTGGCGGTCGTATAAAACAAGACCTTACAATGCGGGCCAAGCCAGTAGGGAGCTGAGTGCCCCTTGTGAACCACGAGCTCAAAATCTGTGTGTTTTTGAACGGTTGGAACATCAGTACATAGTGATGGCTAATGACATCAAGTCTTTTGGCCTAGGTTGAGTTTTTTTGTGCCAAGAGAAAGATAGCTCGCACTCGTTTCTAAGGGTTGGGAATAGGCCCATCAGACCTTTGCATGGTGAGTTAATCGTGCGCCATGCATGCCCTGAGAAGTTGGAAACGTGCATTATGTGTATTTCCTTTCTTCTGCCTCTGTTGGAAACTGTCAGAGAACTATCGTGCTTCGAAATCAAGCTGAGACTCATAAGCTGGATAGCTTCTGAAGAAGTCCTGCAAGTCTTGATGGCTTTAGGCCGTCCGACTCTCAAATGTTAAAAAACGCGGAAGCTCAACCCTAGACTTCATGCCTTTGCCCTTGCTACATATGAGGGCGGGGATCGCATGTATCTCTGGGATGAATCCGAAGTTGCAGAGGGTAACCTCAGTTTATCAAACCTACAAGGCAAAACAATGCGTGTCTAAAACGAAGACTGCCGATGCTTGTTTCCGCCAGGTCCGCGAGGTCGAGGACTTCGACGTGCGCACTTTCGAGTGCATCGGTGCGCTAGCGCAACTTATCAAATCTATCGTAGAAGATCTAGAAGCTTGATCAAAATGATCAAAGCTGTGACAAGTCTACAATCCATATTGATGCAATGATTATGACGGTCTTTGATATCAGTTTGATATCAACAACATTCAATGACTGTTAGTAAGAAGTTTCGCAACATTTGCAGGCCTCGTACCAGTTCTTCTGCTGCCTCCTGTGAGACTTCTGCTGCTTTCGGTCCCTTGACCTACACTGACTTGATGCCCGCATCGAGGAATGGCCAACTTCAGAACACCACTTTCATAATTATCTGACCGTTCATATAATAAATAAATATAATATATAATATATAATATATAATATTTAATATATAATATATAATATAGACTATATAATATATAATATATAATATAGAATATATAATATACAATATCAACAATAAAATATATAATATATAATATATGATATATAATATATGATATATAATATATGTAATATATATATATATATATATATTATATACATATATTATATATACATATATTATATATACATATATTTGTCATATGCGATCATACCCTCAGGTCCAGGCAGGGCAAATGCAATCAAAATGTTTAATTCTCACAAACGTAAACCAAAGTAATCAGTTGGAAGTTCAGTTCTCAATGCATCCTATGCTCCTTTGTCACATCAAGTGATATACTTAGGGAGAAAGAAAAATCGCCGCACCTGATCTTTGCTTTGCTCCTGCAGCTGCATAGAGTTGTTGACCGTGAATCCTCCCAAACTCTATCTTGATACTTGGGTCAGCTTCAAGTACACATGTATCTGCTCAGCGCCCAAGCGTTCTAGATAGAGTCTATTCTTCTCACCCTCTTTCGAATAGTGTTTGAACACAAGTTGTAAAAACAAAGCCCCAACAAATACTATCCTTGCAATGCTTGTCCTGATGGCAGCTTTACATGACCGTATGAGACTCAAAGTAGAAAGAACAGGCAATCCAAGAAAAGAGACTTCAAACAGATCCTGCTGGGGCAAAAGTTGCAGGATCACGTCAACTGCAGCGGTGTCCAACTGGAAAACACCCCGCCAATTTGTTTCAAGACCTTCGGGCAATGGACAGTAGTGGAAAATCACAGAACAGCGGCGCCAACATGTGCGCCAATCATGATCTGCACTGGCTGATAATGGCTGATAATGGCTGATAAGATGAAAAGTAATGAAAAGTAATGAAAAGTAATGAAACCAATCTGAAGCAATCTGAAGCAATCTGAACCGATCGGATGAAATTTTAGCGACCAGGCCGCCAGGCCTAGCATTCGTTTGCGGCAGAACTGCAAGGCCACCAGGGCCCGTTGCCGTAGCCAAGCACAAAGAGTTGCGCCAGGGGATACGATCAACATCCCATGAGGATCGAAGCGCGTGGACACCTCAGGAGGTGCTCCCTGTCAAAAGGCATCTGCACATGTCACATATGCCACATATGTAGCCTAAATTGAAAAAAATAAGAAAATATGAAATGGATTGGAATGAGATGGTCTGGAGAAATCTTGGGCAAGTCACCCTCCAAAAGACATTGCCAGTAAAAGAGAATGTGGCACTGAATGGCCATGACTTGCCAAGTTGTTACATAGCCATAAAATATCATAAAATGCTATTATGATCTACTATGAACTTATAAACTTATAAACGTATCCTAGTTTTGGCCAACCAGATTTTGTGCTACGACACGGAAGCTCTCATTTCGCCCCGAGACCAACTCTCAAGATCTCTCAGCCATGTGACGGGTCAACGGGTCATGTATGTTTCGTATATGCAAGGCATGGGATAGGCATTGGGCATCCTTGGGCAGGCCCAGGCACCCAAAAGCGGCAAAGTCGCGAGACTTTGGCGCCCAAAGTGCTGAGGTGCTTCTCAAAGGCTTGTCGCAATGCCAAGCGCTCCTCATGGCTTCACGGTGAATGGCACGCATGGGCAGTATGGACGACTTTGTGGCAATGTCCTTAAGGTCTTTATGATAACTTATGTTTCAGCAATTTTAAAGCAACGGTATGTCGACTATATTGACATATATCGACTATATATGTCGATTTTACTCACCTCCTCCTTGATCTTGCCATCGATGTCCACCAGGAGAGCTTCCTGACGCTTTTGTCTCCACCATGTTACAACATGTTTCCATCCGTTAACTTGCAGTAACTTGCGGTTGCAAAAGAAAACCGCATGAAGGAAGCCTGTATAACTGTATAACCAAACAGTCAACTCCCTCAGTTTCCTTTCTTTCTGGGTGAGAATGCGTGCACATTATCCAAGCCGCGAAGTGTGTTCAAATTATTCACGTTGGGGGAACGTCGGCAAAAGATCTATCTTGAAGCGTCTTTACTTCCCAGCTGGTCTGCGAAATAATGCCAACGACAAACAAGAAATGCGCGGTGGTCAGGTGCTGCAAAGCCGCCCGATGCCAATCAAAGGACTGCAGCAGCAAAAGCGTGCGGCAAAATCCAATGTGTGCACCTTGCCACGAAAACTTGGAGAATGCCTTCTGACACAGAGTTGAAATATATAACATGAAATAATCAGAAAGAATCCCTCAAATTCAGAAATCTCGGTCCAGGTGTTCCAAAGATGCAAAGGGCTCTGTGCTGGTGATCAGAAGGCGCATGGCTTGCCAAGAAACTGCTAGGTACATCGTAAGGTTCAGGATGCAGGAAGACAAACGCCACCAAATGCTCCGCAAACCTTGTAGCGGCTCTTATTTCGGCATGACAAAAAATGTGCACCTAAACTGACTATGATATGGCTGATGTTGCATTCAACTGCCAAGTCCCAAACGTTCCTGCAGTTGCCTGGTCCGGAGCCCCCACCCTCTGGAAGCCCTGCCCTGCCCTGGTGAACTTTTCATCTCCAAGGAACTCCTCGTATCCGGAGAGCATCCTTAGCAGCTGAAACTGGTGGTCCTTGCATGGAGAAATTGCTAGTGTAGAATGGACCGCTTAGGACCGTGGAACTCCAAACATTGCAGGACTCTCTATTCTCACTACCCAGTGCAAATGTGCAATGGCATTGATCCATTGAAGACGGAGAGTCTGTGAGGACATCCATCGCTTGAAGAGTCGTGTCGCTCCAGCCAGCGCCGGATGCTGTAGCCTGTTCTGTGAACACCAAGTGGACATCTCTCTTGAAGACAAGGACAGAAATCTTTGCCATGACTTGAATCTTCGAAATGGATCCAGTCAAACACTTCAAACGTCTTTCACAAGGAAGTTAGATAAGTTAGGTATTCGCGATGCCGTATTTTGCGTTTCTGCGCCATTAACAATTGTAGTTGTAGGTATATAAACTTTGTTAGCCAAACACCGTGCATTTGGTTTCAAAAGGCCAATTGTCTCAAAGTTTTAAAGGATGGAGGCAAAACCTGCACAGAAAGCCTAGTGGAATCTTGCCCAAGTGGATCCAAGTGGCGCAAGAGCATGCAATGCTCCATAGATCCTCGGCCGCCACCACAGGCTGCGCAGCCTTGCAAGTGCCTCATCTGGCACCGCTGCATTTTGGGCGGGTGCCTGGCGCTCCGGCTCCGACAGCTTCCTAGCGGTCTTGCCAGTCTTACCACTCTCATCCAGCAATCTAGCCTGAGTGTCTTGCAGTGTCTTGCAGTGGTCTTGACTTTGATGTTACATCAAAGTTCACATCAGAACCGGCCTGGGGATTCGTGACCTTCTGCGCCACCTCTGACATCTCATGAGGATGGAAGATCCGAAGTCGGAAAACAACATCGGGATATCGCCTTTGACCAGCTGATGTGGCACTGACTTAGTGACAAAAAATAGAAACGTCAGGCATCCTCGCACAATCTTTCACTCCAAACAAAATTGAAACGTTTGAAAGTTCTGCACCTGAAAGATTTTGATAGGAGTCCTTCAAATGATTCTTGGGAAATTTGGGGGATTTCGGACTGAAAGATTGGGGATTTTGGATCTGAAAGATTGGCAGAATCTGTACTTTGTACAAGTCAGTAGTAGCCAGAATCTGCCCGTTGCCAGTGAACAATGGTCTAAAATCAACCAACCTTACGATGTAATAGTGGGAATAAGTCTGTGCAGGTTGAAGCCGCTCTTGGCGAACACCAGTATTCTGCAAACTTGGCAGCTGGGCCTAGCTAGGCTATACGAGAAAAATGGATAAAAATGGCCACCCACCCAGAAAGTCGCAATGTGACATGTCTTGGGAGCCTTCCGACCAAGTTCAGCCAAAGGTCACATCCAGAAAATCTTCGGTTGCATCTGACTCGATGCCCAAGTCAGAAGCAATCTCATCGCGAATCCTGAGCCGTGGTGGTGGCGTCAACCGCCTGTAGCCTTTCTATCCCTTTTTTCTTCTTCTATATTATTCTTGTGTAGTCATTATGAGTCATTATGAGTCATTATGAGTCCAGACCTCAAGCAGTGGTCCATCATGGTCTATCAATCTGTCACAAGCAGGCTTTGTTCGAAAACCCTCCCCGCAGTCACTTCTGACACCAGTTCAATACCAGTTGCTTCAAGGCAATTGGCTGCTTTAGGGTCACACCGATATCCAGTTCCAAAATATGACAAAATGATGAAGCAATAGAAAATGATAGTTGAGATTCATCCCTTCCCCCTATTACTAAACCTCCCCCAAATAAAAAAACTAGGGTCCATCTCCAAGTTTGGAAAATTTCAGATTGGCCAATTTGACTTTAATCGATCCCCTTTAGAAAGCAATTTAAAAATAAAGCTGCCATTTGTGGGTTTCGCCACCTAATAACAAAAACTAGTCAACCCTGGGGTGTTTATTATTAGGGTCCGTCCGATTTTTTTTGTTTTTTATATTAGGGTTTTTAATTTATCATTAGGGTCCGCTTCGAAAACCAATTTTTGGCAATATTTTAATTGCGTTATATAAGGAAATTTAATTGATTCTGACATTGAAACAAATAGTTTTTTTTAAGGGTTCATTAATAGAGCCGCTTCGAAATCCAATGTTTGGCAATATTTTAATTGCGTTATATAAGGAAATTTAATTGATTCTGAAATCGAAACAAGTAGTTTTTTATTAAGGGTTTTAATTTACTATTAGGGTTCCCTAATAAATATCCCCCTAATGATAAAAACTATCTGAGGTGTTTATTATTTGGGGGGGCGTTAAGTATTAGGGGGAAAAGGATTAGCTGTTTCTAAGAGATTGAAATGGGGTACATAATATGACGCAGAATCTATAGATTGAACTTTTTAACTGGTTCCTGTGTCGCCAAAGTCTTTCATTCCCATCTTGCACCCTGCGCCAGGATTCTGCAACAGAAGCGCTGCTGCAACTTTCCGCGCTGCAGCCTGTCGCTCCAAGTCACACCACAAACAGAAAAGGCACATCTACAAAAAAAATAATCATCATTGCTGTTCGTGCCCGGGACTTTGAGAAGTTCCGAATGCTCCAGCTGTGAAAGTCCGGCAATATCTCCAACATTCTCCAACGCATGACTTCACTAACTTCACGATGTTAATAGTGTGAGATATTGTGAGAATGTTGAGCCATGTTGAGCCTAGGATGTCGGCTGTCAGCTGTGATCCAATCCAGTGGTGAATTCAATGGTCGGCTGGCCGTGTCATCTGGCCAGCGCCCGGAGGACTCAAACTCCAAGACAGTCTCATGAAGAGGACGTGGTCCACCAGCCTCAAGGCAGGTCGAATGTTGTGTTCTGCTCACCTGAAATGTATACAAAGAATATCAAACAATAGCATGTAAATAGAAAATATAGATAGCACAAATTAGGAACTATAACTATTTAAAATAAAACATGTGCTTGTGCGCATAGCGATGATATGATATACTGTACAGGTGTCGTTTGTTCGGTATTTGAATCCTACGCGGTTCGGTCAAAGGATGCAGGGCTCAAAGGCTCAAAGTGCAGCCAGGTCTCGTGGCTGGCTGAGCTTGGCGCATACGTCGTGTCTGTTGCCATGTAGCCTTGGGCCGTGCGATGCTGCGACGCGTTTCGCCGTAGCGCTGGCATCATGACGCTATAGTCTTTGCACATACTGTACCCGCATTTCATGGCAGACATGTGCATTGTCCATGATTTCCTTGCAGCGCATCACATGACACATTACAACAAATTTGGCGATGATAAAGAACGGTCTGAGAAATCCAAATGCAGTGTATCACGCTGCCAGGAAGCTGAAAGCAGATTCAGCAGGATGGATGTCCTGACCGCAGTGACTTCCAACTCAATTGGAAGTTGGAACATGTTGGAGCTGTTATTGGAGCTGTTTCCTCTCAAGTTATCAGATTGCAAGATAGATCAAACTCACATTGACTAAAGTTGACTAAAGGTCACCAGGAGAAAATCACAAAGCTATATCATCATATCTCATCTATCTCTATCCAAACTCAACAGATTCGCTTTTGCAAGCTGTGTTTGCTTTTCTACCTTCTAATCCTACTATAAAAAAGAAGCTTCGAATTTGGATATTTCCGAGGTTCCCATGAGTTGCCAATACATTCAATATCATTCAATATCATTCAATATCATTCAATATCATTCAATATCATTCAATATCATTCAATATGGTGCTCCCATCAGCTGCGCCTTGATGGCCAATGGTAAGGAACTCAGCTGGCAAAGGTGCGTGCGAAAGGTGTCAAAGGTGATCCAGAGCCGTCGCTCCTAACAGCCCGGATGGGTCCCGGATGGGTCCGGGTCCGGTGTGTCACTGTCTTCGCAGAGCGTCTTCAAAAACACCATTGGACAAATTCGATCCAAGACGATTCGCTACTCGACTTGGAGAACCAGGTGGAAAATGCAGCTGGTCTCCTGTTCCCCCAGATTTTCAACGAAGCCAATTGGCCCAGAAATAACCTGCAACGCGGAGTTCCAGGGTGAAAACATCCATTGGAGGAACAACACCGACACAACTTGTCAATTGCCTCTCAACCGCTTTCTTTCAACTACTTGCAAAGCAAATGTTCAGGAGGGCTGATAGCTTGGAGTTGCGCGCTACAACCCTGAATAGTGAGTGAATGCTGAAAGAGTGTAACTTTATGCAACTGTTTATGTAACTATGCACCTTGGGAAAATGGAAAAACGACACAACGTTTGAAGGCTACGAGCTGCATCAGCCTCTGTTTGAACTCGAATGTGTCGAGACAGCAAATGGTGCACAATTTGTGTCACCTGGGATAGATGGGGAAGTCTTGGCCTAAGGCCATTTCTTTTCATTTCCACACAAGGGATCTTTGCACTTGTCTGTGGTTGACCGAATATGCTTCATTTTCATATATGTGCTGTGATTAATAGCGACATGACTGCTTAGTTGGAAATCGAACCATTTCAGTTTCCTGTCAGCTATTTGGAACTATGCAAATTTGATCAATTTGATCATTGCAATCAGGCACTTCGACATCTTCAACACACGATGCTTGAAAGATCAGGCGATCAAAGCAATCGACAAGGTGCTACTGCCGGCTCTTTGCGTGACTCCACAGTCCTCCTCTCTGGCTTCTTCCAAACCACGCACTCGAGGATGCTTCCGTCCTGGCACATTCACAATTCAAGGGGTGTGTAGCACCATGTAGTTACCGATCAACAGTGTGAAAATGTGTGAAAGTAATTGTTTCTTGCCAAACTATACGTGTATGTATTTATATATATATATATATTATGCAATCCAAAAGAAAATACATCCGCAAATCGATGGGGTTGTTTGAGAGCAGCTTGGGATTGGCCACATACATCTTGCTTCCTCACAATCAGAGTCTCTTCCAATATCGGCAAACCTCTCTGTTTGTTCACAAAAAGAACAGCCTATCTCAACCTGCAGACTGTGACAAACTGCGGCAGTTGTGGCACCTTGAAGCGTCTCAGTTCAGCTTTGTCAGGGCCCCAAAGCTCCCGGAAATGCTTTGAAGCCTCCTCCTGGCAGCATCCAAAGCTGAGAGAAATCCCAAAGCACTGACCCTCTACAGTACAGTAGCAGACTACCCGAGATACATCGAGATACGATCCTACTGAGAAAAGCTCACCTAGGGGAGGGATTTCGTTGATTCCGTTTCTGCTTTTCCTTTGCGTTTCAGTTTGGCGTCCTGCTGGGCGCTAGGACCGCGATCAATGACTCGTTCGAGATGTTCAGGCGCAAGAATCATGCCCAGCATCACCTCAGTGGTTCAGTGTCGTTCCCGGAGCGATGTGGGGCAAGAACGAATGCATGCTCTGCAGAATAGACTCTGGATTGAAACCTATTTAGTAGATTCTACTAGATTTTACTAGATTTCAAAATGATGTCAAAATGATTTGCATTTACATGTATTGCGACTTAAATTCTGCCACACCTGGTCCACTTTAGCCATATCGATGGCCGGTCCAAGGCTGGTCCAAGGCACTGCAGGTCCCACACACTTCTCATCGCTGCTCCACTGCTGCCGCCGCGACAACAGTCGCCTCAGATTTGAAGATATTTGAAGCATTTTGAAGCTTGCAACATATAATATAAAATATATAAAGATCATGTAAACATGATCATGTCATCATGAAAAATCTCAGCACCCCAAGAGGGGCCGTTTTCTCGCATCTTTCCTTCGGAATTGCGAATTCCTGAACTGCAGCCTCGACGCAATGAGCATCGCACACAGCGATCTCCGAGGCCGGCCAACATAGTGGAACCTTGTCACAAGCTTCACAAAACCACTACGATCCACTACGGCTGGAGGTGGCAAATGTATTAGATGTATTTAAATGATTTTAAATGTTCAAATCAGACTTGCGTCAAGTCTCCGAGAATAGTGGAATTCTCCAACTTTGTTTGCTATTTAAATCATTTTAAATCCACTTGTTCTCAAATTGAACATGCCAGTAACGCCAATCTTTCGGCGAGCAACGCAGTTGTTGTGCCAAGGCCATTGCCTCTGGTGCATCCACTGGACCTGACCAGGATTTCGCACCAACAAGGCATAACAAGGCACTATAACATACTATATAACAGCCATAACAGCGACAAGCTGCGAGCATCACGGTATCACCCGGTATCACCCGGTATCACCCGGTATCACCCGGTATCACCCGGTATCACCCGGTATCACCCGGTATCATGCGTGATGCTCCATGGATCTCCATGGATCTCCATGGCTTCATGCTCCTGAAATCTCGCCTGAACTGCTTGCCACGCTTGAGGCACTCCTGTAGAGAGGCAGGGGCAAGGACATCACAGGACATCCAAGGACATCAAACAGCACTGACTCACTGACTGACTGACTGACTGCCTGGCTGGCTGACTGACTGACTGACTGACTGCTAGAGCTCATCTGCTTTGTTTTTGCTGATTGCTGTCCTCCGCTCCTTCAGGATGCCCCAATTCAATGATTTGTCGATAAGCATCGATGACGTTCGACACATCTAAAAGTTCTATTGTGTGAAAATCAGCGGAACTTGAATCTTTCTGTCAATGATCATAGATAACAAACAGTCCAATGATGCCCAATGTCAACCGACTGTACCGGACCCTGCTCCTGACATCGGGACACATGGCATTCGCGGGCAGCTCCACAGTTCGCAGAACCAAATCCTCGGCAAAAATGGACGAAGTGATGCGAAGTGATGCGAAGTGTCAAAGGTTCAAAAGGGGGGCCGATCTCCTGATATTTGCGGATTTGCAGACACTTTCTCGGTATGTTCTGATATTGTACAGTATGCTCCAATGTGTTTGGTTATTGTGATCTCAAGAAAGAAATCTAACTCCAGGCACCATATAATAATAAAATTATATAGAAAAAATTATGTGATATATAATATATAATATATATAATATATAATATATATAATATATAATATATATAATATATGTTATATATAATATATATAATATATGTTATATCTTAATATATCTTATATCTATATTACATTGCAATTATATGAGCTTCAAGAGTGACAAAGATTAAAGTGATTTCATGATTCAATGCCAAAGCTCCCATGCCACTTCAGGGGAAACATCTCTGCCAAAGACTGCCTCGAAGGGTTCAGCCTGTTTGGCCAGTGGGACAATCATCGGGGATCTCTTGTGATTCACGTTCTGTCCAGTCTGTCCTCAATCAGACCTTCTGACTGCATTTTGCTGAAAGAAACCGTGGCCTCTTGAACTCTCTCTACAATTCTCTCTGCTGTGTCGTGCCGTGTCGTGCCGTGGCGTGCCATCCTGGCCTTCTGATCCAGGGCAGAAAGCGCTCGCTGCGCCTCCCATCGAAGCTCCTCGATGGCTGGCCCTAGACGTCCGAAGAAGTTCACTACGCCTGCCTCGGTCGTCTTGGTCGTCTGGGTCGTCTCGGTCATCTTGGTCGTGTTGGTTGTGTATCGACACTGAAATCTTCTGAAGCTACAAAGTCACTTCAGTAATCTTCAGTAGAATCCAAGATGGACCCTTTGCGGAACCGACTAGTGACTAGTGACTAGTGGAGGATCAGCCAAGCATCGCTGTCATAGAAATGCGCACTTCCAACCCGCTCAGAGCTGGAAAGGGCTGTCGAGCCAGAAACTCCGAAGGTGACCTCCACATGTCAAGTGGATTCAAGTAGATTTACAATGATTTACATGAAATTTACATGGTCTTTTTCAGCGATGCAAAGGTCTTCCCGTCTTCCCTTGGTGTGTTATGTAGAGCGATGTAGAGGGGTTTCGACTTCTCCACGGCATTCCACAGCACTCTCCGTTGCCCCAGTAGCATACATCAAGCAGAAGCTGTCTGTAGGCGAATCACTAATTACTCCCAGGTCAACAAGAGCCAGGTAAAGCATACTACAAGATACAACAAGCATTCAGGTAAAGCAGCAGCAGACTGGCCTAAAAATGGCCGTTGCAAAAATGGACCGAATACTCCTAAATCGACAGGCCGAGATGACAGCGCCAAGCTACCTTCTGGCTCTCCCACTGCGTAGTTGAGAGCACGCTTAATGCTAACCTGAATTCCGACTGCTCCAAGTCGATCCAAGGGTGTCATGGACAAAAGCAATTCATTGCATGAATTAGAATTAGAATCAAGTAGAATTGTTGCGGGGCAGCGTACTTGCTGCCACTTTGCAAAGGTCTTTTCGAGAATTCAGCGGTGACAAGTTGATCACGTCGAGAATTGTAAGTTCAACAGTGGCTGCAAATCAGATCTGTGGCTAAAGCAGGAAGATCTGGTTGGAGCTGCCATCATAGGAATCTGCATCCAATGCAATGCAATCAAGGAGCTTAAAAAGTTGAAACGATGTCGTCTGTGCAGGCACCACACCACCAGTAATGGCTGCATGTGCAGCGAGCATCGAAAGCATGAAGCCTTACTTACAATAGGCCACAACAACCTGGAGGCAAACCTAAACTGTACCTGGATACTGGAGAAATGCAAAGCTATGCAAAGCTATACGGAGCTACCGTCATGCTAAGGTGTTGCATACAGAGCATCCACGGGGCAGAGAGTCTGGGAGAGGGAGAGAGATAAAGAGAGAGAGAGAGAGAGATTTCATTTTGCCGTAATCGCTTCAGTTGCGAGCCCAGCTGCCATTCAGCGGTGTGGAGATCACGCGATCTGCTGAAACAGAAATGAATCCACAGGATGACGCCCACCTCTTCCTTGCAAACGCAAAAGAGCAATGTGACTGTCGCTGGCTGCCCAGTAGCGAAAGTGTAATGTACTGAATGCCTGTGTAAACCTTGGGAAAAGGTGCCTGCTATCAGGCCGTTTTTCCGACTTGCCATCCCACCAAAAACCCAACCAACAAGAGTTGATCAGAGGCTCAGCAGGCGAATCGCATCCCTCAAAAAGGAGAAGCGCTCAACAGCGGCATGCAACATCTCTAGATGCTCTCCTCGGATACAGAAAGCAGCTGAAAAACATCACGCCGCGACGCAAGGTTCAACATGTGTCAACTCCAAAATAATTACATGACTGGTCGTTCAGGTGTTGACAAGATTTGTCACTGTGATTATCATTTGATAACGATCTTCAAACGGCGAAGGTATGGAAAGTGCCGACCGATGTCTGTGTCTCCACTGTGATTCTGATCCACAGAGATGGCTTGAATATCAATGATCTGTCAATGATCTGCGATGGGCCTGAGAACATGAAACCCGAATGGACCTTCAGCATTCTTCAGCATCCTTCAGCATCCTGTAATGGCCTTGGGTCTTTTTTTATAGCCTTTAATTGTATATCCAGAGGATGGCCTCTCTCATTGGGTGGGGCTAATATGGTTCAAGGCACTCATCCGTGCATCTTCCAGCACCTCTGGGCCCCGTCACTTCACCCTCAACTATGGCTCACAAACTGCGTAAAACCAACATTTTGATCCAAGATTATCCAAGATGATCCAAGTTTGATAAGTTTGATGTGCGATTCTTTGAATATAAGAACGCAAACTAAGTCTGACTCAGTGGACAAAAGATGACAAAATAATACAGGATTTCAGTATGTAATCAGTAGACACAAACGTCATCTCAGATCATCTTAGTCATCTCCTCAAAGACAGAGGCACGGTGTTGTTGTACATTGGCGTCGGCAAATGGTCACCTCCTCCCTCAGCTGGTCTTACTGCATTCCGGTCCTGAAGCGCGCGCAACAGCTTCGTCCAATACTTTGAGTGTACTGGTAGATCCTCTGTTACTGTTAGGGTCTCAACATGTTTCAACCACTATTTAGATCTATTTAGGGCTTACCTACTGTCAATTATTGACATTGTCTAACCAATATATGTCTTAGTCTTAATATTTCTTTTCGAAAGGATGCATGCATTCGGCCAAGGAAACGATACAGAGCTCCACTTCTGTGCGGCCTAGCATCTGCCGCAAGCATGCGGCTCGGCCATACATCTGCCAGATAGGTGGGCAACAAACGGATCGCCCACCTGCAAAGAGGACAAGACTCTGTTGCAGAACTGAAACGTCCTTTTGCGGGCCAATGCTTGCATCGTCGCTTTCGCTGTAAGGGTCCATGGCCTAATGATGCCCACGTCAGTGCTTCAATTCAATTCAAGAATGGTTGAAGTATGTTTTCCATGCCCTACCATGCTGCGACTGATTCCAAATTGTGAAAGAACCAAAGTTGCTTAGTCGCTTTAGCCGCCATCTGCCTTACTCACCACAGAACATGGTCGAATCGTCGAACATCCTCAGTTTCTCCCTGTCGCCCCCGCTCTCGCCTGGCTACCTCAGGTCTCAGCACCAAACATGGCCTGTAAGGATCTCCCTGAAAGGCCTGCGCCACGTGTGTGGGTCCCTTGAGAGATCAACCTTTCACCCCCACAGCTTGGAAAAGAGATGAAAAGAGATGAAAAGAGTAGATTGGTAGTTTCAACATGTTTCAACCAAAAAAAGCAGTGGGCATGCAAGCAGCATGAACAATTCTGGAGGCAAGTCAATGATGATTTCACCAACGGGGATGTCAGCTGAAACGGACTCCTTCCTCCGACGAGAAAGAAAGTTGCGCCTCAAAATCCACGCGAAGATGGGATAACGCGTCGCTACCTGGCAACACCCAATCAATTCAGGGACAGACCAGACACTGACCAGACCATCTAGACCTGCTTCACATTTCCCTCAACTTGGAGGTCTCACGTTTTCCCAATCCTGACTTCAATCGAAACATTTTGATCTCGTAGGATGTCGTAGGTATACAGGCTCAATCCGACTCAATCCGTTTCAAGGAATTTTGAAAGGTCCACAATTCTTCGCTGACAAACATAGCTCCACACGACTCCATGCGCTGCTTGGTGAACCTTCCAGTATGTGCGACAGCTGTCGATGGAGCTCTCCAACGTATGCTGTGCGCTTGTCGTGGTACCGGAAGTTCAGATAGTCCTGGAAGTCCAACCAGAAATCCAACCCGAAAACCAACTGCGCACCACGGTGATCAGAGGACGTGTAAAAAAAGAAAGCACTTGACACTCGAGTTGGTTTTGTCAAACATGCAAAGGTTTCGAGAGATTCCCTGTAAAACTCCTGGGCAGCTAGAATTTAGCTCGTCAAGTGCCCATACACAGCTGTCAGTGAAGCGTTCGCCCAGGGTATTGATGCACCGGGTTCTGATTGAAAAGAATCCACTGCCCAAATCAATCATTCCGAATCTCCGAAAATCGTGACCTCTCCAACCTTGTGATACCAGTAGCACCAGTTACGAAACGCAAACGCCCATACTTTCCCGCTGGCAACGGCAACCGGCACCTTTGATCTGAAGATCTCTGAAGGCATCTCCATTGCCACATCCACCGAGAAATCTGTTTTGCTGTAGGTTCCCAGCCTTTTTCGACGAGAAAATGTGAGAAGGACATAGAAGGACATAGAAGGACATAGAAGGACACTCTGATAGGTTCTCCATCTCAAGTGATCTCATCCCAAAATCACGTATACTGCTGTACACCTGTAGGTTCACCATCAGCAGGAGTCCAATCCAAGGGTCTTGCTTGTCCCATATAGTGTCCATATGTTAGACATTGTCGGACAAGGCAGAGCCACGATGAGCCAAAGAAATCCGAGCTTTTGGCCGAGAAGCAAAAAGCTACCAACTACATCCAGCCTTTTTGGAGGCAGAAATTTCATCGGTTGCTCAGTCACACTGCGCTGTTGGAAGAACAGTTGCGGAAACTCAGCAGCCATGTCTGCCTGAGCTTGGAACAACAAACATCAACAGCTTGGAACAGTTTCAAATCATTTCAAATCCAAGTTAGGTTGGAAATACTCTTGCACAGCCTCAAGACTTGGGTAGTCAACACGTGGCTCAGAGCAATGAAATTGAATGTGCTTTGTTTCCACAGGAGTGATGCCTGCACTCTCAAAATGGAACAACAGGATCAACAGGTGGGATGGTGTGACTAGTATCTTTCTATCTTTGGATCGGCTGCACCATAAAATGTTTTTGCACCTTGTGACCGTTTCGTTCCTTTTGCCCAAACGGATCCAACTGCCACCTATGCTGTTTCACCTTGTGCCACAAGGCATCAATTTATCTTGCGCATTCTTGCGCCAGAATACCTCACAGCACTTCCACAGTTTCTTTCCACCAAGTACCCCAAGTTCCCACATACCTTGTGGGTATTGAGAGTGTACGGACTCAAAGTCTTCCAGGGCATGGTATGGTATCCATGCTGTCCCCAGTCATTGCCCTTGCCGCGGCACTGGGATCTCGCGTGCTTTCACCTTTCCCAGTAGCAACGGCTTCAGGCTGTGGAGTGCCGCCTGCACGGCAGCAGAATTTTGCCAAGTGATGGACTGATATACGCCCTGAAATTTCTGCGAACGTATCATGGCTTTCTATTTGGAATCAAAGTCGGCCCAAGGAAGACGCACTTGTCCAACACGGCTGTTGATTCCCAGCGAAAGAGAGCCAAAGTTGTCAAAAGAAAATGAACTCGGAGGAACTCCAAATCTTGTGCTTTAAGAGACTGAGAAACCAGGCCTCGACAGCTGGCACTTTCTTTGGAACCAGTTCCTTCACCAGCTCCTAGGGCACGAGATCCGTCCCAGCAGTGCCGAGCCAAGCAGCTCACAGGTTCCAACATTCTAGTCGATTCTAGTCTATATCTAAAGGAGTTTTGCTATGTGACAAATTGACCAGTAGTTGATTGAGCAAAAACAACTTTTATCTCAGACGTGGAGATGTGCCACTCTGTTAGCGCCATCCCTGACCCAGTTCAAGCCAGTTCAAGCAATGCTTGCCAAAAACCTTGGACCGGAATCATTGTCCTCCAACTGCAGTCGGAAAAGGTTGGACTTGTAGAGATTTCGGGTGTGCGCAATCTCCAGCACCTTCAAGAACTGCACATGTGATCAATCTGTTATCAAATTATCATCTGTTTTCATACAATGTACAATTATACGTACATGTATAATCATATAATAACATAATATGTATATAGATATGTGCATAGCATTTTGTTTTTAAATAAAATGATGTTCCAGGAGCTTCGAAACAAGTCATCCAGCAGCTGCGCCTCTTGTGCATCTGGTGCGCGGTACAAATCCGCCTTTGGCAACTTGGCAGGTGGCTCACCTCCAGAGTGGAGATGACTCTTGGGATGGGTCCAAAATGGTCCAAATATCGACATGGGCTTAAGGGACGTGTATACTTATAATATAATATTATATATATATACATATATATATATATATATATAAACATACATATATATATTATACAATATAATATTATACATGTAATTCTATGTACACATGTGATATATGAGTTAGGATAGGCCTTGCCCATCTTCCAACTCATCAAACCCAAACCATTTTAAAGCCACCTACCATCTCATCATCAACAAAACCATAGGGGGGGATACACACTTTCCAAAATCCAATCAAAAAATGGTCAAAATCATCTTTTCAACAAGACCCCCAAAAGCCAATAGAGATGGATAAGGTGGCATAAACTATGATTTCGGGGAATAGATACATAAGAATGGGAAGATGGGCAGGGCCATGAGTCACGGCCCTCTGCAACAAAGAGTGCGGAGAAATTCCAACAGATTGCCGGCCAAGACTGAAGCAATTTTTCTTGCGAACTGTGCTTGGTGAAACGGGTGAAACAGTGCCAAGTTTCATAGACGAGACACTTTCCACGCTAAGGGCTCTGCCGCCAAATGTTCCACCTCTGTATCGCTCAACTCTTGTGAGTCGCTCATGTGGTCCTGTTCTCTACGATTTGGTAGAGAGCCTAAATGCTTGTGTTTGAGAAGCCGACATGCCCGCACTCTAAGATTGAAGAAATGCACTACTCCTGCCACGCTCACTTTCATGTACTTGGGTGTGT
>Ga0126342_10007290_pt1 | contig 19714 bp, 12 predicted proteins | sample Cyp1metagenome_FD_92528 | JGI IMG/M metagenome (GOLD analysis project Ga0126342, IMG submission 92528) | Coral microbial communities from Lord Howe Island, Old Settlement Bay, Australia - Cyphastrea 1 metagenome | ecosystem: Host-associated > Invertebrates > Cnidaria > Coral ... | reverse complement strand
TATATATATATACTTGGTGGCTCAGGCTCATCCCAATTAGTAAGTGGGTTATAACCCCAGTTATAAATGGGATAAGTAGGGTTAATCCACTTATAACTGGGGTTATAATTCTCTCTTCATCCATCGAAAAAGAGCCTTCCGACAGGACTTGGTTCTGGGCGTCCTCACCTTTCTTGCCACTTCCGCCTGGGATGCCTGGAGAGATGAAGAACGTGTGTTGTTCGAGGATAGATTTACCATGTTAAACGGGGATATGATATAGCCATGTATAAGAAAGCAGAAAGAAACATCATAATATATATATATATATATATTATGATAGCATAGGGATATAATATATGGATATAATATGGATATAATATGATTTACCATGTTAAGCGGGGATATCATAGGGATATATAATAGGGATATGTATAAATACACTTACATTTTCATGGGTTACGGGGATATAACAGGGGTATATATTGATATATGTATATGTTCAATAGGCCTATAATGGGATATACAGTTGAGTTGATAATTTGATAGCATACTATGTCCAGTGTGTTTTTTTGGTGGGGTTTCTTGTTGGTAAACATGAAACATAGGTTGATATTGTTGCATGGAATATGTTGGAGGGGTTACACTACCCGGACTACATGATGGGGATCTTTATCCTCCATGATGGACATTCCTGCAAAACCAGTTGCTTTTTTGCTCCATATCCTTCGTGAGTTATTTCTGTTGCCATCAATGATATGTTTTACTGACATGTGATAGATCACCTGCCAGTGATGTGAGCAACAGCCATGGGAAGATCAACCATTTTGGTTGTTGGATTCCTACCGCCCTCAAGGTACCCTCTGGTAAACTAACATAGCTATTGAAAATGGCCATTGTTATATAGTGGATTTACCCATTGAAGATAGTGATTTTCCATAGCTATGTTAATTTACCAGAGGGTAGATGAAAGTACGTGTGTTTGTTCGACACTTCAAAGCGGCGGGGTGAGCCGCTCATCAATTGGGGACATATCCAAGTCTTACACCCGTTGTTTCACGGGATTCCCAGGAAAATTTAAAGCGGAAAGCCCAATATTTGATGGCAAAAACGATAGTTTCCGGTTAAGATTTTCCCTTAAACCATCTTAAACCAAGCCAATGATTGGTGGTTTTGACTCCAAAAAGGAATCATTACCTTCAATGTGCGAGAAGGTGCTGCTCTAAATAAAATTCCTCATTCATAGATGACTTTCCCATAAAAACATTAGGATGTTCCTTTGTCAGTTGGTTATGGACGATTTACACTGTTTTGACGCTTATTGTTGGTGATATCCCGTGAAACATCCCTATGAACTGCTCTAATGTTCATTGCTGTTTACATAAATCATGTCAAATTCCTGTGTGGCTGGTGAAGTGTTTATGTGAAAAATCAAAGCCATTTCCAGTGGATTTCCAGCAAAACAAAGTGAAAACCAGAGCCATTTCCAGTCAATTTCCAGTAAAACAAAAGTGTCACCCTCATGTCCCTGGAAATGACCGCCATCGGTGGAACTTGGTGATTTTTCGGGGTCACTTGGAGGATCCAACGACTTGGTCGCTGGTTAACCCCCGGGGATCGGCTCCCCAATTCCTGGTAGGATGAGTCTCCAGGGGACGTCCATGAAAATCTTCCAATGTATCCTGCTACATTCCCATATCCCCTACTGTATCACTAGGATAATTTTGTATTGAAATTTTAGATGGATGGATATTATAAGATTTTGAGATCATGAAAATATGCCATTATAAGATTCCATTATAAATTTGAGCCCCACAGCGAGGTGCTCATCGCTTTATGCATCCCTTGCGGTTTGGCTCCGGTCCAAATCATTGCATGGTTCCTGAGCGAGGCGCACTAAAAGAAACCTGAACAGGATGATGCTGTTTCTGGATGCAGAGAAATTTGGGAAAAATACCAGGCATTATGTCTATCGTTAAAAATCAATTTTTGGATGGTAAATCCTGGTAAATCCACCATGTTTGATGGTTGTCCACTGGTAATTTGTTACGGTTTGCTGTTGAAAATTGCCATTTAGTCCGTCGATTTAGCCATCAAAAATGGTAATTTTCCTTTCCATAGCAAACTGTTAGTTTACCAGAGGGTGCTTTTCTACTTCGTGGCTCATCTCAGTTAGTAAGTGGGTGATCACCCCAGTTTTTTTTAGTGGGATAAGTAGGGTTAATCCACTAGAAAACTGTGATATTTCCCACTTACGATTCGTGGGATGAGCCACCAAGTATGGTAATAACATCCATAAGTTGGGATACATCCGCTACAACTATGGTTGTGTAACCCACTTATTAGTGGAATTGCACCCCCAAGTTCTGTCTGGATGAAGAGACAGTTTGGAACATAGAATGAACTGGGCATGGCTCCAAATTATTACCAGCATGTCCAGATAACCAAAAATATTACTGTACCAAAATGCAAAACCAATCAAAACCATTAATTGTTCAAAAATTATGATCCTCGCCATTTTTTTGGCTGGTTTAATAGCAGCCATGATTCAAATTTGCGGATCCATTGGTGAATTTTGAGCCATATCCAGATTTACAAAAAAGTGGTTTAATCGGCAACAAAAACCGGGATTTGCAACTTATAAGCAACAAACATGGGTGATAAAGTAATCTACGGTAGTAAGGGGATGTTGTGATAAGATGTAATCAAACAATATGATATTCGGGTCTGTCAGAAAATGGGGGACACCTAAGAATAGTCGTTGTAATGGGGCAAAAGGGGCAAATCACAGTTAATTAGGCACCAAATATGGGGGTACACAATGTTCAGACAAGCCCACATATTCCACATATAAATTTGGGAAATACTTGAATATGAATAGAACTTGGAGATTGAGGATCCTAACTTTCGTAAATCGGTTGTAACCCATATACAGTATACAATCAACATATCCTAGGGTAAACTAAGAAACATACATGTTGAAAAAACACCATAATTGTAGATCATTTTCCTAGGAACACCATTGGTTTTCCACACATCTATGTTAGTTTACCCAGGCTAACACTGGAGACATTCCAAGGGTTAGAAGACGATGAGCCACTTACCCAGCTATTGAGACGCAGAATCAAGTACTGTTTCTGCATCGGGCTTGGACAATCAGACATTTGCAAGAAGAAAATGAACAGAAACCATAGATCTTCAGCTGGATCTTGAACATGACTTTCTATATAAGAACGATATTATGTTTAGTTAGACATTTGGCTGAACAAATATTACTTATATTTTATACCTAGATCTCCACTATATATTTTTCAGGCTGAACATGGATCCACTAGCTGTGAACTTTTTTGGGTAATTTGAACTGATCTCGGTTGCCATCAAAATGATAGTGTTTGACCATGTGCATTGGCAAACATTTTGGGGATGGTTGCCTCAGTCACTGTCATTCGCGATATATTTCCCCTTGTGGTTGGTTCTCTTCAGTGGCAGCAACCAGATGAATTGATAAATCCGCGAGTAGTACAGTAACTGATTCTATTCATGTTTACCCATTCTGGTTGATTCCCATGTGGTAAATTCAAAAAAAATCATCCCCACTATCACCAGAACTGGATGGTATAATCAGTATCATCCCTCCAAAATTGGAGGTTTATTACAGGTTTACGGAGGTACACCCCATGTTGATTGGTGAAACCTATAGTTCCACTACTTAGACCGGGTCGGGTTGAGCGAGTTGGAGATGTCCACAGTCTGCAAGGTGATATCATAGTGATATCCACGTTGCAACCACAAATCCCAGAATTGGATGCTGTGAAAGTTTACAGGAAACCCTGGAAAAGATAGCGGTAAGAATCCTTAAAGCCATTTGTTGAAACCTCAGTAAAAGGTTGGTTTCCCTATTGGAAGACCATAGAACCCCCATACAATCCACATAGAATTCCAGTATAATTCATCATATTTCCCCTTTACTTTTTTTTATCCATGGTTACTGATGTGTTCATCCCCATGATTCCCCTGGAAAATCTCAGATGTTCCAACATGGTCCAACCGGCTCTGAGCCCAATTGTCGTGAGGACAAGCCGCAAGTGCCGACTGTGATCAAGGCTGATCCGCGGGATTTCTTGGGAGATGTTGGTAGGATGTGGGGTTGGTACCCTGTGATAAATCAAACCATGCTTGGTCATGGGAAAATCACCCAGAATTGAAGTTTTAGTGGGAAAAAAAACGGCTCGAAATGAGAGAGGTTCCAGCAAGCCATGTTTGATGGCCGGGGGGAACTTGAAAATGTTGGGAACCCACCAAATGTGATTGTTAAACACTATTTCGCTGTGAAAATGTGGTAATTGTTGGGTGTGTAGTCCATTTTCAGTCCCAATGCAAAAAAAAAACACTTCTCCAGCAGCTATTGAATTAACTTATTAACAACAAATTGTCAAGCCTTGGTTTTTTACATTAAAAAGCTGGGTGGTAGACCGTAGACCCAAAAAAAGTGGTTGGTGTTTCAGATATAGAAATGGTTAACTAATGATAATGATGATTAATATGTCTCCAATTTTCTACTGGTTGGAGAATAGGATCTGTTCAAAACTGAAGTGAATGTTTGAATTAATGATAATTTATGCGAATATCCAATTAAGGGTTGTAAAATTGATATTGCTATTACCAACTGGTTGGTGTCTCACAATACTTCCTATCCATCGTCCATCATACCTAAATAGCTGTATGATCCCAATTGAGCACTGATCAAAAGCCTTGTTGGTTGGTGATCAAATGGGATTATACTACCCAATACATTAGGGGACTATCATAATCAATCATGGAAATCCCTATTATTCATAACCAGGCAGCATAAAGGGGCGACATTTCAGGTTTTGAACACTGCTCAAATGACAAACTAATTTTATAGCAATGGTTCAGAGCAAAACATGTGGGATGCCCACTGTATTCGCATCATAACGCCGCCGCCTGGTTTCATGGGGATTGCTACAATTTATGAACTGGAAATTCCGCTATAATAGCAAGCAACAAGTCTTGGGATGACACATTATCTTGGAAAACTAAGCATGCAATTTACCTCTGGTGATTTAATATAACTTTGGGAAATCACCATGTTTACTGGGTCAATCATCTATAACTGGCCAGTTTCTATACATAGCTACGTCTACGTTGAAATAACAGAGGATATGTGGGGTTGTTTAAAAAACGCTCTGAAACACAGATGTGCTTTGACATGTGAAAATACAATGAATGAATAGCGGCCTTGGGTCAAAAGTGACCCAGCAAGAGAAGCCTGCAGATTGTCAGGACACTATTGTGCATATGTTTTCTTCTGGTGATTGGATGATAATCCCATTTAGTACATACTTGCAATATAGTTAATTATGTCACATGTATATATATATATATACATATACATATATATATATATACACATATATATATACATATATATATACATGATTTGGGCTGGACAGCATGTTGGGCAGGCACCTAAGTTATCAACCGATGCTGATGTTATTCTTAGTATACTTCTTCCCGCTACGACTCAAGAGTCTCAAGAGTATTGACCACCTGCTTTGGATGGTTTAGTAAGTTTAGTACTAATGACCAAAATTCAGGAGGAATCTTCGTTGATCTTGACTGTTATTTTTTTGATAGTTTATTATTGCTAGTTTGATTGGAATACATGCTACCCATCCTTTTTTCCCGGTGTATGTAAAATTAGCCATGTTATGATTACAGGTTTATTTTGAAGAGTATGGTTTCAATTATATATTGGGGCCCACCGTCATATTTACCATCTGGTTATTTAACATAGCCATGGAAAATCACCATTTTTAATTTAGGTAAACCTCTATTTCTATGGGCCATCTATACCACGGCTATGTTAAACATCACCACATATATCAATCTATATATATATATATAATCAAACCGGTTGATATCAAGACTAAACATCACCACATATATCATTATATAATATATATATGTATTTATATTTATATTTCCACCGGACATGTTTCAATCAAACCATCCACGTTTTTCACCTCTGCGATTTCTGCTGTGGCTCCTTGAGCTGAACGACAGCGCCAGGAAACCACTTGAGACGCGGAGACGCGGAGCGCGCGTCGCGGCGCAACGAAGGCAACGAAGGCAACAAAGGCAACGAAGGCTGCAGGTTTCATGGTGATTTCACCAAGCACAATGGGGAATTAATGGGTTTTCATGGGGATTTAATGGGTTTTAATGGGATTTAATGGGCTTTAATGAAAGATTTCAATGGAAAAAACATATAGCTGCTAAATTTAGTTTGATGATTTTTCAATAAAACGTTTATTTATAGCCGCATTTTGTTCGATGATTTTCCCATTAAGACTTCTATGGGAATTTCCAATTGCCATGGTTGACTACCAGGGATTCAACAGCAAAAAAAGATAGGGATTCAAATTCACGGAAGAATGGATATGGCTTTGGTACCTGGAAAATTGGGGATAGCCCAAAAAATCGCGGCCGAATTTCGCAGGGTAGTGGTGGTTAGTCAGCGGTGACGGGGTGATCCTGGAAGTAACCAGCTCACCATCTCTATTTTTGGAAAATATCATGGGGGCCATGTATTGGGGATGAAGATATTGAAGATACCACATAAAAGCCTTGAGTTTGGGTAAGCTCTTGTAAATAACCAATGCAAGCGCGTTTTTATTTCTGCCTCTTGTTCCTAACATCTAGGTGGACTTTCCTACGAGCGTTTATCTAGGTGAACAATGCCAGATCTTGGGAGCATTAGTTGACGAAGAGTTGATGAAACCTGCTGAAAATTTCTGGGCAAACCAACTGTTGGTAGTACTTTAATATGTTGTGATGAATGAGTTTATATACTAAAACGAGCTGAATATGTTGTTTGATGGGTAATCGGGTAATCATCAAAGATTGGCCATGATCATAGTTATATAGTTTAAATTGGATGCTTACTCTGGGATGAACCAAGAAGCAGTTCGTAGCTTACCCAAGTGGTGAACGGTGGGGCGATTTGTGCCCCCTGGCACGATGGCTAGAGTGTTAAAAGCTAAAAGGGGGTGACCCCCCAGTTCATCATATCCTCCTCACTCGTTTCATCATATCACACAATAAAATCATAACATGTCATGTCATTCCATCAAAACATCACACCTCAAACGGCATTATTCAACCTCATTTATTCCACCTTCCCACCATCATCATAACATAACCACATCTAATGTTGAATAAATGTTTTAAGCAAGAATTCATATACATGTTGAAACAAAATATGTTTTGGGTTAATCATAAATAATCAATCATCTAATATACAACACAAGTTTATGGTATTAAGGTTTTTTTCAATTTATTGGTGTAAATATGTTCAATATACGTATATATATATATATATATTATTGTATAATTGTTCCATCCTAGCATCGTATATTCAAATTCGTCCATCTCCTTGTGTTCCCCACCTGGCAGGTGAGGATTGTTAATTTATATTTACATATATTTCAGAATATACAGCAGACTAATATGTCAGGGTGGGGATCCCTTGAAGTAAGTAATTTGTATTAGGATTTACTGGCTATACGTATGGATGATGATGGAAGAAATATGGGTCATTGGATAATGATGGATCATAATTATGACACATGGGACAACCCTAGCGGTTATCATTCATTTTTATGATGCAGATGGTCAATAGCAATATATATCATATATGCTTATCCACCACTATCTGGGATAAACCTACAAGTCTGAGACTTCAATAACATAACAAGCATGGTCACTGAACCAATTTGTGCGGCCTGATCCTCCTAAGTTGATGATCAATGGTATCCTAAGTTGTGCTCCGTTTTTGATGGGATGGCTATTGGGCCAACATGCCATGCAACCTTCATGGGCGGGATGACTGACTCTGATTTGGTCATATTTCAGCGTCCTGTTGTTTTCGTAATGTATGCAGGCGGCAACCATTGCAATTTTAGGAGGACCAGTGGCCATATTGTAAAGGATACATTCTAGAGCGAAGCATGCTGCGTTTACATCAAATTCAACCTCAATTTAACCCATTAATGAATTGATCAAACAGTGTGCAGGCCGGTGAATTCTCCCATTTTCACCCGTCATGGCCCGTCATGATCTCATGGCATGGCAGGCTGCCCTTGGAATCCTCACGGCTTCCAAGCTTCTCATGCTGAGCCGGTATCCAGCTGCCCTGCCAAATACTTTCTTGGCTGTATCATCAACAGACGCATCCCAGAAAAAAAATCATCCACTTGTTTTTCACTTCTCCGATTATTTGTTGTCAACATGATCCCTAAAATATGATGTCAAACCTTTTGGTAATATTTTCTCCAAACATAATTCTTAACCCCGCAAGCACTTCTTTTGGTTGCCACCCCTGGCCTCAAACCCCTTGGATCCCTCGCACGGGACACAAGCTCTTGATGTGGCTCCCAACATAGCTTGACGCGAGGCCGCTTTTGGAAAATGAGCTCCAGATGGGGTGACATGGGGTTCCAAGCCATGCTGGAAAGGTTGATGTTTGGTTGATCAGCAAGGGAAGTTGCCATTGTTGATATTTGTTCATGGATAGCTTAAGAACTGGGGAGATTAGTATCATACTATTGCCTGGTGTTCCAGGGTGGAAACATGCAGAATCGACACGGGTATACCGGTATACCGTACACGGATACCCCGAAACCTGTAAAGCCGATACCACGATACACCAAAGAACTGGGCCGCGATACCTTCATGGTTTCTCCAAGAACTGATCATTGGGGCCGAAAAAACCGACAGAGTGAAGTAAAAAAGCGGCAGAATCACCGACTTAATAATGCTTGATAATGGATATAATGGGTGATCATTGTAATAATTCAGGTGTAAATATGACAACTATGCGGTGATGAAGTTCATAATGATAATGCGATGATATATCATGATATATCCAATGATGTCATATTTGGTTGGTATTTTGTTGGTGCATGTGGACCCCAACATTGCCATCATATTCCAAGATATGCCAATCGTAATGTGGGGGAACGACATAAAACTGCGCAGTTGCCAGTGTCGAGGGATGTACTATGTGATGGGGGGCCCAATGTGATAGTTAATCAACACTAATCAACAAAGAAATTGGATCGATGATACTTGCATTAACGTTTGAAAATATACAGACACAATCAACATGGTTTAAGATTTACATGTGCCCATTCGAAGCGGCAATGCTGTTACGCAAAATTATACCGCTAGATTATGCTAGATCGATAGATGCGTTAGTGATCTGCAATCGTCAATTTTTCAACAAAATGGCAGACCAGCCTAATTCCGCAGCTTCATGCTGTCTATGATCATCCCCTATTATCGATTTATAATCCGTGATTGTCCATTATCACTCATGTTCATATAATCATGTTAGGTAACAAACCCAGAAAGAAACAATGGCTGAACTGCATTGATTTTACTTGGCTCCGAGATGTGGTCGCAAGCAACATCGACATCTCTCCCGGCCTATTTTGAGACCCAGGTTGGCTCACCATTAGGAAGCGGTGTCGTTTTTATCTATTATATGGCATCCAAAAGCATCCATGACTATTCATTGATAGTCTATGATTATCTCATTATGTGGCGTCCCATCCAATAGCATCCAATGGCATCCATGATTGTCCATGATTATCCGTTATTACCAATTTACGATCCAGTTATGACCCATTTATGACCGATTATCATCCATTATCCACAATTACCCCATATCATTATCAGCAATCTTCATCCGTGTATGATCCATTCTAATCCGTCATTGTCAGTTGTCACAAGCGCTACAATTGGTTCTGAATCCATTGGTTACGTTCATGATTTCATTTTCCAATCTCAGCCATCATTATCCATCATTATCTATTTTTTATGATTCATTATCATCCGTCATTGTCAGTTGTCACAAGCGCTACAATTGGTTTTGGATCCATTAATTTCGTTCCATTATTCAGTATAATTTTCCAATTTCAGCCATCTTTACCCATCATTCTCCATCATTGTATTTCCATCATTATCCACTATTATCCATCGGTTATGATTCATTTTCATCCGTTATTGTCAGTTGTCACAGTCGCTTTACTTCGTTCTGAATCCATTAATTACGTTCCACTATTCAGTATATTTTCCAATCTCAGCCATCATTATCCATCATTATCCATCACTATCCATCATTATCCACCATCATCCATCATTATCCCTCATTGTATATCCATCATCATCCATCGGTTATGAATCATTATCGTCCGTCATTATCAGTGGTCACAATCGTCACAATCGCTATGATTGGTTCTGAATCCATTAATTACTTGCCACTATTCAGTATCATGTTCCAATCTCAGCCATCATTTTCCATCACTATCCATCATTATGTATTCATCATTATCCACCATTATCCATCGATTATGATTCATGTTCATCTGTCATTATTAATCAGTTGTCACAATCGCTATAGCTGATTCTGAATCCATTCATTTCTTTCCATTGTTTATTATCATTGTCCAACCTCAGCCATCATTATCCATCATTACCCACCATTATCCACCATTATCCATCGGTTATGATGTCATTATCATCCGTCATTATCAGTTGTCAGAATCGCTATAATGTGTTCTGAATCCACTAAATACATTTCATTATTTATTATCATGTTTCAATTTCAACCTCAGCCATCATTGTCCATCATTATATATATATATATCCATCATTATATATCCATCATTATTTATCCATCATTATATATCCATCATTATCCGCCACTATCCATCATTTATGATTCATTCTCATCCACCATTATCCTTTTGTTATCATCCGCTGTTATCCATCATCCATCATTACCCATCACTATTCATTCATGATAATGGATAATATAATGAATAATAATGGATAGTATAATGATGATATTCTGGATAATAACCAAGGATAATAATCATTCATTGATATTCATCATTATTCATCATTTTATCCAGATAATTCTAAGATAATTCTCATATAATTCTCATTACATCCAGATATATCAAATCTAAGCCGCGGCGGCGGTTTCCTCGGGGTCACCGGTAGGTGCAACACCAAAACATGGCAATGTTTGATACCATCTTTGGATAATGAATGATAATGATATACATATAATCATATATATATACATATGATATCACCATCAAGTGGTAATATATTATATAATATTCCGTTCTTTGTTGGTTATTATGCAATAATAGTGGTGATATCATATTATTGATGCATGATATTTGGATGATCATTGATACTTTGCCCCAGTTGCGCGCGAATTCCGTTCCATCGCCATGGCCCGGTGCCTAGCCCTCGCGGCCTTGTTGGCTGCGGCGTCATGTGTCCTCCTCGCTGTCTGCCCGAGTGAAGTGCACCGGGTGGAGCAGATGCCGCGGGATTGGGTGAAGAAGTGGGAGAAGACGCTTGGATCTACAGTGATGAGGATGAGGGTGATTGATGGAGATGGATGATGGAGATGGATGATGATGATGATGATGATGATGATGAGGATGAGGATGAGGATGAGGATGAGGAATGAGGAATGAGGATGAGGATGAGGATGAGGATGAGGATGATGATGAAAATGATGATGATGATGATGAGGATGATGATGATGATGATGAGGATGAGGATGAGGACGAGGAGGATGAGGATGAGGATGAGGGTGATGAGGATCCGGAATCATGTGCAATGACGGGGTACGTCCGGTGTCGTCAGGAGTCATGAACTTCAAAAATCATAATCCATGAGGTACCGTATCAAAAAACACGTTCAGCAGTTGGGGTTCGTGTGGGTTCATTACTTTGTACTCAATCAAGACAACACCCACTTGGGACTTGGGAGGCATGGATGTAGGATGATTTAATTAGGTGTTCAACAACGTTATCCTCTGCGGCTCGCCAAATAGGAAATGGCGGCCATGCAATGGAAACATTGCCCCTGCAATGATCTGTAATGTTTCAGTTGTGCAATTGAAGGAATAGTGATTTTGGATCTTACACATGTGGGTTCCTATCGTTTTGCAGGACACTGGAAGCTAAGCCATGCATTTTAATTTGACAGAGATGTGCTCGGCATCATGGGTGTTGTCTGCCATTGGCACCTGCATTTGGTCGGAGATGTTGTTGAGGAAGGGGCATGGTCTGTGATGCACAAATATTCGCCAAACATTGGCCCATCACTGGATATGACATGAAGCCTTTTTCAAACACAAGGCTTCTACTATTATCAATGTTGTGAACTGTTGGGCGCTGCTCTTCTTCTAAATCATCAAGTACTCGTATGTTGGTGCTGGCTGTTTGCACCGGCATTTCATGTACCTGGCCTTTGCCACCCAGCCTCTGTAATGACAGAGTTGTTTCTGGGGGGTCTGTCCCTCTGCATGTCGATTCAAAATTCAATGAAACACATTTCTCACTGCATGCAGTATGATTTTCTATATGAAATCTGGTGGATTGCGCGTTTATAAAGCAGAGGTTTCTCAATGAACAAATTTGGTGGTTTTATGTCCTTCACAAGCAATGGAAATCCCCCGTGCCAACAGGGATGAGAAGACTTCGTAGGACTTGGCCGTATTGGGGAAGGTGCATCTGTCGTGAAGCAGCTCTGAGGACAACATTTTTGCCCAACATCTTCCACCTTTTGGAGTGTGACGAGTGGTACCAGATCCCCATGACCTTGGCAACGCAGTGCATCGGTTGGGTCGTGTCCTTCGCATGCTGCGCCATGGTGTCTCTCGCCACGGTGGTAGGGGTAGGGGTGGTAGTTTTTCCGTTTCTGCGCGTGCCACTTCGAGAGTCCCAAAATTTTCAAGCCATGGTGGATGCTGCTGGTCTGGCCATTGCCGGAATTCTTGGGATTGTTGGAGCCGTGTGCATCATGCAGGCGCTGAATCCGCACCTCCATTGGAGTCTGTTCGTACCGAAGCAAATCCAGAGTTGCGAGGTACAGCTTCTCCAAACGCCTCCCCTCTTTCCATCACAAGCAGGGGCGACCCTAGAGCCCACCCAGTTGACCCAGCGTCAACACGTTTTTCTGTCTCTGTTAACCCTCCAACTCCTCACCGCCTGGCTGCTCGGCATGTCATTGACCTTTTTGGCCAGAATTTGTCGGGCTTGCCGAATGAGCGCCAAGCCATCCTATGCCCCGATGGATCCGGAAGTGCAGTTCAGCTTCACATTGGTGGAGCACCTCTCCTTCCACGCTTTTTTTACCGGCATGACCTGCTTAGGTTTGATGACCGACAGCTTCAGTGTGGTAACAGGCAGCAGCTGGGAACTTTACGTTCTCTTTGTGGGTGCCCAAACCGCAAGTAATGTGCTGGAAGCCTTGTATTGGGCAGTCTACTTACCAGCTGACGCAGGTGTACCAGCGTTTGGCTGGCCAGTGGTGAGCTCAGTGCTCCCAGTGTTGGGAGAACCGTTGGACACTTGCAAGGATTATTTCTTTGCCGGGATTGCCTTGAGCACAGGCACTTGGCAAGGGTACTTATTTGCCTCAATTGCCGTAGGCATTCTCGTCTTTTCCAACATCTACCTAAGCACCAAGCACAAGCACGCACTGGGCAGAGACTTATTAGCTGTCAGAAAAGTTTGTTTTCCAAGCAAAACCGAAGGCTTTCTGGCCACACAAACTTCTCCCACGAAGCTCGCCATCGCTTTAAGCGAAGACCTGCCACAGGCAGTGTTACAATCACTGTTTGTGTTAACCTGTGGCGGAAGCCCGACGCAATACGCCTTCATAGGTCTGAGCATCACGAAGATTATATGCTGCCTTTCTCTGCGGGCAATAGCCCTCCGACAGGATGACCGACATGGAGAAGCGTCAGCAACCAACGTCGAATTGTACCAGATGATGGTCTTTGCGCTGTCCTTCGTGGTCGGGCCTCAGCACTCCTGGATGCTCATAGTGAAATTCTGGCTGGCATCGAGCTTGGGCGAGGTCGGCTGACGTGGTTTGTCTGTTCTTGGGCTACTCTGCCGGTGATATTTTTTTCACTGATGGTCTACTGCGGCCTGTTTCACTTGGTTCGTTGATGTTCATTGTGTCCACAGGTAGGTAGGGATCAGCTGCTCCCAAGTCATCTTTACAAACACATCAGTACCTTGATGAACCCTTTTGAACCCTGTTTTCTTGTGTTTGGTAGTTTGGTATTGGTGTTTCTAGTGTGGGTGCAGTGTGGTGAGGTGGCTCTGCTAGACATGTTGAACCCCTTCGCCATTCATCCGAACCAGATGTGAGAAGCGATGTATCAATATACAAAACAATTCGTTCAACGCAAAATTAATTTCGTTTTAATTCCGTAGTTTGCCCATCATCCCCCCAAAAGAAACAGGGTGATACGGAGAAAGGGAGGGAGCGAGAGAGAGAGAGAGAAAGAGAGAGAGAGAGAGAGGGAGCGGGTATCTCGTTTTGTTGCAAGGGGTTACACTAAGTTATACACTCCTATGTTTTTACTTGATGCAAGAAATAGTTGTTTTGTTTAGTGCAGTCTGTGTTTTACTACTCAGATCACCTTGTTTGAGGTTCCATGTTTACTTGAACATCCTGTAGATTCATCTGCCCCCTTGTTTTTGCCTACGGCCCGAAAACCGGCGCAGCTTTTTTGGGTTTTTGCGTTTGGGTCATTTGGGGTGGGGTCGGGGGTGGAGGGGGGAACAACGTCTTATGTATTTCGGTGCACGCACAGGATGTTACGCTAGACACGTCTTATGTACTTCAGTGTGCGCGCATGATGTTATGCTTGACACGTCTTATGTACTTCGGTGCACGCACAGGATGTTACACTAGACACGTCTTATATACTTCGGTGCACGCACATGAATTTACGCTTTTTAGCATATAGACATATTTTTCCAGTTGACATGAAGGAAAAAGAAGGACTGGCACTCTGGCAAAACAGAAAACAAACCAAAATGTGTAACGATTTTTGAAAGGTCTGCAACAAACATGTTTAATCTCTCGTTGCAATAAAACAATGTTTTTTTGGCAGATCCACTGGGATTGCCACAGAAAGGGAAGTAAAGATGTTTCTAAAGATATGGTAAACTGGTAAACACATGTGTGCACACCACATTTCGACAACACCATCATCATCATCAACAACAACAACAACATCATCAACATCATCAACAACATCATCATCATCATCATCGTCATCATCGTCATCATCATCATCATCATCATCATCATCATCCACATCATCCACATCATCATCCACATTATCATGCATTATCCTCCCAATCCCCCAGAGTATTTGGGGTCTCTTGCCGGGATATCTTTTTTGTTGCTTGTGGTGAGTGCCAGACATGGAACAAGATGGTATTTGGTGTCATTGTTTCGTGTGTTAGTGGTGGTTCCAAGAATGCGGTATCATTCCGCCTGGTAACCCCTGTGATTTTGGGATCATTACCCCATTACTCAAAGTGTACAACCGGCTGCCATGTTTGGCACATACATGTACATACCATTTGAGTTTCAGGTTATTCAGGTTCCATGTTAAACATAAGGAGGGTATTCAGGCTGGAGCATCCGAAAAAGTATCGTCCCAGCATGTCCACCCATTTTCTCCACCGCCTCCAACTACATGTCATTGCCAGTTTTGGCGAGGTTGGGCGACTCCAGGAAGCCCTGGCGATGTATCAAGAAGTCTTGGAGGTGAGGAGGTCGGTCTTGGGGCCCAGACATCCCAGCACACTCACAACACAGCACGATGTGGCATTCAGCCTGGACAATGTTGGGCGACACCAGGAAGCCCTGGCGATGTTTCAAGAAGTCTTGGAGGTGAGGAGACAGGTTTTGGGGCCCAGGCATCCCAGCACACTCCTAACACAGGACCGTGTGGCATTCAGCCTGCTGGGTGAGGTTGGGCGACGCCAGGAAGCCCTGGCGATGCTACAAGAAGTCTTGGAGGTGCAGAGACAGGTTTTGGGGCCTAGACATCCCGACACACTCGCAACACAGAACCATGTGGCATTCAGCCTGTACAAGCTCGGGCGACACCAGGAAGCCCTGGCGATGTATCAAGAAGTCTTGGAGGTGCAGAGACAGGTTTTGGGGCCTAGACATCCCGACACACTCACAACACAGAACAATGTGGCATTCAGCCTGGACAAGCTTGGGCGACACCAGGAAGCCCTGGCGATACTACACGAAGTCTTGGAGGTGAGGAGGTCGGTCTTGGGGCCCAGACATCCCAGCACACTCACAACACAGCACAATGTGGCATCCAGCCTGGGCAATGTTGGGCGACACCAGGAAGACCTGGCGATGTCTCAAGAAGTCTTGGAGGCGAGGAGACAGGTTTTGGAGCCCAGGCACCCCAGCACACTCCGAACACAGCACCGTGTGGCATTCAGCCTGGGTGAGGTTGGGCGACGCCAGGAAGCCCTGGCGATGCTACAAGAAGTCTTGGAGGTGCAGAGACAGGTTTTGGGGCCTAGACATCCCGACACACTCGCAACACAGCACAATGTGGCATCCAGTTTGGGCGAGGCTGGGCGAGACCGGGATTGTTTCTGAATGCATAGAGATTTGGGAAAATACTGTTCTACTTGGTGGCTCATCTTAATTTAGTATAAGTGGGTGATCACACCAGTTAGAAGTAGGGTCAATCCATTTGCAAAACTGGGATATGTCCCACTAACGATTCGTGGGATGAGCCACCAAGTATGGTAATAATATTCATAAGCTGCGATACATTTGCTACAACTATGGTTGTGTAACCCACTTATTATATAGTGGAACTGCACTCCCAAGTCCTGTTTCTGGACGAAGAGATGTTTTGGAAAATAGAATGAATTGCGCATGGCCCCAAATTATTATACACCCACATTTCCAGATAACCAAAAATATAATATTGCCAACATGCAAAACCAGTAAGTGTTTAAAAAAAATATTACTCTCCGCATTTTTTGGGTGGTTTCATAGCAGCCATGATTCAATTTTGTGGATCCGTTGGTAATTTTTGAGCCCAAGTGGTTTAATCAACAGTCAGATATTTTCAACTTATAGGCAACAAACATGGGTGATAGTAAGGGGAGATGTAATCAAACAATATTAAATTTGGGTCACTGGGTCTGTCAGAAAATGGGGGACACCTGAAAATTGTCTTTGTAATGTGGCAAATCACATTTAATTAAGCACCAAATATGGTTGTACACAACTTTCAGACCAAACCACATATTCCACCTATTCATCTGGGAAGTATTGGAATATGAATAGAACTTGGAGATTCAGGACGCTAACTTTTGTTAGTCATTCGTAACCCATATTGTAACTGACATATCCCGGAGTAAACTAACATCAATGTGGAAAAACACCGTGATTGCACATGATTCTCCCAGGAAAATCATGGGTTTTCCACACATCTATGTTAGTTTACCTAGGTGAACACTGGAGACATTCCATAGTTGGGCTAGAAGAAAATTAGCCAGTACCCATCAACTGAGATGCAGAATCAAACACTGTTTCTGGATCCATGGGCTGGGAAAATCCGACATTTCATGAAATACAGAAGATAATGAACAGAAGCCAGAGATCTTCATAGATCTTGAACTTGACGTTCTATATTGTAACATCTTGTAACTATACTATATAACTAGATCTACATCTGGCGGCTGAACAACTATATAACTATAGCACATAGAATATAAAAAAAATAGATCTACACGATATAACTTTCAGCCTGAACATGGGTCCACTACCTGTGAACGTTTTTGGGTAATTTGAACTGATCCCGGTTGCCATCAAAATGATAGTGTTTGACAATGTGCATTGGCAAACATTTTGGGGATGGATGGCTCAATCACTGTCATTCGAGAAATGTTTCCCCTTGTGGTTGCTTCTCTACAGTGGCAGCAACTAGTGTTTTTTGTTAATCAGGAACTGATTCTTTTCATGTTTGCACGCTGTGGTTGGTTCCAGTGTGGTAAGTTCAACAATAACCCATCCCCTTTATCACCAGACACGGACGGTATAGACATGTGCAAACACTCCACAATTGGAGGCCTATGACACTGGGTTTACCCCTTGTTGCACCCCATCGTCTTCTACTACTTGAACCGGGTCGGGTTGAGTGAGTTGGAGATGTCCCTGAAGGGATTTTTTCAGGAAACCCTGGAAATTTTGGTGGCACGAATCCTTAAAGCCATCCGTTGAAACCTCATCAAAATGCTTTCCTTGTTAGGACCCCATAGAACCCCCATAGAATCCACATACAATTCCAGCATAATCCCCATCATTCCCCATATTTTCCCACAAGTTCCAACCGGTTCTGCTTTCGGATCCATTGTTTGTAGCCGGACTTTCGCGTGAGGAAAAGCCACAAGTGCCGAATGTGATCAAGGCTGATCCCCTCCCAGGGGATTTGGAAGATATTGGTAGGATGTGGTATCAAACAAGGTTGGCAGTGGGAAATCCCATCTGAAAGTAGACATTATTTAGGGAACATTTACAGTACCATAAAGTAAAACAGCAAATGGAGGTTTTGTTTATTTAAAAACATCTATAAATGAGCGGAGGGTAACTTGAAAGTGTAACCAGCAAATTTTGATTGTTAACCGCCATTTCCCAGAAGTTCTGGAAGCGGCTTGTGCTTGCAGCGTTTCCATTGCACTGGCTGGCCATACGCGAAAAACCATGTGTTTTCCCAGAGTCCAGATGGCGGAGAGCGGCTGTGGCTGTGAGACAGATGGTGCCTTTTAATCCTCGTGGGCGTGGAGAGGTGGGCTGCATGCTTCAAGATGAAGGTCGAACAGACGCAGGTTTAGTTGCAGATGGCTTCAACTGCCACAGGACGAGGTCCTACCGTCTGGGCACTGGTACAGAACGTTCTGCAGGTGCTGCTCCGAAACTCCAAGCCCACTGAGTGTGTCAAGATAGTTTTTGGTGGTACAGTCCATTTTCAGATACACCCCATGAAAATGACTTCATTTCGAGTGATCCCCACCCTGACACACTAATGTCAAGTATTCTGACATAGTTTCTGACATACAATCTGAAAGTATATATATATATATCATATATATATATATATTCTGACATTCTATCTGACATTCTTGCAGGAACTTTCTGGCATATACTCTGACATTCTATTTGACTTTCTTTTTGGCATTATTCTATTTGGCTTCTTTTCTGACATTCTATCTGGCATCTGTTCAGGTATTGGGTCCAGGCGCACTGGAGTTCAGGTCCAGGCGTGGCCCACCTGTTGAAGGCAGGAGTCAGCGAGGGTTGGAGTTGCACCTTGGTTAAAATCTAGAGACCCTCACCTGGCAGGTGGGGAAAAAAACAATTTCTCAACAAGAAATCATCAAGACTTGGGATATCACCAGTAATGAGTTGGGGAGTAGACCAAAAAAAATAGTTGGTGTTTCACATGTAGAAATGATTAGCCAACGATAATTTAGCAAATGATAATTTATGAAAATATCAAATCAACATGGTTGCCCAACTGATATTGTTATTCCCAACTGGTTGGTGTCTCACAATAGTTGCTATCTATTGTCCAGTATACCTGGATAACTGTATGATCCCAAAGGAGCATCGATCAAAACCCCCGTTGCTTCATAATTCTGCCCAAATTATAGCGACGTCACCCGACGTCACCGTGAAATTAGACCTAACCTGCTGAAATAAGGTCTTTCATGTCTACCCCAAGTTAAGAATTACAACAACCATCACTGGTCCCACTATC
>Ga0126342_10007289_pt1 | contig 19718 bp, 14 predicted proteins | sample Cyp1metagenome_FD_92528 | JGI IMG/M metagenome (GOLD analysis project Ga0126342, IMG submission 92528) | Coral microbial communities from Lord Howe Island, Old Settlement Bay, Australia - Cyphastrea 1 metagenome | ecosystem: Host-associated > Invertebrates > Cnidaria > Coral ... | reverse complement strand
GCACATAGGTGTTTACAGATCAGGGATCTTTCAACTACATCTCAGTGTGGATCTTCCTTCAGTTGTTGGATAGAGAGGGATTTGGGTATCTCTCAAGGATCGGCCTCCCTACCAATCTTGAGAATATATATACATATAATTATATATATATATAATATATGCAATATAAAATCAACTAGTGTGCATATAGATGTCCACCCATCAAAAAAAGGCATGATCAACTTCCGCCTCGGCAACCCCCCAGTTTTGGAACCCATCCTTGCAGCACGTATCTTTGTACTGAGGCAGCAAGAGCATCGGTGCAAACGATACAAAGCAAGATTGAGAAGGAGCCCCCGCCAAGGCCATGCAAAGGATTCAACATGCGGCAGAACAGAAGACAACAGAAATCAGTATACGGTAGTTTTTGGGGATTACACCAGAAAGTGTTCGAACATAAAGATATGATGTTTCACTCATTTTCGAATGAAGAGATAGATGAAAGACATCATATGTGTATGAATCAGCAGATGTGCGCAACTAGGCTGAACCACAAGATGGGTAATCAGATGGGCAGATCAATCTATCAATGGATGGCTGAGGCATTTTTCGACATTTTGGATATTCACTTCTGCAGTGACTGCAGTGCAGCCCAGGAGCGCTTGGGAAGAATGATGGGCACCGGACCCCACGATCCCAGTTGCAAGGCGCAGCCGGCTGGGCACCCCACCTGGTCCCCAGCTGCTGGAAGCCCAGGAGAATGTGGTGCCAGCTGACACTCCTGAGGTGCCATGTGCCAAGCTATATTTCGACGGGTGGAACATGGTGGAGCCTAGGTCTTGCAGGATGCAACTGGTGGATTTTCCGGATGTAATTTCTGGCAGGTCGCAGCGCTGGAGCGAGAGAAGGAGGCGGTGTTAACATGCCTTGGAGCAAATCGGTTGTTTCACGATGTGCTGCACCTGAGAGGAGAAGATTTCTACCTACAAGAAGTGCATGGAAAGACTGAAAGTGGTCCAATACTCAAAGGTGTTGCAGTTTTTTTTCAATACCATGGATGTTCATGTGGTCAGCGGTGACGCAGTGATGTTGCAACATGCTGCAACTTCACTTGCTGGTGCTTCTATCAAGAGGTAGAGTTTGATGACAGATCTGACTTTAAACGAGAAAGTAGGCCTGACCATGATATGTGAGGATACATTGATTCTGAGGTTAAGGCCGAGATCGAGAAACACAAGTCTGCTGCAAAGGAAAATCAGGACTTCCACCAGTTTGATGCTTTGACATGTTGAAAATGCACAATTTTGATGCAAATGGTGCTTCAACAAGGCATGATTTCGCTGAATCTTTCGGCCGTCGGCCGTGGCATGCCAGTTGTTTTTGAGGAGCGTTTGCAGCGAGACTTTGAGGTAGGGGCTTGGTGGGTGGCATCCCCTCATTGTTTTGCCTCGGGGAGTGGCGCTCTTGCCTTGGACCTTTGAGTTGAAATGTGCTGGCCGTTCTTTTTCTGGTATGTATGTACTTGGATGTACTGATGATAGATACCGAGTGGATATAGTAGATGGCAGTTGACTCTTGCATCCAGCCTCTTCGGCACTCAGTAATCCGCAATGAAATTATCACTCAAGATATCAAGTCTGGTTGGTTTTGAAGAAAAAGGTATCCGTCTTCCTTCCTCTGTGGGATGACCATGGATCTAACATATTCGATAAGCTGGACATGGCTGGACCAGGCGTGGTACCTCTCCTTGCAGGCTGCGGTCGTGCTGAAGCTTCTCTGTTGCTTCGTTGTTTGCAATGATACAACTCCCGGGCTCGGGATTAATTCTCAGCATCCACTCTGGGAATCAGCAATCAAAAACACATAAACGATCGTAAACTATCAACAGTCAGTCATACTTATCATCAAACCAGCCATACAACACCACACACACACACACCCACGCACGCACGCACGCACGCACGCACACACACAAGCACATGTGGGTATATATAATATTACTCTATATATACACGTTATATACACAACTTACACACAAATTCATCCAGATGTCATCTATAGCATCCATCAGAGCAAAGGGCAACCATCAGGTTTCACACGCCTTGAGGGCCTCGTCCGTTCCAGGCTCACCAGGCAGACCTGACCGTTGAAGCTGCAGGCTGTGGTGACGGAGATGGAGAGTCCGGGAGAGAGGCGAAAAAATTGGGATATGGGACGATTTGCGCACAATATTTGGGCATACATACACACACACATATATATATATCTGGCTGGTGGTTTCAAACATTTTTTATTTTCCATAATATATGGGATATTCCTTCCCATTGACTTTCATATTTTTCAAGATGGTTGAAACCACCAACCAGATATACTTGTAGGTAGATAAGTATGTGCATATAGATGTATCTACACATATGTGATGAGATATGCACGGACATGTTGGATTGTAATGAGGCAGAAGCCAAGGCCTGGAATGGTAAATGCAAAGGGAATAAGGTGCCGTGAAAAGACAGGGATTACAGATGATTGCAGTAGGCCATCACCGAAAATGGTCTACTTCTTCTGGGTGCTGCTATTTTGGTAACCATTTTCGTTGATTTTGAATCCATTAAAACCCATTTAACGCGTATTTAAAATCCACTAAAACCATCTAAAACCTATTTAAACCCCATTAAAAACGAACATGTTTCACATTTTTTCACGGGTGAAATTCACTGCAAGCTGCTGAAATCTGGCTCTTACAGCTCGCCGCAGGTGATTCAGGCCCAGCGAGGCGCAAACGAGCCGTGGGGTGGGGAGGAATTGCATAGGAGCTGCCAAGTTCATAATAAACCATACAAAAACATAATAAACCCAATAATAAACCATAGAAAACCATTAAAAAAACACAGACAGGGAGAACAACCACAGAAAACCACAACATACGGAGATAATGATAATAAACCATAACTAGATACAATCAGATATAATATTATAATATGTAAATCAGATATTTCTATGGCTTAATAAGGTGAGAGACCCAACAGTAAACCATAGAAAAGGAGAAACATGATACCGAAAAGTGTTTCTAGGACAGGATGTAAACTAGATTTACTTCATATTTCTAGATGTCTCACTCACTCTTCGGCATCTTTTTTTGGGGTTGCTAATGGTTGCTATAAACCTCAAAAAGATGGACAAGTGAATCTTCACATGCATATCTATATATATATATACATACAATTACATGCATATATTTAAGTGGGGATGTGCTTTTCTATCTTTTTGGGTGCTATTTTCATAAGATGGTAATAAGGAAAATACTTATATTTATATTGTGTTATGTCATTATCTTTCTCTTAAATGGGAAGAAAATATAGGTAAGACAAGACAATAAAACCATAAACATGCGCTAACATTTTTTTTGTTTATTTGTGTCGTTGTTATTTTTGTTGCCTTTATTGTTGTTGTTGTTGTTGCTGTTGTTGTTGTTGTTGTTGTTGTCGTTGTTGTTGTTGTTGTCGTTGGTGTTGTGGTTGTTGTTGTTGTTGTTGTTGTTGTGCTTGTTGTTGTGGTTGGGATTGGGGTTCGTTTCGTTGGAGAGCACGCGCAAAAATAAACCATAGAGTCATAGAGATTTTCGGGGCACCACAGTTTCAGACAAACTCAGACTCATGTCCCAAATTCCCTCAGTCAAATTGGTTAGTATGTTAATGAGGTAAGCCCCATGCAAAGCCTTCAGCTGGGGAATAATCCGACCCATCTTGGCCTTCTCTTGGAGCCGCTGGGTTGAGAACCTCCTTTTCTTTACAAAAAACATAGGAACATGATGGTAGATGTACGACAGTGACAGACCGGCCCTTCTATTTTTCCCAAGATCCCGGGGAACCCTTAGTTTTGCTGGTAAAAGGAATGGTTTCCCGAACACTGCGTTTGCCAGTTTGGCAGGCCAGCGTCTGCTGGCAGCCCCTCACCAGTTCCGGAAGCAAGTCCTAGGATTGGGCTGTTGCCGTGAAAAACCCGGGTTGGTTGGTCAGGCATGATCAGGCCTCATTTCCAATGGAAATGCCCGAGCCAGATTGTACCAGTCACCATGAACGCTGCATTAACAGCTTGATCTTTTTGCTGGGGGCGGCTCAATCCCGAACCTTGTTTCTATATGTTTCTATTCCCCTTGCCATCTTTGGGACATCAAGTAACCAGGAGCAACTCTGCCAAAGAAATACGGAAAGTGCCGGCAGGCGTGGGGGACCTGTACCGGCTGGTCCAGTCTGCATGGAGGTTTCAAAGACTAATCCCATCCCGATAACAGCAACCCCCCTATTCAACCTAAATTGGGCACAGTTTCTGCTTCAGTGCAAAACCAGTGTTTCTGGGCGATACGTTCATTTTCAGGGGATTGTTTTTTTGCTTGTCGAGAGGTGTGCCAGCTGTGCCTGCTACCTCACTTCAATCACCTCCCCTCGCACCAGCAGAAGCGTTCACAGGCGGAACATGGTGCCATGAGTTCACATGATGACTTGCATGATGTTTCGCAGCAGCAGGTCATCAACAGACGGACGATGACATTCGGGCATACTTCGCAGCCGTTGCAGATTTGGAGTCCCGCTGATTAACCATCACAAGCTGAGTCAATGTGGCACAAAAACATGTCCTGTACAGATTTGTTGTGTGAGTAGTTGCGCTCTTCCATTGAGACAATTTTCTGGTTTCAATGGTGTAATGTGGCAGGTAGGGTTGTGCCAAAGAGCACTTTGGAGCCAATGCTAGCTACACTAAGCTGTGAAACGCGCAGCTTCCAAAAGTTTTTTTTTTGACGCTTTCATGATATGTCAAGACTTGACTGGTATTGTAAACTACAGAGGGTTTTGAGTGTTGGGGGGGGCAGGGCGGACCAAAAAACATGCGAATGGTTTGTGAGCGCTTGAAACTCGCAGTTTTTGCAACACTCAAGAGGATTCAAAAGGAGAGAATAGATTTGACACACTCTGAAACCATCATGTTTTTTTCCTCATCAGATTCACTTTTGCAAAAATCTATTGCATGATGGCCGAATGAATTCAAATCTTAGAGAAGAACATGATTACAAGGGTGATTATAACTTTCTTGAGGTTTTCTGCATCAACCTTTCAGCACCAGTGTTTTAATAGGAGGCTGGTCAGCACTTGAGTTGCCATGCCTTTTGAAGAATCTCCAAAGGCTGCGGAACAAGCAGAGGACCCCGGATTCTCAAGGCACAGACAAACATCACCAACCCATGCTTCCATAATGAATTTGTCACCCCAAAACACATGCTTTGGCATTGGTTTTCATATTTTTTTCCCCACAAAATTCATTTTCAGACACATTCATGTTGATGACTCAGTGTTACTAGTGGACTCGGACAACCATTTTGAGGCATCCTAAGAAGGGGCAATGTCGTTTTCCCACTTACTGGTTGATCTTTCTCAAGTGGTATTCCCCAATATTCCCTCGCCGGTATGTGATGGCAACAGGACATCATTGGCTCCGGTAGATGTACAACAAACAATAAACATCAAATAATATGATATATGTATGTATATGTATAACTATATGTACTGTATATTTATATATGTATATATGCATTCTGCTATATTATAATTGTCCACAAATATACATGTTGGATCCTCAAGTGTTGCATCCATCCCCCATGAATTTCCGGTTCAGACACCTTGCGAGGATGATATTCAAGTCCATGCAGTTCATGCCGAGAACAGCTCGCAGGTGCAATTGCTGAAGGCGAGGCACGGGAGCAATGGAGAAAATCTGGGGAAATGATGGGAACATGGGGATTTAATGGTGGTTTAACCATCAACCATTGCTTAACCAAGGGATATTTATGATTTATGGAGTAGGGATTTAGACCATCAACGTGGCCGTATACTGGAATATCATCGGGACAGAATAAACAATATCATCATGGCATTTTTTCACGGAGTATTGGATACAGTATTGGTAAATGGCCTCTGGAGATCAACACTTCGATATGGTTACCATCATCGAACTGAATAGGCAAGTTCCATTGATGGTAACCACAGGCCAAATCACCAGATGGTAACCAAGAATCAATTCGTCCGTGCGGAAAACTTGTCCGGAAACCATGGTTTTTACCTCCAAATATGGGGCGTTGAGTGCAATGAAAGTCTGTTTTTGGGATATAAAAATTGTTTCTATGGATCAAGAAAACAGAGTTTCCTGCAGATTTTCGCAAAAAAACCTGGGATTGAAGCAACTGAAGCAGAGGGGAATAGAACCTAAATCCATGAGGGTCGACTCAATGAACTAAATCCAGTGGGTTGCCCCTGATTTCCAGATCTTTGCGGTAGAAATTGCCAGTCTTGAGGGGTTTACCCGTGGTATATCCCATTTTGATGTGTGCAGAAAATGTTTTTTTTTTTGCAGAAACACGTCGTTTTTTTTTTTTGCAGGACTTGCTTCTACAACAAACGCGACGTTCAGAGCAGTTGGGTAAGCAGGACTGCCGCTTCTGCAGTGGATGATGTGGATGGGTCCGACTGAAAATGGGGGATTATATAATCCCCAAATATTTTGCCATTTTAAAGTGACAAGGGATGTATGAAAACGGGACCCATCCACATCAGATTATATAATCCCATATAATCCCCATATATCCCTGGGAAGATGATGATGAACCAGTGAAATGGGATCTTCCCAAAAATGACAAGCCCGGATGTTTTTCACGGGTCGCTCCTGCCACCATGCTGTTCCAAAGACTTTATTCTCCGTTTGTATTCGGGTGTATGTGTCGCATTTTAGAATTGTTTGCACATTGATAATGTAGACATAGATGACATAGAATGACATATATTATATATATAATTTTAATCAATTTTATATATACATGTGTATATATATGGTCAACATACATGACATCTACCTATGTTCAAAACTGGTGGTTGTATTGTACAAATGAGGTAGGGTCAAAGAATAAACCATCCCAATCGGGGTTGGATGTTGGTTACTGCGATGGTGACTAGTGAAGCAGTGGTTTCACCGCATTGGTACAGTCAACGACTCGAGTCGCAGCAATTTCATGTAATATTCCCATTATAGTTCCATCATGTTCCATCACGTTCCCTTTCTTTGCATTGGATTTACAATATTCCTAGGATTTCCCAGGGGTATACCCAAATTCATAAATCCCAATAGGGTATGGCAGTTGGGTATGGAATTGTTGTGATTATCCCATAACTACCACATGTGATCCAGAAATTGTCCCATATTTTCCCGGCATGATATTCCCCGTTAAAGCCTGTAAGGTAGAAAATTATCTCCATTTATCACCATTATATCACCATCATATCCCCAATTATATCCCAATATACTTGATGATTCGATTCCATGTTTGATGATATAAAATGATATAAACTTATTTGTATTGCAAGAAACCAAGCTGAATATAACCATTGCAATGGACATTATATAGATTTATTATTAACCGCTTTGGATGGTCAGTTAATTCGTTCAACAAACCCCAGTGATTCCCCCATGGTTCGCCATGTTTGATGATGAAAATCCCCATGGCTAGGCCGCTGCTCGAGATTGGGAGCGCTGGGAGCTTCTCCAATTGCGACTTGCTCGCAGGGCTATGTATACATCTAAAAATGTTTGTACATATACAATGATGTACCTCTACAACATGTTATGTACATACGCACGACTACCTATATATATATATTATATATACAATATAATTATATAATTATATATAGGTAGTATATGGTAGTATACACAATTATGTGTTCTTTGTGAGTGTACAAAAGCATGACCCTCCCTGAATCATCCTTTTTCCCAAAATTTGGGAAACTGGTGGCCAGGCTGCGGCAGAAAGATGAGCAGTTGGAATTTGAAGAGACTGCAGCTGCCAAGCAGCGAGTGGTGCCGTCCCAAGATGGGCCAATGATCCGATTTTTAGGGGCTAGCGGATTAGATGATTTGAAGATACCATGATATCCCATTGTATCTATATCTATATCGGTATCTGTATCTATATGTATCTATCTATCTATTGTATATATATATATATATCTCGGATCATTATTTGAAGACCAAGATCTTTGGGGATTTGGGGATTAGATGACTACGATGACTACCCGACTAGTCAATTATTATAGGAGTCTTTCACGGAGTCTTTAACGGAGATTTTCAATTCACCATTGGTGATGCTTTGGGGAATGGGCCTCACTTCCCATAGTAGTCGACACGCCATCAACATCATGTTCTCAAGCCCTCTTTGAAAAACATTTCAGAAAGGTTGTGACCCAAAAAGACCATCCTGTCTTGAAGGTTGTTTTACTTCATCCATTTTTTGGGGACCCTTCTGAGCCTGCATCATCCTGCATCTATGTTGTAAATTGTGTTGCAACTACCTTTGATTAGTGTGAAATAGAGCCAACCCCAATTTTCGATTACTGTATACATTTTGGATTGTAAGAAGTCCATGGTCTCCCATCAGCATTTCCCTCAAGTTGGCCCCATGTCGATTTTTGGCCAGTCAGAAACCAGTTTCTATTTTTACCATAATTGTCCCCAGAATCTGGATAGTTTCTTAACGATTTTGGATAGTCAAAAACCATCAAAAACCAAGATGTTCCCATGAATTTCCTATCAATTACCACATAGTATCCCATAATTATCCCAAAGAAAAATGGTATCCATTCAGTTTTCCTATGTTTTCCCTATGTTCGTGGCACGTTTTTCCCATGTTTTCCTACTTTTCTGGAGCCCAATTGGAGCCCAATTGATCTCCACCATGTCCTGGGAGGTGCTGAACGGTGCCCGTGCGGGCGCACGGCACTACCGCGCCGTGTGCTGCTTGAGGGCATGGAGAAGCCACGTCCAGCAGTGACCTGGGCGAAGGAGTCGGGTGTCCATGGGGGTGTCCATGGGGATACCCTCTGGTAATTTAACATAGCTATTGGAAAACCATAGGAAAACCATAGGAAAATGGAGGTTTACCCTCTGGTTATCTCAAAATAGCTATTGAAAATGGCCATAGAAATAGTGGATTTTCCCATGAAAAATGGTGGATCTTTCCATAGCTATGTTAGTTTACCAGAGGGTACCCCTTCATCGCTGGATGGTTAATGGAAAATCCGAAAATCATAGCTGGATGATGAAATGGGGTACCCCATTTTAGGAAAGCTCCAAATGGGATATTCATGGTGGTGATGATATAGGAAGAGAATGGAACAATAGTAGATAACATAGAGGAACACTTAAGATAATATACCAATCATAATATTGACTGGAATATAAATGGAATATTCATGTCATACAAATGGGATATAGCTGATGAATGGTTGTAATGAGAATGAATTTGAAATTGGAATGCAAAGTAGAGCCCGGGCAAGCCGGCTGGCGGAAGTTTCGAAAGGTGCAAAGCCTTTCAGGAAAGGGAGAGCCTAGAGGAAATCATGGGGATATAATGATTATATAATGGGGATATAATCAGCAATATGAGCTATATAGCTGCGTCAATGAATTTTAATGGGACTTCATGATGGGGGTTCATGGTGATTTTGGGATGTGCTGGGATATTTCATGGGATGCATGGATGATATAGTAGGAATATTGATATACAGTATATATATATAAATGTTCATATGGGGGTTTCCTGAAATGGGGGTACCCCCAGATCATCTAGTTTGATAGGATTTTCCAATATAAACCATCCAGCTATTGGGGTACTACCGTGACTACCGTGTATTAGGACACCTCCATTTTTACATGGGATATTACCCTCTGGTAAACTAACATAACTATGGAAAATCACAATTTTTCATGGGAAAATCCACTATAAATGGTGATTTTCAATAGCTATGTTAAATTACCAGAGGGTAAGCTAATCAACGTAACTTTATGATATGTGGGCGTGTCTGAAAATGATGATCAACCATTGGAGTTTGCGGTACCATGATAAGCCATATATCATGCCTGATATGTCAACATAATACGGGATATTGAATGATATTAACCACATATACTATACTATATATACATTATATATATTATATATATATATGTCCAAAAGTCGTGATATAGATGATTTTCGGAGGCAAATAATGGGGAATGTAGTCAATCATGGCATGGTGGTATAATGGGGAGAGATTGGGATGTTGTACAATTTACCTAATGAGCATCATAATTGTTCCAGTATTCGGATGTTGTCAATACTGGCTGCAACTGGGATATACTCTGAGTACTGAATAATAAGGTCATAAGGATGTTATAATGGGATAATAATGGGATAATAATGGGATAATAATGGTATGACAATTGGATAATAATGGGTTATAATAATTATATGTATGTATACTCTCTATTATAATACAATGTTATATTATAATCATCCTGAAGTAGATAGAATGGACGTTTCAAATAATATCCTAATAGAATATGGGGAAATAATATATAACGGGCATCATAATTGTCCATCATAATTGTTGAGGGAAATATACATATATATATATTATATATTATATGTGTATATTATATATATATTATATATTATATATATTATATATATGTATATACATATATACACGTGTATGTGTTTGTACACACAGTATCCATGATAATGGCATGCATATATATATATGTAAGAAGCTATATATATATACACAATCATTAGCAGATTGATAATTTGCCAATGATGTTGGGAATATATAACCATAATTATTTTGGTTGATGATTTGGGTTTCTCCAAAAATGGTGGGCAGCGGAACTAAGACCTTTTGGAAAATCGCATGCCCCATGTGACCTGCTGATTTCAGAGAAAAATCCTTTAGGATTGTAACTTTTCACAGTTTTATGAAAGAAACATGCTGAGTCCTTTAGAGCTTTGCCTAAAAAATGTTGGAAGATGTTGGGAAGTCGGGCAGCACTGCCATGGCCATGCCCAGGCTGTGTGCGGAGAGAGCGTTGCTTCGCGCCAAGAATAAGTCTCTTGCCACGACAGGGTACAATCATAGTAGGTATCATATACATAATATAGTCATAATATATCCTGATAGAATATAGATATGGCCAATGATATCAATATTTTGTAGACTATATGTACAGATATTAACTATACATGATTGATATCATTAACCACAATGGGTATAATATGGTATAATGCTATATTACAATGTTATATAGTTATATAGAGCGTTGCTTCTCAGGATCCGTGACGTTTGGGTTATGTGGGGTCTATCCCGCTGGGTTGTTGGGTTGCACGATGTTATAAGAAGGCTAGTAAATCCCCAATTTAACAAAAACCCAAGGGCTGCTGATGGCTGGGAGGTACCATTTCAGTAGCAAATGACATATATAACATGAAACAACTTTTTGGGTTTCGGGGTTGCGATCCTTAATCAACCAGGATTTGTTGAGCTGGGATTGACACCATGTCGATAAAGCGGTTCCTGGCATTTGGGGTTGGTAGAGCATATCCTCTCAGAAGCCCTGATATTTTTTGACCGTCCAGTCAGGCCCATGAATTTGCCTGTGTTTCTGCTGTTGCCATGTTTTGGGTAGTCTAGTGGTCATTAGTAGTCGAACCTCTATTTGCAAACATCATGGAAGTTGGCAGTTGTGCGAAAACAGCAGAAAATTGGTTACAAAGAAATACAATCCGAAATGAACCTGTTTGCTCGTATTTTCACGAGTCCTCACTAGTTGATAGATGACAACTCTGAGTGCTCAAGAGTCCAGTTTATTAACACTGGGAGATACTGTACCGCTAATAGTATGGGTCCCATCTGGTCATAAAACACCCAAATTTGCTGATTATTTGCACTATTAAAAGTTATCTTGTGGGGTTAATCTCCCATTTTCAGACACAACATATCAGATTCCCCTTGATATTCCCATGATATTCCCATCATATCCGAATGAAATCCCACCATTGTTGATACTATGTTGATGGTTAAATCACCAATTTTGGATAATTTTGGTAGTTAAATCAACATGTTTGATGGTTAAGTCAAAATTTTGGATGGTTAAACCACCATTTTTGATCATTTTGGATGGTTAAACCATGGTTTATATCCCATTCCCAGCCCGGACCCCAGTCCCTTCAGGCAAGCCGTTGCGCGGCTGCGCCACGCCGGCAGCCTGCTACACATGGTGCCTGCGGCCTTGGAAAGGGGGGTGTATGTTTGAGGTTGATAAGATGGGGCATCAAAAATGGTGGTTTAACCACAAAAAATGGTTGTATAATGCGATAACATAGGGATTTTGTGGGATATTTGAAAGCAAGAACGGGTTTTACCCTCCAGTAAATGTTTACAGCTAAGCATCAAAAAGCTCCTAGAAATCCGACCCTTGACCTGGTAAGCTAGTAGCTAGTTACCAAGCATGTATCCCAGGTACTTGCCATCAAAGATCAGCCACATAGGGTACTTGTACAGGGTATATCCACTTGTATCCTAATATAAGATAGGGAAAGATAATGATGTCCATATATCCTATATGTAACTCGATTTGTTGTTTGAAGACCCCAGCTACCATCACCCACCTCAGCAGGGTGTGTCTACTCGGGTAGTTGGCGGATTGTCTAAGTTTGGTTAAGGTTCTTTGGAGAAGCATTCTACCACCTGGAAGTTTGGACAATCTATATACATCCATCCACTCTTGAAATTGGCTCATATTCCACTTTTTGACTGGTTCAATGACCCCATTGATTTATTCCTTCTAATCAACAACAACAATCATTATATCTTGTTACCTATATTCATAATATATAAGATTCTAAGATATAATGATGGTTATTGTTACCCATATATCAAGATATAATGATTGTGACTTTTCTAATCAACAATATCAACCCAATCTTCTAAGATTCAAAAAACACCCTTCGACCGAGGTGCTGAAACATGTCCTGAATCGTCAGCTGAAGTCAGGGATGAACCAGCTCTGGCTTCATGCCACGGCGTCGCCTGGCGGGAAGGGTGGTCGCCCAACATAATACCATAAAATACCTTGGTTGATGAATATAGGAACTTATACTAGCCAATTTATTCGGGATAATGATAGCCCATGGTAGGAAAGCCTTTGCAACCAACTAGTGTAATGACATGGTAGATCTTTCCGGTTTAAGAGCTTTGGTCAACAACCCTGGCAAAGAAACTCCAATGACAATGGAGGATTTGAAAAGGCTGGTCTGGTCTGGTTTATTTTTCAGAGATTATGGTTGTTGCTAGTTTATTTTCAGGTTTTTTCCCCACTTTTTTGCAGACTTCTTGGTGCTGAATCAGTGATCAAACCGGGGTTAACTCACCCCAAGAAGGCTGTGGCGGAAACACATAAGTACTAGTCTCCAATTTGGGTACCCCACAACTGTCCCAAGGTCTCATGTTTGGAACAATTATCCCCCTTTCTCAATGGCCTACCCCTTTTCGGACAAACCACTTGAGGATGCTTGCAGTGCCAGAGGCGCTTGCGGAAAAGAGGCCAGGTGTTGATGATGCCCCTCCGGTCATCTCAGCCGGCTGGCTTTCAAATTCCCTGTTAGTATCCATTCAATCAACGTATTGCATGCCCGATCCTATTGAGTTGGTCAAATCCCCAATCCCCAATAAACCATTGAAAAGCAAGTATTGTAACCCACTATGATTCTATGATAGGTTTTTGTCATAACCGCAGGGTCCGAAAATCTCCGAGCTGCAGGAAAGATGAGTCGGGTTTCTTTACCCCCCGAAGAAACAGCGGCAACTGGGCTGAGGCTGCGGGGACGCTATGGAGCAACTGGATTCCACCAGAGAGTTGAACATCGGGCAAATGTACACACCGCAATTGTGTAGCTAGTCTAGCTATCTATCTCTGTATGTATCTACACACACATTGACATATGTATATATATATATATACACATGCATATTACATCACATCTATCACACATACCATACTCAATATCTATATGTGTATGTATATATATATCTACATATGCATGTATTTCCCGGTGAACCATGCTTGCTCAGTGCATCTGCGACTTTGTTGTTTGCGTCTTAGGAGTTACGACAGGTTTGCTGGAGACTTTCTTGGATTTTTTGGGCCTAAACATACTTGGGGTTCTTAGGCTGGGTAAACCTCAGTTTGGTAGATTCATAGATCTATTTTGGGTGACTGAAATGGGGATAAAAGTACACAGCTTTCATTTAGCTGAGCCTTTATAACCTAGTCTGAAATGACCAATTCAAACTCAGCCAAAGATTAGAACTTTTTTGTGCGATCTACAGGCAGAGGGAAACAAAAATCCTTCCAATGCCATATGCCTTCCCCGGATTCAGGGAGAGTCATCCCAGTTCGACCACGGACCACGAACTTCTCTGTGAGCTGATAGCAAAAGTGGTCGGCAGTTGAATCAGCCTGGTTCACAACATTCACAGCAAATGTCAAAAAGCTTCCCCTGACAACTCTTCTAGGTATTTCTTCTAGGTGTTTCTGAAGATGTTCACCAGTTTTCTAGGTATTTTCGAGGTATTTCACCAAAAACCCATCGATAATTCCCCAGTTTTTGGCGTGGAACCATGATGACCAAGGCACGCTGCAGAGAATCGCTTCGCCTTCATGGGATGCCAGCCTCGCGCTCAGTTCATGTTAGTCATGGTGTTTCCTTACAAAACAGATATTTCAGGCTAGTCGTGCCAGTTATAATATATATATATACTTGTATACATGCTCACTTTTTTTTCTCAACATTCTGAAGGATACCTATGATCCAATCATTGAATTTTATATCCTCTCCCATTATTTTGTTGCTTTTGGTCACAAGTTTCTTGGTTGCACCATCCTTCCTTTAGAGTTGCTGGTTCCAGGTCCACTCATGCGGGTAGCAGCCAGTGAGGTGCATCGGGGGGATGAACCATGATGAACCGCTTTTGAAGAAGTCAGCTGGTAAAGACTCAGAACAGGTGCATGTTTCCAAGATGTTTGAATGCTTGGATCATTTTGGATTCTCTGAAAACTTGGAAGCCCGTTCTATCCCATGTGGAAACTCATCATTTCGAATCGCCGGACTGATTAGAATGGCAGCCTTGGGGCATCCAAAGCCTGACTCTTCTGCTGAAAAGGGGACGAAGGTCATGTCAAAACCAGGTTCATAACCTTGGTTTATCATGGTTCACTGTGCTTCTTTGATTGGGGGAACCCCCAAGGTTGATAAGGTGCTCTTCTTCTCACTGTTCTCCTATCATCAAACCAGGGGCTTATTAATCTCGGAATAGCATCAAGGATTGACATCCACTGGAAAGGACTTAAAATTGCAATAGATCATATCAGATCATAATCAAGTTTTCAAGTGTCCGAGTTTTTAATCCATTCTTACCATGTCTTACCATTCATATCATACCATATGTTCATATTAATGTTCTAGAATTCTAGAAGCAAAAACATAGATATCTAGATCATATCATATCATATCATACCTTTCATGTCTATTCTTTTGCTTCGTTTTACCCTAAGAACTTGGCGCCCTGTCGTGGCGCCTGTCGTGAGGTTTCCACCGAGATCCCAAGCCGCGATGGCGGTCTTCGCAGCAGCCACTCGCGCCGCTTTTTGGGGCGAGGATTTGGAACGGTAAATGGTTATGTCATGATGTTTTTTCACCAGCAAAAATGGTGATTTCACCGGCCAAAATGGTGATGTCACCAAGAAAAAAATGGTGATTTCACCAACAGAAACGGTGATTTAACATGATTTGACCAACAGAATCAAGATTTCACCAACAGAATTGCTGGTAGAATTAAGATATGTAGTGCCAAAGAATGGGATAATCTGGATAGATTATGTTACGACCTCACTGTGACGTCACTGCAAATGATGATTAGAAAGGTCAACTATCCCAAAATGGCCCGACTTGTCATTTTTCCGGATGGATTGGTGACTGCCTTTACAGAGAAAATGAGGGAGACAACATGGACGCGTGGGTGGAACTGGGTGGAACATCCGGCATAAATCTGAGGATGTTCAAAATCACCTGGTTGATGATTTTCTCATTTTATATATTCCATGTTTGGAGGCACGTTTCTGGTGTTTATCAACCAAGATTACCCATGCCCAGAGGCTCCCATTGACCATGCCACTGGAGGCAGCAGCAGTGGATGGCAGGGTGCCAGTGTAGATCCTGTCACAAGGCTCTTCAAGCCAGGACCTCATGGATTTTCATGGCTGTGCAGCGACTGATTCTTGCGTATAGAGCACCAAGTTTTGGTACCAGTGGTGCTGGTGATTATATTGTACTGGTTTCTGTCGGTTTCTGTATGCTTCTTTGTTTTTTTTCCAACTTCTCCAAGATGAAATCCTCCATCCCTGCCTGATGTTGGCTTCGGATGGTTTCGGCATCAGCGGTTCCTGGTTGATGATGAACACTACCCTTTGGTGATAACTACCTCAACAGTTTGCGGACTGGAAAATCACCATGTTTGGAAACGGTAAGTCACTGGACCAGATGCACCATTTATACCATAGCCATGTTAAATTATTACAAGAGTATAAGTTTGATACAAAAACTTGACACAAGAGATGCAGTCCCCCATCAATCTCCTGGCTTCATAAATTCAAGCCATTCCCAAGTGACAGCAGATAGCCCAAACGCACGCACGCGCTCAGGCCTGACGCTGTGGCGGCTGCGCGCTTGGTTGTGAAGCCCAGAAGCAACCGTTGAATCGTTGAGCATGGCTTTAACTAGAGGAAGTGTTTGATTTTGTGAACCAAACATGTGAATTCCTGTCCCATATACTTCATGTTGCTGGCACCATTCTTGGAATAAACGTTGGCACATATTCCATAGATGGATATAGATGGAGCATATGGGTATGGTTTAATCTGATTTATATAATCATGATTTAAATATTCATCAAACATATTCGGAATTATATACCCCTGTGGTTTCATCTTATTTGGCTGGAATGTCTGCTATAAATAGATTCATTTATAGATACAGAATGTTGTCAGTTCCAAAATCTTCCATACAAAAAGTGGGACCACAACCGGTTGCCTCTGGTGTGGTTACCAGAGGCTCTAAGAAGAGCTAAGAAAAACACCTTCGTGTCGGAAGATTGGAGAGAGGGAGGGGGTGGTTTCATCAATTCAAACAAGAATAGCTCTGCATGTGTGGTGCTTGACTAGCTCTTGGCTCCGGAATAAGCACAAGAAATACTGGGCCTGGGTAGATTCTACGATGTAGTTATATCGTCATCCCCAAAAAGATTGAAACGCACTAATTTGATGATGATATAGTCTTATAATTGTAATATAATGATATATAATGATATATATATATATTCAAAAGAAACAAAGAAAACGATCATTGAGTACCATTCAGCTCCAAGGGGACACAACAAATCCGAGAGATCGCCAAAAAGGTCCTCCGATGATTTTCAGCAGCATTTTGGTGAAGTCATCATGAAGTCATCATGAATCATGGTTGATTCTTAAAGCCACCAGATCTCTATAGAAACTCTACTAAGTAACTACTTCCCTAGTTACTTTTGGTTGCTTTCACCCCAAGCCATGATTCAGTCATTATAGTTATATCAACACCCATCAAGCCCATCAACCTCGTGGTATGATGGGAAGTCTCAGGTGATTCATTTGCAAAGCATGGTGGCGCAGCGCCTCTTTTGGTCTGTTGGTGAATGGAAGAGACACCTTGAGGTGCAGATGGGATAGATAGCAGATGGGTTTGGCTATAAAAATGGAGGACTTAGCCCAATTTAATGTACAGCAAAGCCAATTCATAGATAGAACAGGATAGAAGAGTTCCTGGAAATATGATGCACATCTCATCGAACTACCATCTTGGAAACACTTATGTATATGTATATTATATATATTATTATATGTGGTTACTATAATTACTATATATGAGCAACCGACAAAATTAGCGGAAGACTAAAGTAGTGGGGAGTGGGCATGGGATGTTTAAATTTGTGCGAAAACATTAACATCCGATAGTGGACTACCCACTTTGGCCATGTCGATTGCGGGTAATAAGTAATTTTGTCCGCCACTCATATATATATATATATACACGCATACACATGTGACTGCCCTGGAAGGGACAGCCAACTGGTAGCCACCTGAAATATCCTTGCCCCAAGGATGATTGTTTCACCTGATTGTCAACCAATACTTCCAATGATCACACCAAAGTATCTAACAGTTGAAGCCTCTCCAACAGAGAAACACCGACGAATCCTGCCACGCCCTATGGCTGCACTTTTCCCCTGAAGTCACCTGCGGTTGGCCTTGAGCCAAATTTGATGGCACGAAGACAGCAATCATATGGCTGCTTCACTCCCCAACTGGCACAATCGAAGGAACATCGCCAATGGTTTCACACTGGCCTCTCTTTATTATTCGATTGTGAACCCATGTCACTCCAAACTTGCGGTTTGCATTCTGTTTCAGAGTGAGGCTTTCGTAATATATTCTGAACTTACCAAGTTGCAAAACCGTCCGCATGAACATGGGGTCCATAGTTTGGTCAAGCAGTCGGCAATCATAATGGCTGTAGAGACCCACCTGCATGTTGTATGGTCACGAGACTGTTCCTTGAGAAGCATAACTTCTATAGTAGTGGTCCTCCATTCCTGACAACTTGGCACTGCATTTTTGGCGATTTAATCGTATAGTACAGTGATTTATAGTCGGTTATCATCAAACCCTTGGGTTCCCATTTTAAAGATAGTTCAGGCTTTGGACCGGTCAAAGTCAGGACTTTTGATGTAGCCCCACATGGTTCGGATCCATGTCAGTTTGTCCAAAGAGCTTGACATGGAGTATGCCTCAGCACTAACCGATTTGCTTTGTGTGCCAAAGGACTGGAGAAAACTCTGTTGTCTCGTTTCGTGCAAGGCTTCGGGTACAGGCCATAGGGGTTGAGCAGACAGTTGCTTGGCTGACGCAAAACTGGCATCTCCGAAACTCGCAAAGCATACCTCTTGCATTGGCAACGGTCGGACAATGACCGAAGTATCTACAAAAGCTTGGGCTTCCCGCAAGACACGGTTACCTTCCAGCAAAGTTTCCACTGTGGCCGATGTAATACCCTTTTGCAAACATGCTACTTTTATGGCTATGTCTGGTCTGGAATGTACTGCAGCGTCTTGAAGACCACAGTACCGCAAAGACCTTCCAAATTTTGAAGTTCACTACTGGTCACTGGACTAGTGGTGTCAGATCTTCTAGGTTTGGGTATGTCAATGGGTGCAATCCTTTGAATATATCGACCTTGATTTACCTATATCGAGAAGTCTAGTAGTTGCTCGATGTCTGAACCAGTGAATTTGAATTTGCTGTACTCCCGAGTTCCAAACGGAAGACTGTTTTAATTTCTCAAGTGCCCGTTCGAAGTTCTCAAAGAATGAGAGAAGGGTGAATTCTGTCTCTGACCATAGCCTTCACAGTACTGGTGTCTAGCCAACACTTGAGTTCTTTCTGCTTAGCTTGTTTGAACAACTCTTGTTCAGGTGTGGAACATCGAATGCAAAACTGGCACATGCTAGTTCAGGTTCTTCTGGCTTATCCCATGTTACCCCATCATCTTCTTTTATTATATCACTAGAATCCCATTTTCCAGGAGGGTGGCATTATACACGGGTTCCATATTCTGATCTGTGTCATTGACCTCATCATCGGTCTCTAAACTGGCAGTGGTGGGCGAATGTTCTGATGTTCCTTCTGCGGCTGCGTCCTCAGGGACGGAGGACATCGGGGTGTCAGGTACTGGT
>Ga0126342_10007288_pt1 | contig 19720 bp, 14 predicted proteins | sample Cyp1metagenome_FD_92528 | JGI IMG/M metagenome (GOLD analysis project Ga0126342, IMG submission 92528) | Coral microbial communities from Lord Howe Island, Old Settlement Bay, Australia - Cyphastrea 1 metagenome | ecosystem: Host-associated > Invertebrates > Cnidaria > Coral ... | reverse complement strand
GACAAAGCTGTGTGTGAAAGATAGTGCGTGACAAAGTTGTGTGTGAAAGATAGTGTGTGACAAAGCTGTGTGTGAAAGATAGTGCGTGACAAAGTTGTGTGTGAAAGATAGTGTGTGACAAAGTTGTGTGCGAAAACTATGTGTGTGACAAAGTTGTGTGTGAAAGATAGTGTGTGACAAAGTTGTGTGTGAAAGAGGGTGTGTGACAAAGTTGTATGTGAAAGAGGGTGTGTGTGACAAAGTTGTGTGCGAAAACTATGTGTGTGACAAAGTTGTGTGTGAAAGAGGGTGTGTGTGACGCAGAGGTGGCGGAGGAGGCGGAGGAGGCGTTTCGGACGAGGCGGCGGGATACAGAACTTCCCAAACATCTCCAAGATGAACCAAAAAAACGCCCGGAAAATCCCGAAAAATCGCAGCCAAGGAATGGATGCTGGCCGAGGAAGCTGAGGTGGCCAGTTTTTCCATGGTGAGCTCAGCACCCAGCGAGGTAGGGAATCCCATGATTTCATGATGATTTCCATGGGTTTTTGAAGGTCGGTGTAATTGGTGTCCAGTTTGATGTTTCTGTTTAACCATGGTGTACTGAAAAAACACAATCTTACACACATGGTGTACTGAAAATGGGGTACTGAAAACATGGTGTACTGAAAATCACATGTTTTAACATGTTTTAACCATTCGTTTCTCGCCGAAACCGGTCCAAAGAATTGGATGGACGAATGGCATGCAGGATAAGAAGGGATGGAGTGAACATCTGCCAGATACAGGTCTTGAATCTCCAAAGCCACTAGCAGTCACTAGCAAAGTTCAGGTGACCCTGTTGATTGAGTTGGTCCACTTGATCTCACATACCACTTGTTTGGATAAACATCAGTTTGAAACCGTTTGGTGGTTTCACTTTTCTCACTTTTCACCCTTGACTCCGGAACCCCAAACTGGCCAAGAATTGTGGGATGGCACACATCAACCACTATGGCCCTATGGACAACGGGAATCTGCCGATAATCCCAACAGCAAACAGCAGAGGTGTGGCATGAGTCACCTGAGCAACTGAGGCACCTGAATTGCTCCATGTGTCTTCTACCGCTGCCGCTACCTTTTCTGATGAGCATTTGATGCACGAACACGTGCTGCCTACACACATGGAGGTGCTTATAAACATGCTGCCGGGGGGTTTGCCAGGGTTTTTCACCCCTAGAGATGCATGCAAAAAGATCGGGATGTTCCAAGGCAACTTTGCGGGGTGCCAAGGCACTGCAACTTGATTCAGAATCCCGTTCATTCAAGTCATCCAAGGATTGAAACTGGTTCAAAAAGCCCCGGGTGTCATCAAACGTAGCAATGGGAATTCCCGAATTCGCCATAGATTTTCCATGGAGGTGTTGTTCGCTTGGAAACTCATCGAAGGTGAAAAGTGGAGATTTTCCCATGCCAGGTGACCTATCCTGAAGATTTGGAGGGCAAAGATGGCTATGTTTCCCTGGGATCCGTTCACGGTTGTGGAGCCTGGGTGTCAAGACTGCAGTCATCGGCGGTTTTTTTCCTGGCTGGGAACATGTTGGAACCCTGGTTTCAAGAGAATCACTGTATTCTTTATCTTGAGCTTGAAATCAGTGATAAAGAATGCCATGATAAATCTCCATGATGATGTTTAATGATGTTTCATGATGTTTCTTTATCATGATGTTGTTTAATGATGTTTCATGATAATTTGATATAATTTGTAATGATGATCCCATTTAATGATGATTGGAAAACACATACAACAAATCCGTGGTTTTTAAAGTGGAATGATGACCTCATTTGACGATCTTCAGCTCAACCACTCAGATCGATCCACGATTTGTGGGATTTCAAGGGGAAGTGAATCCAAACACGTCGAAGGAAAAAATACGACTAAGACCTCGGGAAAAAAACTCTTGGAATTCAGGAAAATGCATCAAAAGCTTAGTTGTTCCCAGACTATTTTGGGATGAACATCCAGAAATTTTAGCCATTTCGGTACCAGAGATTTGACTCACCCACATCTCATCTGGGAATACTCAGGTGGTTCAGATCATCTTAAAGAACGATGGCCCGGTGCCGTGGCCACAGGACCTGAGAAAAATCCTGATCACCAAAAACGGACAAAAAAAGCGGATGAAGCTTACTGGAACCTCTGCAGATTCGATATCCATTGATATCCATTGATCATCTTGATGATCATCTTGATATATCTTGAAGCTTATGGAGATTTTATGACTTTGCGGAGGTCTAAAGAGATCTGCAGAGCCTCTCGGCAGGACAGTGCGCTGACCTGTTGCTTTGGCAGTGGCTTTGGCTGTCCGCGCTTGCCCATGGACAGTGTTCAGCCCGGAGAGGCAGCAAAAAACGCCTGGGATCGCCAGCAAAGAAATCGTTCAATCGTTCACATCCAGCTGGTCCAGCGTTCGAAACGCAGCATTTCCCATATCATCCATGGTGCTGGTATATATGCTAACATTGGGGGTACCATCTGGTTATTTAACATAGCCATGGAAAATCACCATTTCTAAGTTCGGTAAACCATCTATAAATCAATGGGCCATCGAAAAACCATGGCTATGTTAGTCATAACCAGAGGGTATATTGATGATATCCATGTTACCATATATAGCATATATACATGGATCCGTCAGGCTTTCTGGAACTTCACCATTGATTTATCGGATTTCCCCGTCTCTCGCAGCCCCATGTTTCATGGTGAAGCAACCCACCCACCATCCGAACAGTTGCTCCAAGCTCGCCATCTTCCCATGGCTTAAAAATGGGCTCACCAGGGAGTATGCCTCACCATGGAGTTGGAGGTGAAGGTGCGATGTCTGAAAATATAGTGCCCTTGTTGGTACCCCATTGGAATTCCATTGGAATTCCATTGGAGAATGATCATTTTCGCTGTGAAAATATGGCCGTTGAGAGGGTATAAACCATTTTCAGACACAGACATTATATATAAATATAATTATATGTACAAGTAACAAAAACAACTGGAACATGTTTGTAATCTGAAGAAATTAATATAATAGAGGTATGGAGAGAGCTACGACTCACTATGATCATCATTGTCCATGATCACTTTGGTAATTTGTCACGTAGCTACGGGCAATGAATCACAATTTTGAACTGGTTGGTGGTTTGGAACGTTTTTTATTTTCCATAATATATGGGATAATCCTTCCCATTGACTAATAGTATTTTTCAAAATTGTTAAAACCACCAACCAGTGAATCGTTCGTGCTTTTCCCAATGCAGTGGTGTTTCGCTGGGGCATCAAACCTTGCCTAGCAATTGGTCTGGTTGACCTGCTCACGTGCGGTAAACCATCAAACATCATCAAACTAAATGAGCCATGTTCCGTAGCAATCTTAAATTACTGGATGGTTTTCTTTAACGAAAATAGATGAAAATAGGATCATGATCTTAAGGCGTTTTCAGAAGCTGTTCGTAGATACTCATCAATCTTTGATCGCCTGAGAGATGCAGGTGATACAAACCAGCTATTTTTTTTGGTACACCTTGATTGATGATACCTGCATAGTCTCATTGGTTTATACAATCATTTAGAGGTGTCCAATCCACGGAGATTTGAATGAAATTTTCCATGAAATAAACCATCTGGTTGTGACTAACCTAGCCATGGATTTTCGATGGCCCATAGAAATAGATGGTTTACCTGGGTTTACCTATTAAAACTGGTGATTTTCCATGGCGAACTGTTAGTCATAACCAGATGGTAAACCATCCAGTGATCTATTGGGGTACACAGGATGGGCCCAGCATGTCTGGCTGGGTGCTGAGTAGCGGAGACACCGTCTTCGGTCCCGTCTTCTTAGCTCAGGTTCGGTGGAATTTTCGAGGTTTTTTTTGGAGGAATGGTCGGAATGGCTGAACTTTTTGGAACCAGTTTGTGATAAATGTTGTTGATCTTTTATCGATGTTTTTTTGGATGACTCTTGGTAAATTCCAGCTGAATTGTGATGAATCATGGAGGTATCGTGCTAGATGTTGGAAAAAAATCCTTCAGATTTTAGGCCAAACGGACAAACCTTGGAACTCCGACCCCTCCGCATCCTCCCATGTTGCGGCCCCATCGGCTGAACATTTGGCAGGTGTCCTGATGCCGCATGAAGCCGCAGTCTAGGACTTGATTTCACACCGAGAGACAGGGCACGATCTGACTGGAGATGTCGTGGGTATGGTTCAAAAGGTACCAATGACTCATACATTGGATCATTTTGAAGATTTTTTTAGTGGGAACTATAGATTTTGGATGATTTTGGATGATTTTGGTTTATCTTGGATGATTTTGGATGATTTTAGGAGTTGGCAGTAGAATTTTGAGCCATAGCCATGTGATTTTTCTACATCTGATCCATCAACTTTCCTTATATAGATTCAGTGATTGTACATCTTGAGAATGTTGAGAATGTTAGTCATTTTCCCATTACAAATGGTGATTTTCCCGTTAGTCATCAACAGAACCACATTGATGTGTTGACGCTGGAATGGATGCGCTGTCCTCGGGTCGGGAGATGGGGGGAAATCGCTGAGAAAAGAGCGGAAAGCGGTTCCCAACTGGAGGGTCGCAGGGCGGTGAAGAAGTACCCCAGGGCCCAGGGCCAACCCTCTTGCTGGGGGAGTTTGATGGATTAAGATGGTTTACTCTCTGGTAAAAAACATACAAAAAACTATGGAGAATCACAATTTTTAATGGGGAAATCAACTATTTCGACTGGGCCACTTTCAATGGTAAAATCCATGACTTTGCGGAGGTTTTACCGTGATCTGATTGCCGCGTGGCTCATGTGCCCGTTTTCACCGGAAACGTATAACCTTCCAAATCCCATATCATACATGGTGCTGGTATATTAATGCTAACATTCATAGGGGGTATTTCTTGATGGGATCCATGGCACAGCATATTTCTAGCAGCACCGTTAGGATCCTATATGGGAATGGATCCAAATGGCCCAATTTCCATATAGAGAACATGATTATCAACCAGTGAACTGTTGGAGGGGCTTGTCTCAATTGTCAAACAACATTTGAAGCCACCATTTTACTGGAAACCTGGAAACCTATAAGAATTGAAGCGACATTTAGTTGGAAAACCCATGTTTTTTTAGCCAGAACTTTTCTGGAAATCTAAAAAACTATCACAATTTGAAGCCCCAAAAAATTGTGGGTTCATCATTGGATTAAGAATTGAAGCCCCAAAAAATCCATCATTTCTTCAGCTCATAGACTTTCAAAGCCGCCTTTCGTGGAGGTTTCTGGAGCCCAAGGGCCTGGCTCCTGCTTCACTCCCCATCCTCACGGAGTTCCTCGGCCCATGGGAATGATGTCAATGGGTCAGCCAGGGTCAACCGGGGTCGAACCAATCAAAAAACGAGTTTTTTTTGCGGGGGGGGATTTTATGATTCTATTACCCATAGGATCCATGTATGGTATATATGCTAACATTTGGGGTATATTGATGGTAAATGTTACCATATATGGCATACATGGATCCTATGGGTATGATTCTATGATGCTAAATGGATGTAAATGGTAAATCATGGTAAACCCCAAGAACCCACATGTTGCTCATTCTGGCAGTGTTCTTGTGACGGACGTGAGGAGTAAGTAAAGCAGCATTGGGGGAACTGACCCACCATGTGAAACGAGACAAAAAGTATCAAAAAGTGGGGTGCCAAGAAAGATTACCCTCTGGTTATGACTAACATAGCCATGGTTTTTCGATGGCCCATAGAAATAGATGGTTTACCTAGTTTACCTATTAAAACTGGTGATTTTCCATGACGAAGTGTTAGTCATAACCAGATGGTACCCTCCATCAACCATGGTAATGGACCATCTAAGAATCCGTGGATCACCCAGCTTGCCATGTTTCATGACATCGGAGGGAGTTGACACTGGGCATGACATGCCATTCTCCAACATGGCATGCCGTTTTTTGTCAGACTTTGGGATATCCTGGCTACCAATGCTACCATGGGATGAGGGCATGGTTTCCGTGATTTCTGTGGGTTCCACCAGACGGGTTTCAGCTAGGGAAACAGCTAGGGAAACAGCCAGGGTCAATGGTGGATTCTTGAGGGTAACCCACAGCTCGAGGTTCCTGAGACTGCAGCTCAAAGCAGCTCGATGCCTAGGAGTGAAGGCCTCAGGATGAATTTCGTCGCCATAGGGCAGGACCTGCCATAGGACCAGTGGATATCCTGGTAACCTCCTGGTAGACTCTGTTGCTGGGAGATGTAAAGCAAGGGCTTAAACGAGTTTGTTTTCTTTAAGGCTTATGAGATCATCATCATTTTCACATGTGTCCTTATTAACAGGGTACCCTATAGATTTAGTGATTTTGATTTCATCATGTTCCAACTGCGGCTACAGGCCTGGGCCCCCATCCCCCCATCAGTTGCTTCTAAGGATATGGCCCGTGTGGCCCAAAGCCATGCGGCTGTGGCCAGAAGCATACAACGCGAGCAGCCCATGCACGTCTGGGCCCGGAGTATTGCAGCACAGCATGGCTAGATGAAGGTACTGGATGCCCCAAGTTATAACATGTTATAACCTAACCAATAGCTGGTTTTTATGTATAATATATTGATATATTGATATTATATAATGATATAATATTATAAAACTTGGATAATAGATTCATGATGGCCATTTTATGATATAGACAATCATATATTGGATGCCCAATAGTTGGTTGATATAACTGGCTATCACATTCAACATTCTAGATTCAGGTCGCTCCAGGAAGAAGAAACATCCCAGCATTTCTGGTTTTCGGGATCAAACCATGTAGCCTCTGGTAAACATACAAAAAGCTATTGAAAATGGCCATAGAAATAGTGAGTTTTCCCATTAAAAATGGTGATTTCCCATAGTTATGTTAGTCTACCAGAGGGTAGGCAACCCCTGTGATGCTGAAGAAGGCAAGTTTTTTTTTCTTGGCTTCACAGTGTGAGCCCATGAAAAATCTCACCATTGTTTTTTCAACTCAACTCCGATAATCTCCAATATTCCCATTAAAAAAAAGGACAACTTTCGCAGCAGTTAAAATCTTCAGATTCAACCATGGTCTATTTTGGGTTCACGTGGATCACGGAAAAACCATGAAAAACCTCAGATTCCCCCGAGTTCACCTGCGCGTTTAGGTGGAGGTCCTGGCTCATTGGGTAGGACACCTACGAGCAGGAGGAGACCTGGATCCATGGTGATCCATGGATAGGGTGGATGACCTGCAGGAGCTTTGATGACGTTGGAGATCTTTTTTGGGTACCCTGTGGTTATGACTAACATAGCTATAGCACTGAGGCTTCTAAGATCTATCCATTTTTAATGGGAACATCACCATTTGTAATGGGAAAATGACTATCATTGCTGGGGAAATTACCCTCTGGTTATGACATTCACAGTTCGCTATGGTTTTTCGATGGCCCTAATCGATTTATAGATGGTTTACCGTTTACTTAATAGCATGGGTGGATATTTTCCATGGCGAGCCCTGTTAAACATCCGAATGAGTTGGATGAGTTGGGGGAGAAACTTCATGAAATCAGCAGATTTGACCCATTGATGCCATCTCCATCAGCAGATTTTTCTGTGATCGTTGTTGGGTGAATGCTCTGAATGCTCTGATTTGTGGCAACCCAAAATTGGAAAACATCCTAAAATATGCTAAAATATAACTCAAAGTTGGACAAAGTGAGTCTCATCATGATCAAAAAGGGCCCATGACTTGGAAAATCCATGGAACCACATGATTTTCACAACCTCAAATCCATGATTTCTGATGGACAGGGGACGCGGATGCATTCAAAGAGGCTTGGGTGTTGGGTTGGTGTTTGGTGGATGTGTTTGGAGTGGGATACTTCATGCCACTACCAAGGTATTTGCCATGGGCTTCCATGGCAGGTCTCTTTCAGATCAAGAAGCACCTGGCCAAGATTGGCCAAGGGTGTCCCAACTTTGTTTCCAGGAATGTTTCCCAACCTCTACCTGTCATCCCTGCACAAGTTGACTTTAAAATTTGGCAGTGTGTCAAAACCTTGTACCCCTGGTGAACATCAAAATAGCTGGTAAATGGATGTTCATCCCACTAAAAATGGTATTAATAGGTATTGATCCATACCCATTTCGCCCCTGGTGGAAAGTCCTTCGATTTTTTGATGATGGGAGGTGCAATCCTTAACTCACTTCTGGCTTGGCCGATCAGTGGGCTTGAGACTCAGCTGTGTCAAAGTTCGATGCCGAAGGTTGATGGTTTTTTAACTGGTTAATGCTGTCTTTTCATAGAACTTGGATATACTGATATGGGTATGGATCAATACCTATTAATACCATTTTTAGTGGGATGAACATCCATTTACCAGCTATTTTGGGGTTCACCAGGGGCACAACGTTTTGACACACTGCCATCTACAAAGATCTACTTGAACCTGAAGATTTCACATCTCTACCTTCAATCGAACTGGTTGTGGATGGGCTGAAGCACTGCTTGCTGCAGTCGCTGCGACCAGTTCCAGTTCCGTAACTGCGATCCGTGGGATTTTCTGCACCTGCAGGATGACATCGGACCCAAAATCGGTGGGGAAGAAAACCACAGACCCCAACTTCAATTTGATGGGAAAACCATGAGTTTTGTGTAGGTTTTCCCTATCATTAAACCAATGAATATCATGAACATCATCCAAAATCGATGGGAAAACCACGAGTTTCCTGTAGGTGTTCCCTTCCATTAAACCATGTTAAACCATGTTAAACCATGTTAAACCATGTTAAACCAATGAATTTCCCCAGCTTTTTGGACAGGAATTGCTGCCACCAGTGAGTGGCTTTCCGCCATGGGGTTGGGACCACGCCGCATCTGAGAAAAGATGCTGGGCTGGGGGCCGTTGGCTGAGGCAACTGACAAAAAATTAAAAGATGCTGCATGGTGACATGTCCACACCTCTCATTTTCACCTACTGCTCCGATGTTCCGGCATTGGGTTGGCCAGCAGTTTCAGGATTGGGTTTTTCCTCAGCCCTTGCCCACAGACGTTGGGTATCAGCGGCACCATTTTTCTGTTGTTTTGGTGATCTTGAGCCATACAAAATCTATGGAAATCTATCAATATCACCCACCTCCTGTAAGATGATGGACAGATGAACGAGCTGGGGGGTCAGATGGTGTTTTTTGGATCCTGAACCTTAAAGATCCAGCCGTGGGCGAAACTCCCAGGAGGTAACTGATTGGGGTCGTTTGGAGATGCCAATGCTAGAATTCCAAGGATCGCAACAAAAATCAAGGGTTTTCTCAGTTTTCTCCATCCAATAGAATACCCTCTGGTAAACTAACAGTTTGCTATGTTTGCTATTGAAAATGACCATAGAAATTTAGTGGATTTACCCATTAAAAATTGCGATTTTCCATAGCTATGTTAGTTTACCAGAGGGTAGATGATCCTTTTCCAATTAACTGGTTGATGCTCAAGAGAGGACACCCCCAAATAAACTGTTAATATGTAAACAATGTAAATGGTACCAAACCGATCCATCTATCTTTTTTTTACCCAAAAGGACAGTCTTGTCCAATAGTTGGATGGCAAAATATGAACATCAATGGATTGGTTTAAGGGAACATTTCGAGGAAAACCCCATATTGAATGGGAAAATCCATGGTTTCTTGTAGATTTTTCCTTCAATCCATTGAGAACAGGACTTTCCCAGGCCCAGTTCGCCCACTTCGCGGTTTGTTGCGTTCGGCAGATTTCGGCAGCCTCAGGCCAAACACGCTTACCGCCGTCGAGAATCGCCCGACCGCCTGGTCGGGGGTCCCATCTTCATCGATGACCGAAGTTCTTGGATGCTGTGGCTGGTGAATGTTCGTGTGGTATCTCCCAAGTTGTTTTGAACTAATAATATGATACCAAAATTATTATGATTATATGATTATTATAAGAATGTTCGTATTAGTAACAATTATTAGTTGACAATTAATATGATTATGATGTTAACCAATAATTGTTGGGGGCTAAAAAAATGGTTTATGATTGGGGGGCCTAATGATTATGATGTTAACTATAATCTGAAGTGGAATTCAATTATGATTATGATGTTAACATATGTTAACTAACGAATTGTTGGGGGGCTCAAAAAAAGATTTTCAGCCAGTTGCACAGCCAGGATGGGAAGCAAGGGCGAGCGGCCACGTCTGTCTATTGCAGGAGCTGTTTTTATGACGCGACAGACAGAATGATGTGCTGTTGATTGGCATCGTAAGCTTCTGTTGGGATGGCATGATCCTTGGATATCCTTGGAATCCGGAGTTTTTTTGGTAAATTTTGTGACGCCGTTTTTCCATATATGTTTTTTCTCGTCCCAAATGGTCGGCTGGTCGGCTTCCACATTTGATGACGAACTGTTGTTCGAAGGAATTGTGGTGCATCAGTGGAGGCCATGGCGAATGCATGCAGATCTCATCGAAGTACAGTGATGACTAATGATATATCCATGAAGCATGATGAATCGTTATACTCAGTTATACATTTGCATGTAAAGAAACAAACAGAAACACATCAAAAATGCACAGATGGTTGTTCCAACTGCTTCAGTTTTGGGCTTCCAATCGTTCCTCAATCCGTTTTGCCTCTGCAATGGAGGTGCCCAACACATCATCACAGCCTCTTGGTGATCCATGCTGATCCTGATCGCCCTGGTGATACATTTGGTTAGTATTAGGGGATTCATCCAAATGGCCGCTCCTGATTCAGGTGAGTGAAATATTTTCTAATTTACCATAATTTACCCAGATAGATGTCCCCCCAAAAAAAACATCACTAAATTTAATCTCATTCAATGAATGTAATTATGTAATTGAAATTAATCATTGACATATGATATAATAATACCCAGGGTTCTGAAGCAGTAGTAATATATTTATTTATCATTAATTTGGCATTGCGATTTTTTGGCCGGCACTTAATTTGGCTTTTCATATGGTACCCGGGGGATTCCCCGATGAAGAGCTATCCGTTACTATCCACCAAAATTGCATCAGTTAGATCAGTTACACCCCCCAAAATTGAAAATCAACACTACACAAAATGTGGATCTATTTGATGAAATATGTGGTATTCTCAACATGTCTCAACTATCAATTTGGCTTTGTTTTGGGGCTCCCCAGTGTTTTGCCTCAGAATGTTGCCTTCCTTTGGTTGCGATTTCTTGAGAAACCACCCTTCTGAGGCCTGCCAGCAGATCCCCTTCACCCTTTGAGCGCTATGACAGCTGGAAACCAAATGAACTGAGTAAAAATTCTGCGAATGGGAAGGTCATTTTGAGCTAAAGTCGATGATTTACGAGTAGTTCTTTTGTTTTTGTGTTGATTAATTTTGGTTCTCCAGGACAGATCACATGATCAACACCTTCGAACTTTGGAAGTCCAAAATGTCCAAACAGTTCGTCTTAAATAAGTCACATCATCACATTTGCTGATCCATCCATCTCGTGACTTTCTACCAAGGTGCTGCTTCTACCTACTACCAAGCTGGCAATACCTATCTCCAGCAATCCTTCAGCAGCACCTCCCTGGGCTCCAATCGATCTCTAAGTCCAGGACCTCAGGCGTTGACAGGAACAGCTCCATGGAAAACTTCTGGATTTTCTGACAAATTTGGCTGCAAAAATCAGTGAACCATGTGATTTTTTTATATTTTGTTCATGGAAATGTAGGAATGTTAGTAAAGCAATAATGGTGTTTACTCTCCCCAGATTTACCAGCAAAATATCCCATGTTTTATATGGAAGAACAACTGGAACAAAAACCATGAAGATTAATATGGGTGGTTTATGACATTGCTTTACTGATATTAGCTATGCATGTTGATTTTCTGTGAATTTGGATCAAAGTCGTTGGATCCAAGTCCAAACACATCCAAACCCTAAACCCATCAGGGCTTGTTGCTTCACATCCCCAGCCTTGGTCAGGTGATACAGCATGTGTTCATCTTTTTTTTGATATGAAATCAATTTATACCCTCTGGTTATTTGTTACATCGCCATGGTATAGATGGCCCTAATCGAAATACCATGGCTATGTTAGTCATAACTAAATTTATAACTCATATTCCATGACTTTCATAGTGATTCAATTGAATTCTCCAGGAAAATTGTTAGTTTTCCATGACTTTCCATCCTTTTTGCTTCAATTCCCCAGGTGATTTTTCGGAATTTCAACGGAAAACGGCACCCAAATTTCGCTGCTTCAGTGCTTCAGGTCCACATTCCAGGTCCTTATCTCCCACGCCGGGTGGAGTTGGGAGCCCTTAGACAGAGAGTCCACCCTGGTTATGCTGGTAGGGATGATCCATATATATATATATATACGTATATACATATAATTTCTATATCTATATATATATAATATATGCAAATCACAAGAATATTGTAGATATAGTAGATATGGTCAGAACATGTCAGAACGTCTCGTTTTGAAGAGTTTCAATGAGAAAGAACAGGGTAACAACTGCATTTAGTTGATCTTCGCTTGGTAAAGGTTGTATTTCTCTCCGTTTTTTGGGGAGGCAAAGCCACATCTTCGATTGCGTAGATTCATTAATGTCAACCCTGGATTAATAAACCCCGTTTACGGCTATTTAATTGGGAGGGTACCATAAAAAAGTATTAGATGAAATGACTATTGGAGGAGTACCCCCCTAATTTTCATAAACCATGGTTTAGTCTCATCCGGGGTTGACATTAGATCACCATGTCTTGGTGCTACAAATTGCCATGTTTCACATCTCCAACTCTTCAGTTGAGATTGGTGAAACCTCCTTTTCTTGGATTGAACTTTCAACGATAAACATCCAGTACCCTCTGGTTATGACTAACAGTTTGTCATGGAAAATATCCCACCATTTTTAAGTTCGGTAAACCATCTATAAATCGATTAGGGCCATCTATACCAAACCATGGCGAACTGTAACAAGTTTTATCAGATGGTTTTTAGGATGGTCAACATAGCCATCCTTTATCATCCTAAAAGAGGCTTGGTTTGCCACCTTGCTTTCCAGGTCCATAAATTTCCAGGCGGCCCATGTTTTTTGTTGGGATAAATCTCCATCGAGGCCATGGACTTGCGAATTCAAAGCATAAGACCAGCGAATGGAGGCACTGGACGTCCCCAACTGGGCTAGCAATCGGAATCTCTTTTTAGTGTTTTTTACTTGGACATACTTGGACTATCGATTTTTCAGACGAGACAATATTTGATGGACAAGCACGGATAACCCAAAACCAGCAAAAAATGATGAATGTGTGGACTATCAAAGATTGAACACATGTTTCGTTTGGCAATTGGGAATGTCGACAGAAAACATGTTGATTGGTACCCCTCAAATGGTAATTTTTGATGAGAAAATGATATATGATTCATCAAATTGTAAATATCATTGGGTATTGCATTTTCCGATGGCCAACAATAGACTTTTTCCAGCAATGGTGCTATGACCTTAGCCCATATACCTCTCCGTATACAGCATGTTTCGACAATAGCCCATATGGTTTGTGATATGGAGTGGATAAACGCATGGTAATGGACTACAATCTCATCTTATGTGGATTGATGATGAACATATGGTGCAGTCAGGTGGTTAAAAATGTTGAATGATTACCGGTTGGTTTTAGGTATCCACTTATCGATGAAACGAATCAACCCAGATGGACTGTCGAAGCCTTTTTGTTTGTTGTGAGAAAATCTCATCAACATATTGATATACAAAAAATGACATGATGATTTTCATCGAAACAGATGTAGGTGAAATATTGGAAACCCCAAATTTGGTACCCCCTGGTAATTTGTTACAGTTTGCGAACTGGAAAATGGCCCAGTCGAAATAGTGGATTTACCCCTTAATAGCATGGTGGATCTTTCCATAGTTTTTTGGGACTGTTTACCAGAGGGTAAACCATCATGTTTTCCATCATGTTTTATCAGATTCAATGGATTGGTTTAAGGGAAAATATACAGGAAAGCCCCATATTTAATGGGAAAATCTATGGTTTCCTGTAAATTTTCCCTTAAACCAATCATGTTTTATTAGATCCATCGTTTTTCACCAATCCTGCACCAAAAAATTGCGACAAGCAACAGGACACATCGCGCTGTCCGTGGCGACCTGGGGCGATTCCAATCCCCGTCCACCACCAGGTGGTTTCCAGTGATTACCTCAGTGGTTGAGAAAGGGGGATGGGACACACAAGTTGTGATGATTTTAATGTGGACAGTTATTTACCCTCTGGTAATTTAACATAGCTATTGAAAATCACAATTTTTAATGGGAAAATCCACTATTAATGGTCATTTTCAATAGCTATGTTAGTTTACCAGAGGGTATGATTTTAATGTGGTCAGTTTTAGACCTTTGGATTTTTTTTTGGACTTTGAGGGAGTTATTTGGGTGTGGAACCTGAGTTTTTTGTTTGTTTTTGGGTTCGGATAGTCCAATAAATTGTGGGACATGTTGGAAAAACACTATTTATGGGGACGAAAGATTAGGATTTACCCTCTGGTTATTTAACGTAGCTATAAAAAATCACCATTTTTAAGTTCGGTAAACCATCTATAAATGAGCCATCTATACCATGGCTATGTTAGTCATAACCAGATGGTAGACTGCTTGATTTTGGAACTGGAAGCGCGCAGCGTGGGGGTTTTCCAAATTTCTCTGCAACCGTGGATGGGTGTGGCTTTTCCAAATTGAAAGCTTTTCACAGCTGCGCTAGTCATGATTTTTTTAGGCCTTAAATCCGGAAAATTGCAGGAACCAGTTTCCGAAATCTCCCATTTGATAGATGATATAGATGAATTTCATTGAATTTCCCGGTTGAAAAACCTTCATTTAGTTCGGAGATTTTACCCATTGCGGATGACATCGGAGGGTACCGACCTGTGACAGCTGATGGTCGATGATCAGATGGGATCGTGGTGGCTGAATAACCTCTGAGGCCTGCGCAGACGTGATGCCTGACACGTTTTTTGGTGAAAAATCGTTGGAAAAAGGCAGAAAGAGGAAACAAAAGGGCAAACTGAGGAAGAAACACACTTCAACAGGGGTTGGTAACTGTCCCATTTTGGGTATATTGGACATCACCTTATAGTAGCCATTATATACCTAATGGTTGGGTGATGACCCATGCTCAACCAGAAATTTTCGATGGATCGGATCTTTTGTTGCCAGGTTCCACAACTTGTCATCTCATATGACCCACCAGCAGTCTAGAAAGACAAGGAGTAGGCTGGCTGGGGTCCCTTTGGATGCCATTGAGTGATCCTTGGGGATAGGCGGATAGCTACCCAATCCGGCCCAAATTGTTCAATCAGATCCAACTGATTTTTGGCCGTGGTAAACATACAAAAAGCTATTGAAAATGGTCATTTTATAGTGGATTTACATATTAAAAATGGTGGATCTTTCCATAGTTTTTTGTATGTTTCCCAGAGGGTAATGTCAATTTTTCTCTTCAGATCAGGAGTGATTTGCCATTCATGAAACGAACACCATTTTCTTGAAAGGTGATTTGCCGCAATGGGCTTGTCCACAAATGGCAGGGATGCCGATCCCAATTTTTTGCCCTTTGAAAAAAGGGAAATGGCTTGGATCAACCATCTGAGTTTGAGGTCTCCCATTTTCAGCCATTTCCACTAGCCATTTCTATATATACATTGATTAAATAATGTTTAACTATGGAAAATCACTATTTTTAATGGGACAACTCACTATTTTAATGGCCATTTTCAATAGTTTTTTGTATGTTTACCAGAGGGTAAGCCCTATTTTTCATGGCTAAATCCACATCTTTGGAGACTTTTGCAGGGTGAAAATTCACATCGATTCCTCCATGGGTTTCCTCCAGCCAGCGAGCCATTTCCATTGCGGAACGAAGGTCCCCAGAGATGATGAGGTGCTTCGGCCGGTGTCATTGGTGTAGCCTCTGGTAATTTGTTACATAGCGAACTGGAAAGATCCACCATTTTGAGTGGAGAAAATCAACTATTTCTTAGTTTGCCATTTTCCAGTTAGCAAACTGTAACAAATTACCAGATGTTTTTTTTTTTGGCAACCGATTTTGTTTAGATGAATGGATGGTACCTTAGGGGACCATCTGAGAATCTGTCAGTTTTTGATTTCAGGGCAAATCATCCCCGGAATGGCTAAAAAAAAAATCATCTGGGATTAGCGAAAAGGTCAGGGATGAAAAATTCTCCATAATTCATCAGATTTAACCCAGAAGCAGTACCCTCTGGTTATGACTAACAGTTTGCCATGGTTAAAATCACCAGTTTTAAGTTCGGTAAACCATCTATAAATGGGCCATCTATACCATGGCTATGTAACAAATAACCAGAGGGTATTTTTTCTGATTCCAGATGATTCATGGCCAGTTTCATCCAGATGATTCCAATGACAACCACGACTCTGTGTTTCACAGGTCACGACCAAGTGAACGCAATCTGCCGCCACTTCGGGCGGCCGGCTCAGGGTGGATCTTAGGCTTGCTTTCTAGATGTTTATAGGCTGGAAGTCAGGATTGAGTCAAGATTTCCCCATTTTCCAAGAGCATGTTTTCATATGTTTTCAACTTTCATACCCTCTGGTAAACATACAAAAAGCTATTGAACATGGCCCATTTATAGTGGATTTACCCATTAAAGATGGTGGTTTTCCATAGTTTTTTGTATGTTTACCAGGCCGGGTACATTTTTCCATGCTTGTCGTGTTCCAAGCTTGGCAAAAGCTGCAGAAAATGCGCGCGAAACCAACTCACTGAGGACACCAGCAATCCCAGCCAGCACCGTATGATGGGTTTTTCAGCCTTGTCATTGCGCGCGGATTGGGAGCATCGCAACATTGTGAGTTCTGTGGAAAGTGACATATCAATGGATTGATATGGATTGGTTGATGGGAAAATCTACAGGAAACCATGGTTTTTACCCTGAAAAGTCTCCAAAGATGTGGATTTAGCCATGAATATCATGCAGGACTTACCCTCTGGTAAACATACAAAAAGCTATTGAAAATGGCCCATTCATAGTAGTGAGTTTTCCCATTAAAAATAGTGATGTTCCATAGTTGTGTTAGTTTACCAGAGGGTAAAGTGAAGATGGTAATCCACTTGTCAGTTTCCCAGAACCAAACTGAAATAGGACCCAGATTTGCAGTCATCACACTTTTTCAAGCGCAACACAATCTGCCTGGCTGAAAAAAAATCGTATAAGCATTAGTAAATCGAGTAAATGAAGGTGAATCATACGTTCCTCGGTTTTGTTCATTACCCTCTGGTAAACTAAACATAGCTATTGAAAATTGCCATTTATAGTGGGTTTAACCCATCAAAAATGGTGATTTTCCATAGCTACGTTAAATTACCAGAGGGTAGATCCTTTTTTGTGTTAGTTTGATCCTTTTCCCATTAGGAAAATCAGAACGACTTTTTGACGACCTCACAGCGACCTCACTGGAATGATGTTTAGTAAGGGGTAACTATCCCAAAACATCCCTATTTCATCTTATTTTAGTGGACTATTATTGCAATAATGACTATAAAAATTTGACTATTATCATCTATAATTTAGCTATGATTTGGGAATCATTTATGATTTTTATTATTGAGCATGGTTCCATGATCTATTTCTCCTGATTTCCCTGTGAAAAATGGTCATTTTCCATCGTCAACGGCATGGAAATAGCCAGGTTCGGCCAGCGCCACAGAGCTCCGGCGAGACAATTCCCATTGTGGACAGGCGCGGAAAAAACGCGGAGGGATATCGCCCCAAAAAATGGGCAGTTTTTACCTGGCAAAATCTCAGAACAATGTGAAAACCCCAGAAAAAACGGGGGGTTGAACAGATTCAGTGGGGGATTTAGGCCTATCAAAGTAGATTGTTGTGTAGTTTTTCAGGAACCCAGATGAAGATGGAAATAAAGATGAGGACAGAAGTAACGCGAAAAATAGGCAAAGCATGTGAAATGTATCCCTGGTGTGGATGAAACATCTGGTCGGATGTCAATGGATCATCATTAGGAAATCTGGGGAAAATCCGTAGACGCCAATGGAACCGACCCTATCAGTGATCAGCTGGTCGAGTCAGCCTCCCGGAACCAGACTTGACTCAACTGGTCGAGTCCACATCAAAAATGCTGATGTGTTTTTTTCCGGTTTTTTATAGCACCCCAAACGAAGCCCAGGTGGAAAGTATTGGAGCTTTGAAAATGAAATCGGGGCCCAATTTTGGGATATTCAATATTAAGGGGAAGGGAAGGGAAGCAACCAACAATTATAGTTTATATTTTTTTATAACTACCCTATGATCATTCAACATAGCCATGAACAAATACCCATTTGTAGATGATTTACCTATTTTCTACATGGCCATTTTCTGTAATGTCATGGCTACTTGGATATGCTTCCCAGATAGTAAGCGTTTGATAGCCTATACATTTTCCATATATCACATACTTTGTTTCATTCATGTTTCTTTCTTTTTCTTGAGCGATTTGAAGCTCAGCTCGCAGACGTGACACTTGGAATTCTGATGCAATCCATGCTTCTTTGAATGTCACTTTGGCTACTCTGTCTATGCCATATACAACCCATAAGTATATTATGTGCTGATTCTTAGCCACTTCCGATGCCGGTATTAGCCAACCCCCCAGGAAGTAAGATGGCCAGGTATTAGCCAATATCCCACTACTAGTATACCATTGATATCATATAACATCGTAATCATAAGCATCCAAATATATTGTGGATGGAAGAATCCTGCACTAGTTGGTAGATGGATAAACTCCCTAATCCATGATAATTAATCCCATATTTTAATCCATTATTTACCAATAGTATACCCAGGTATAGTTATCCATAATTTACCATAGATTTATATAACCATTATTATCCACTTGTTTCACAGTTACCCTCTGGTAAACAAACATAGCTATTGAAAATGGCCCAGTCGAAATAGTTAATTTACCCATTGAAAATGGGTGGATTCTCCATCGTTTTTTGGGACTGTTTACTCTAGAGGGTACCCAGTAGTTTCCAAGATCCTGCAGTCAATGGATTGGTTTAAGGGGAAAATTACTTCGGAGAACCCCATTAATTTACATATATTTACTGGGAAAATCGATGGTTTACTTGGAAAATCCCATTAATTTACTGGGAAAATCGATGGTTTTCGGTGATTTTTTTCCTGAAAAACCAATCCATTGATCCATTGACTGCAGGATGTCTTCCACCTCCAGCGTTTTTCCACTGCTTTTCCACAGGTCAAAGGAGTGCCAGGGACGGGCCCCGCGATGTTCGTGGCAGGGATGGGTCAGAAGATGCGCGGAGCCATGTTCGTAGTACACTCAGTGCCGATGACGGGATGATGGGATGGATGAACTACGGAAAATCACCAGTTTTCAGCATAAAAATCAAGATTTATCAACATTGATCAACAATTTTGATAACATTTATCAAGATTTATCAACAATTTTGATAACATTTATCAACATTGATCAACAATGTTGATAACATTTATAAAGATTTATCAACAATTTTGATAACATTTATCAACATTGATCAACAATTTTGATAACATTTATCAAGATTTATCAACAATTTTGATAACATTTATCAACATTGATCAACAATTTTGATAACAT